>Ga0137427_10000898_pt1 | contig 14229 bp, 12 predicted proteins | sample EasRivERMZT700_2_FD_102309 | JGI IMG/M metagenome (GOLD analysis project Ga0137427, IMG submission 102309) | Soil microbial communities from meander-bound floodplain in the East River, Colorado, USA - East River MetaG ERMZT700_2 | ecosystem: Environmental > Terrestrial > Soil > Floodplain ...
AATAGGTCGACTGGTCGGGCGTGAAATAGGCAGTGTGCTCGATGCCCGGCGACAGGCCGCCCGCCATCGAGACGCCCGGCATGCCGGCGGCCTTGAACGCGAGATCGCGGAAGTGCCGGCGCTTCGATGGATCGCCGCGCAGATAGGCGAAGCCGTCGCGCAATTCGATGTCTTCGGGCTTGGCCTGCATCATGTCGGCGGCGAGGAGCTTCAGCTTCTTCGCCACTTCGATTGCCGCGAGGTGCGCCGACGAGCCGGCGTTGACCGCCGTGCGCGCCGCGAACGTGCCCATGCCGAAGGCAATGGTCGAGGTGTCGCCGGTGACGACGGTGATGTCCTCGTAATCCGCGCCGAGCTGGTCGGCCGCGATCTGGGCGAGGATCGTCTTGTGCGATTGCCCGTGCGGCGTGGCGCCGGTGAACAGCGCGATCTTGCCGGTGGTGGAGATGCGCACGGTGACGCCCTCGTACGGCCCGAGTCCGGTCGCCTCGACCGCGTTGCTGATGCCGATGCCGATGTGGCGCCCCTGCTTGCGCGCCTCGCGCTGGCGCGCGGCGAAGCCGTCGTAATCGGCGGCATCGAGCGCGGTCGCCTGGGACGTGGGATAATCGCCGCTGTCGTAGGTGACGGGGCGGCCGTCGCGGAAGACGATGCCGACCGCGTAAGGCATCTGCTCGGGCCGGACGAAATTGCGCCGGCGCACCTCTGCCGGATCGAGCTGAAGCTCGCGCGCCACGCGGTCCATCAGCCGCTCCATCACGAACACGCCCGCCGGCCGGCCCGCGCCGCGCACCGGCGTGGTGGAGATCTTGTTGGTGAAGGCGACGAGCACGTCCATCTTGTAGCTCGGGATCACATACGGCCCCGGCACGGTCGTCGCCGCGATCCAGGGCACCGTCAGCCCCCACGGCAGATAGGCACCCTCGTCATGCACCATGCGGCCGCGGAGACCCAGGACCTTCGCGTTCCCGTCCACCGCGATCTCGACGTCCCAGTATTCGTCGCGCTCCTGATGGGTGGCGAGGAAGTTCTCGCGCCGGTCCTCGATCCATTTGACCGGCCGGCCGAGCGTTTGTGCCGCCACCGCAACGCACGGATATTCGGGATAGAGCGCGCCCTTGGGGCCGAAGCCGCCGCCGACATCGGGCGAGATCACGCGAAGCTGGTTGTCGTTGAGGTCGAGCGCATCCATCAGCGTGCGCTTCATGCGGTGCGAGCCCTGTGACGAGATGTAGACGGTGAAGGCGTTGATCGCCGTGTCGTAGACCGCCACCAGCCCGCGGCACTCCATGAAGAACGGCCCGCCGCGATGGGTGTGGAGTGATTCCTTGAAGATGTGCGCCGCGTTGGCGAACGCCGCGTCGTTGTCGCCGTGATTGAACGGAATGCGCGCCGCGATGTTCGAGGGCGTCCCCTCATGCACGCGAGGTGCGGCGGGATCGATCGCCGCAAGGCAATCCGATGCAGCGGGCAGCGGCTCGTAGTCGATCTCGACCAGGCTCGCCGCATCCTCCGCGATGTGGCGCGTGTCGGCCACCACCATCGCAATCGGCTCGCCGACATAGCAGGCCTCGTCGCGCACCAGAATCTGCGGCGTGAACAGCTGCGTGATCGCCGCGTTCGGCACGAGCAGCGTCATCGGCTTCCGGGCCGGCTCGGGCAGATCATAATGCGTGAGCACGAGATGCACGCCGGGCAACGCACGCGCCGCCGCTGTCTCGATCCCGCGAATCGTCGCATGGGCGTGCGGGCTGCGGACGAAGCAGGCGTGGAGCGTGCCTGCGAGCCTGATGTCGTCGACAAAATGGCCCTTACCCGTGAGCAGCGCCGGATCTTCGGTGCGCTTGACCGCCGCGCCGAACCACCTGGGACGATTTGATGGGCTGGACATCGCAGCTCCTCGTTGGCGCCTGCAATAAAGCGCGGGCTCACCTTTGCAAAGAGGGCAGATGATTGCATTGTCCGCCAAAACCGGCTTCAGCAGGACCAGAGAGATGACGGACCGTTCCACCGACTATGGCCGCGCGGCGGCGCAAAAGACGGCTCGTCCGCCGCTGGATTTTCAGGACCATCTCAAGGAGCTGGAACGGCAGGGCCTGCTCGTCCGCGTCGACCGTCCGATCAACAAGGACACCGAGCTGCATCCGCTGGTGCGCTGGCAGTTCCTCGGCGGCATTCCGGAGAACGAACGCAAGGCATTCCTGTTCAGCAACGTCGTCGATTCGAAGGGGCGGCGCTACGACATGCCGGTGGTCGTGGGGGCGCTTGCCGCCTCGCCGCGCATCTACGCCATCGGCATGGGAATGGAGATCGACGCGATCGGCGAAGCGTGGAACCGCGCCATCGCCAATCCCGTGCCGCCCGTCGTCGTCAATGCGCCGCGCTGCCAGGAGGTCGTCGTCAAGGGCGACGATCTGAAACGCGCCGGCCTCGCGAGCCTGCCGGTGCCGGTGTCGACGCCGGGGTTCGATTCCGCGCCCTATCTCACGGCGACGCTCTGCATCACCCGCGATCCCGACAGCGGCGTGCAGAACATGGGCACCTATCGCGCCGCGCTGAAGGCGAACGACCGTCTCGCCGTGCGCATGGTGGCGCGGCCGGGCGGCGCCGGCGGCTATCTGCACTGGCTGAAATACAACGCGCGCAAAGAACCGATGCCGATTGCGATCGTGCTCGGCTGTGCGCCGGTCGTGTGCTTCACCGGAGCGCTGAAGCTCGCGGTCGATGCCGACGAGGCCGCGGTCGCGGGCGGGGTTGCGGGCGAGCCGATCCGCATGGCCCGCGCGGTCAGCGTCGATCTCGACGTGCCGGCGGACGCCGAGATCGTCATCGAGGGCATGATCGATCCGGAGGTGCTCGAACCCGAAGCGCCGTTCGGCGAGAGCAACGGCTATGTCGCGCTCGAAGCCTTCAACATGCCGATGATTGTGACCGCGATCACGCACAAGAAGTCACCGGTCTTCACCTCGATCATCAGCCAGGTGACGCCGTCGGAATCGAGCGTGATCAAGAAGGTGGCCTACGAGCCGCTATTCCTCGCCCATTTGCGCGACCAGTTGGCGGTCAAGGGCGTCAAACGCGTGGTGATGCACGAGCGGCTGACGAATTTGCGGCCGGTGATCTTCGTGCAGTTCGCCCAAGGAACGCCGAAGACCGAGGTCTGGCGCGGCCTGCATGGCGCGTCGAATCTCCAGGCCGGCTGCGGCAAGATCGTCATCGGCGTGAGCGAGGATATCGATCCCGAGAGCGTCGATGCGGTCCTGTGGTCGCTCGCCTACCGCTCCAATCCGATCGAGGACGTGCATCTCGCGCCGTTCCACACCAGCCTGCAGGGCTCGCAATACGGTCCGCAGAAATCCGACTCGACCATGCTGATCGACGCGACGCTGAAGCACCCGATGCCGCCGCTGGCACTGCCCACCCGCGAGCACATGGAACATGCGCGCGAGCTGTGGAACGAGCTGGGCTTTCCCGCGCTCACGCCCGCGTCGCCGTGGCACGGCTACACGCTGGGCGACTGGACCGACGAGTGGGAAAAATTCGCGCGGCGTACCACGCAAAGCGACTGGGAAGCGAACGGTCTCGATACGCTGAAGCGCACGCGGCCGGGGCTTAAACCGGAGACACCGGTCACTTCGGTCGAGAAAAAGGACGGAGAAAACTAGGCATCACTTCGCTTTTCTCACCTGGTACAAGAGGAGCACAAACGCGAGAAAAATGACGTACACGTGCCAGATCAAGGTTGCAACATACGCGCTTTCCCACATGACCGCGTTGCCGAGGAACGCGATACCAACCTGCGATAAAGCGATAAGAAATCCGGCAGAAGCACTTACACGCCAGACGATAGGAAATTCCTTCGTGACGTGGAGCAGGAAGCTGCTGACATCGACGATATGAATGATCCCGTAAGCCGCGAGCCCATAAAACCAAACGTCGTCCGTCTCCAGTGAGACAACGAGCACGTAGGGCAGAAGGCAAAAGAACAACATGAGAAATGAGACCTGAACGAGAACGCGCAGGTTGAGCTGGTCGGCCATCTCCCATTCTCGAATTGGCCTCGCATTGAGCGCGACGATAATCGCGGTGAATCCGACAAGGCCAATGGCGATTTGAGCCATTGTCAGCAGCAGATTTGCGGACTGCATTTGCCCCCCGAGCCCCCGAACGCGGGCCGCGACGATAACACTGCCCACTCTTGCCCGATACGGCCGGTCTTCCGCGTCGCGATTAGCCGTCGGCCGAACGCTTAGGCCAGCTTATTCCGCGGCGGAGCCGAGGATGGCGACGGCGCGCTCGAATACCTCGCCGGCCGAGACGCGCTCGGTGATCAATTTCTGCTTCAGCGCGTAGTCCACGATGGTGTCGAAGGATTGGCGGATGTTCGAGACGCCGAAGCGCAACGGGTCGGCCTCGCCCGAATCGTAGACCGCTTTCGCCGCGGCGCGGCTTTCCTTGAGCACGCGGTAGACCTCCTTCACCACGTCCGGCTGGCCTTCGGCGATGGTTTCGCGGATCACCATGAGGTGGTTGATCGGCACGCCGCCGTGCCGCTTCGCCCACGCCTGCGCCGCCACCGCGTGATCGGGAATGAGATGCCGAATCGGCCCTTCCTCCTGCACGTCGCCGAGGATCGCCGCATCCAGTTCGCCGTCGATCAGCATCTGCTTGATGGTCTTGCCCTGCGGCGCCCGCTCCGCGAATTCGGGATCGCGATAGCGCGCGACATGCGCGTCCTCGAACGTCACCCAATGCACGCGCTCGGGATCGACGCCGTGATCTTCCGCGAGAAACCCGCGCACCCAGGCGCCCGTCGTCTGCGTGTAGGCGCGCACGCCGACCCGCTTGCCGGTGAGATCGCCGGCGGTCAGGGCCCCGCGCTCCGCGTTGTAGAAGATCGTGTGATGCTGGTTGCGGCCGACTACGGTCGCGGGCAGCAGCACATACGAGTTTCCCTTCTCGTAAGCCTGCAGATAGGTGACGATGGCGAGCTCGGCCAGATCGTATTTGTGCTCGCGCACCAGCGGCTTGAACTCGGTGTTCGAGACCTTGACGTCGGCGAATTTGAAATCGACCAAGTCCGACCGCACCTTGCCGGTCTTGAGCGCCGCCGTGTTGGGATGCGTCGCGAGCAGGGTGAAGAGTGGTATGCGGTCCTGATCGGCCATGCCGTGCTCCTATTTGGCCAGGGCGGGATAGAGCGTCTGTCCCGTGCGGCCGAAGATCCATTCCTTGTCCTGAGCGGACGCGAACGCGACGCTTTCTTGAGCAAGAGCGAGCAGCTCCGACAGCGAGCCTTCGTGCGCCGGGAAATTGGAGCCCCAGGCGATGCGCTGCGCGCCGAATTCCGCGATCAATTTCTTGAAGAACGTCTCCGGCGTCGCCTGGCCTTTGCGCGCGCCCAGGAAATTGTGCGGCGTGATCTTGAGGAACACGTTCTCGCGCCGCGTGAGACCCCACAGGCCGGCTGCCGCTGCATAAGGCGGCCCGTCTTCGTAATGCGGGCGCGCGCAGTGATCGAGGATCACGCGCACGCGGGGGAAGCGGTCGAGCAGCGCGACAAGCTGCGGGATCGCCTTGGCCGTCATCTGGAGGCAGACGGGCAGCTTGGCGCTTTGGGCGAGATCCCAGGCCGGAAAGCAGCGCGGATCGTCGAGCCAATCGGCTTGATCCGGCATCGTGCTCCCAGTGGTGAACAGCCGCATCCCGGTGAGACCCTTGCCCATCCAGTGCTTCATCCGCTCCGGCACGTCGGGCGCCAGGATATCGGCCGAGAACACGCCGGTGAAACGCTCAGGGTGCGCAGCGACCGCGTCCGCGACATAGGAATTGTCATGGCCGTAGCAGGTCGAGGCCTGCACCAGCACCGACTTGTCCACGCCCGCCTCATCCATGGCCGCGATCATCTGCTCGGTGCTCACCGGCCGCTTGCGCGACCAATCCGATTGGTGTCCGCCGATGGGGCCACGCGGATAGCGCGTCTCGTCGGTCGAAATGACGTGGGGATGGATGTCGATGATGGACAAGAACCGCTCCGGCGAAGGGGGATGTTGAGGGGGTTTTAGACGAAAAGTCTGTCACGGGCGAGAACAGAGAGCGGTTGTGACCGTGAAGAATTTCTTCTAGTTCGTACCTCAACCCAACCCGGACCCTCGCCATGAAGCGCAGCACCGACCGCATTCTCTCCACCCATGTCGGCAGCCTCATCCGCCCGCCGGAATTGCTGGCGTTCCTGACGGCACAGAAGGCCGGCAAACCGGTCGATCCGCACGCCTATGAGCGCTGCCTGAAGGATTCGGTCGCAGGCGTGGTGAAGCGGCAGGCCGAGGTCGGCATCGACATCGTCAGCGACGGCGAGTTCGGCAAGAACATCTCCTGGGCGCAATACGCGCTGGATCGTCTCAGCGGCTTCGAACGGCGCAAGGTGAAGCTGGACGCCAACCCCTTCGTCGCCGGCGCCGACCGCGCGCGCTTCAAGGAGTTCTATGCCGAGATGGACGCGCAGCAGGGTCCATCGTCGGACTGGGAGTCCGTCTGCGTGGGACCCATCACCTATACCGGCATCGCGGCGCTCCAGCGCGACATCGACGATGTGAAAGCGGCCATCGGAGACGCGGACGTCGCGGAGGCATTCCTGCCCGTCGCCGCACCCGCGAGTGTCATCCCCGACCGCAAGAACCTCCACTACCGCAGCGACGAGGAGATGCAGGAAGCGATCGCGGGGGCGATGCGCACCGAGTACCGCACCATCGCCGCCTCCGGCCTGCTGCTGCAACTCGACGACGCGCGCGCCGCGGTGACCTATGACCGCATGGTGCCGCCGGCGAGCTTCGCCGATTACCGCAAATGGCTCGAACGCCAGATCGAGATCCTCAACCATGCGATCGAAGGCATCCCGCAGGACCGCATCCGCTACCACGTCTGCTGGGGCAGCTGGCCCGGTCCGCACACCACCGACGTGCCGCTGAAGGATATCGTCGACATTATCCTGAAGGCGCGCGTCGGCGCGTTCCTGATCGAAGGCGCCAATCCGCGGCACGAGCACGAATGGCGCGTGTGGGAGAACGTCAAGCTCGACGGCCGCGTGCTGATCCCGGGCGTCATCAGCCACGCCACCAACATCGTCGAGCACCCGCAGCTGATCGCCGATCGCATTGTTCGCTATGCCAAGACCATCGGGCGGGAGAACGTCATCGCCGGCACCGATTGCGGCTTCGCACAGGGGCCGTTCCACCGCCGCGTCCATCCCTCGATCATGTGGGCGAAACTGGAATCGCTCGCCGAGGGCGCGCGGTTGGCGACGCGAGAGTTGTGGGCCTGATGAGGTCCCCATTTGTCATGGCCCTGCGTGACAGGGCCATCCAGCAGGCGCATCTCCATGCGCCAAAAGAGTCCTTCATCGCCTGGATGGCCCGCTTTTGCGGGCCATGACAATCTTCTAGTTCCTGCTGTCCGCAACCTCCGCGCTCACAAACCGTGCGATGTCGGCGCGGATGGGCACCACGCGGCGAAACAGCGGGGCGAGGCCGAGGATGATCCGGAAATGATCGATGCCGGGATAGACGATCTCTTCGACTTTGCTGCCGTGCTGACGCAAGCGCGCCGCGAGATTGTGCGTGTTGCGCGGCAGGATGTTCGCGTCGCGGTCGCCGGTCAGGAGCAGCATCGGCGGCCGCGATCCGTCGATGAAATGGATCGGTTGGGTCTCCACGCGATCGCTGCCGCCGAAGATCTCGACGCGCGTCGGATTGGTGATCGGAAGAAAATCATACGGCCCCGCGATGCCGATGGCCCCGGCAAGGCAGGACAGACCGGCGCCCGCCTCGCTCAGATAGCGCGGATCGGACGCCAGCATGATTGCGATGTAAGCGCCAGCCGAATGTCCGGCGACGAACAGCCGCTTCGGATCGCCGCCATAGTCCGGCAGCCTCTTGCGAAGAAAGACCGCGGCCTCGGCGCCGTCTTGCACGAACGCCGGAAACCGGGCTCGGGGAAGAGGCAGTAATCCGCGATGCCGACGATGATGCCCTTGCTCGCGAGCGCCTGACCGACGAAGCGGTATTCGCGCCGATGACCGCAGATGAACGCGCCGCCGTAGAAGAACAGCACCGCCGGCGCACCGGCCGTCTTCCGTTTCGGAAGATAGAGGTCCATCCGATGGCGCTCTTCGGGGCCATACGGGATCGCGCGCTCGACGCGGTAGCCCCAGCGCGGCGCGGTAAAGTTGAGCAGCACCGCCGGCGAGTAGCCGAACCAGCCGAGCAACACGTCGAGAATGCGGAACAAAGACATCCGGCCCCCGGCCCGAGCCTCGCGGATTTCCGCGGGCCGCCAACGCTCACTCCGAAAATTTGCTCCCGGTCACGGCGCTATTTCTGTTATCGATATGCCACAGCCATTGCGAGGAAAAACCATGGGCAAGATCCGCCACATCGCGCTTATCGTTCCCGACCCTGAAGCCTCGGCCAAGTTCTTCGAAGAGGCGCTCGAGTTGAAGATCGTCGGCCGGGCCCGGCGCGGAATTTATCTCTCGGACGGCACGGTCAACATCGCGCTTCTGAAGATCGAGCCGCATGAAGGCGAGCCCCGCCTCTATCATTTCGGCGTCTGGGTGGACGATCTCGAAGCGGCCGAGCAGAAAGCCCAGGCGGCCGGCGCGACCTATCTCGCCGGACGGCCGACATCGCCGAATTCGTTCTACGAGTGCAAGTACAAGGATCCCAACGGCATCGTCTTCGACCTCACGCATAACGGGTGGGTCGGCGCGGTGAAGGACGTCGTGCCCGCGAATGAGCAAGAAACCGCGAACGCCTGAACGCGGACACAGCCATGACGCAATCGCATGATCGCGTGCTGATCGCCGGCGCGGGCCCGGTGGGCCTGTGCCTCGCTCTCAAGCTCGCGCAAGCCGGCATCAAGAGCACGGTGTTCGAGCAGCTCGCCGACGAGAATTTTCTCGACCAGGTGCCACGCGCCGGAACCAACCACCCCGCCACGCTCGAGATGTATGACGACATCGGGCTCTATGCGAAGCTGGAGCCGCGCGGCATTATCGCGCCGCTGTTCCACTACTGGGACCGCGCCAAGGGCGAGCGGATCGCCGAATTCGACCATGCCGTGCTGAAGGACGACACGCGCTTTCCCTTCGCGCTGCAATGCGAGCGGATCAAGATCGTCGAGGAGGCGCTGAAGCTGGCCAAGGCCAATCCGCTGATCGACGTGCGCATGGCGACGATGTTCATCGGATTTCGCCAGGATGCGGACCGCGTCGTCGCGTCGGTCGAAAACGCGGCGGGGGAAAAGGAAGAGGTCAGCGGCCGCTACATCGTCAGCGGCGAAGGCGCACGCAGCATCATCCGCAAGGATCTCGACGTCGAATTCGAGGGCTTCACCTATCCCGACCGCACGCTGACGATCGAGATCGCCTACGACTTCTCGCGCCACGGCTACACGCACCGCAACTACATTTCCGATCCGGTCGAGTGGTCGAACCTGTTCCATTGGATTGGCCCGCCCGAGCGCTGGCGCGTGCACTTTCCGACCGAGCCACAGGATGACGAGACGCTGCTCACGCGCCCGGAAGCGCTGCAGACGCGGCTCCAGAGGTTCCTGAACACCGGCAAGCCGTTCGACATCATCGGCCACAATTTCTACACCGTGCATCAGCGCGTCGCGAAAGTGTTCCGCAAAGGCCGCGCCCTTCTTGCCGGCGACTCCGCGCATGTGAACAGCCCGATCGGCGGCATGGGCCTGAACAGCGGCGTCCATGACGCGTTCAACCTCGCCGAGAAATTCGTCCGCATCTGGAAGGGCGGCGATGCCGATGCGCTGCTCGATCTCTACGAGCGGCAGCGCCGGCACATCGCCGTGCACAGCACGCAGGCGCAGACCATCCGCAACAAGAAATTGCTCGCCGAACGCGATCCCGCCGTGCGCCGGCGCAATCACGACGAGCTCAGGCGGCAGTCGGAAGACCGCAAGCTCGCGCGCGAATTCCTGCTCAGGACCTCGCTCATCGCGAGCGTGCGCGAAGCGGCTGCGATCACCTGAGAACGATGAGCACGGCCGAAGCAAAGCTTGCCGACGTTCCAAAGCCCGGAACGCGAACGCTTGATTCTGTGCGGCTGATGAAGACCGCGGCCGCGTTCGGCATCCCGCTCGCGATCTGGCTTGCGCCGCTTCCCATCGACGGCGCCATGCAGACGGCGGTCGCGATTTCCGCCTTCCTGATCATCGCCTGGATGACGGAGCTGATGGAGTATGCGGTGACGGGGCTGATGGGCCTGATGCTGTTCTGGTTGTTCGAAGTCGCCGAGCCCCAGGTCGTCTTCAGCGGCTTCGTCAACGATACGTCCTGGTTCCTGGTCGGCGCGATGCTGATCGGGGCGATGGCGACGAAGTCCGGCCTGCCGCAGCGGATCGGGAATTTCGTCATCAGCCGCATCGGCGTCACCTATTCGCGCATCGTACTTGGCCTCATCATCATCGACCTGCTGCTCACTTTTGTCGTGCCGTCGGGTGCGGCGGTGCTGGTCATCATGGCGTCGCTCGCGCTCGCGGTGATGAAGCTGTTCGATGCCGGCAAAGGCTCGAACATCGGACGCGGGCTATTTGTCATGCTCACCTATGTGACCGGCATCTTCAACAAGATGATCATCGCGGGTTCCGCCTCGATCATGGCGCGCGGCATGATCGAACAGGCGGGCGTGACGGTGTCCTACGGTTTTTGGTTCGCCGCGTTCCTGCCGACCATCCTGGTCACCGTGGTAGCCGCATGGTGGTTCACGCTGAAAATGTTTCCGCCCGAGGCGTCCAGCCTTGTGGACCGGTCGGAGCAGGTGAAGGCGCATTTCCGTACCACGCAGCCCTGGACGCCGCTGTCGGTGAAGTCCGCCCTGCTCTGCGGCGTCGTGCTGCTGCTCTGGATGACGGACGGGCTGCATGGCGTCTCGCCCGCGATCATCGCGTTCGCGGTCGGGCTGTTCGCGCTGCTGCCTTTCGTCGACGTGCTCGACGAGAAGGATTTCCGCTCGATCAATCTGCTGCCGTTCTTCTTCACCGCCGCCGCGATCGGCATGGGCGAAGTGCTGGAGACGACCGGCGCGTTGCGCATCCTGACCGACAATTTCATCGGCGGTCTGGAGCCGTGGCTCGCGGAACGGACGCTCGCGACCGCGGTGCTGTACTGGGGCGGGTTCTTCTATCACTTCGTCACGGCGAGCGAGCTGTCGATGCTCGCGACCTCGATGCCGATCCTGATGGAGTTCTCCCGCGCCAACGGTCTCGATCCACTGTTCATCGGCCTCGTCTGGGCATTCTCCTCGGGCGGGAAGCTGTTCGCCTATCAGTCGGCGGTGCTGGTGCTGGGCTACGCCTACGGCTATTTCCGCCACACCGACCTGATCAAGATCGGCCTGTTCCTCACCGTGGTGGACTTCGCCGTGGTATGGCTGAGCGCCGTGTTCTATTGGCCCTTGCTGGGTCTCTAAACCGGAAAGTGCACATGACAGCGATCGATCGCATCACCACGCCGAACGCGCCGAAGCCGGCGGGCCATTATTCGCAGGCCTGCGGTTACGACGGCCTGATCTTCGTCTCCGGACAGCTTCCCGTGAGCCTCGAAGGCAAGGTGCTCGCCGATCGATCCTTCGACGAGCAGGTCCGCGTGGCGCTCGGCAATGTTCTGGCCATTCTGAAAGAGGCTGAAAGCGGACCCGAGCGCGTGCTGAAGGTGACCGCGTTCATCGTCGGCGTGGAGAACTGGCCGGCGTTCAATCGCGTCTATGCCGAGCTGTTCGGCGATTCGCGGCCGGCACGCTCGGTGGTTCCGGTGCCTTCGCTCCATCACGGCTGCCTCATCGAAATCGAGGCCGTTGCCGCGCGCGGGGCCTAGATGACGGCGCCTACGGATGCCGAGCGCCAGCTTCCGCTCGCGGCGGAGACCTTCCTCGATCATGTCGGTCACTTCGTCCCCGATGCGGATGCGGGAAGCCGTGCGCTGATACGCGCGGGGTTCGCGCCCGCGCCGAAGTCGATCCAGATGGCCGACGGCCAGCTCACCGGCACCGGCAACGTCACGGCGATGCTGGAGCGCGGCTATGTCGAAGTCCTGTTCAAGACCGCCGACACGGCGCTCGGGCGCGAATTCGATGCCGGTATGGCGCGCTATCCCGGGCTTCATCTGATTGCCTTTGCGGTCGCCGATGCGAAAGCATCACAGGCGCAGCTCGCGGCTAATGGCTTCCGCGTCCGCCCAATCGTGGAATTGAAACGCCCGGTCGCGACCCCAAGCGGAGAGGCGACCGCCGCCTTCACCGTCGCGCGCGTCGAAGACGGACAGATGCGCGAAGGACGCATCCAGTATCTCACGCACCACACCGAAGACGCCGTCTGGCAGCCGCGCTGGCTCGCGCATCCGAACGGCGCGAAGGCGCTCATCGACGTCGTCGTCGCTGTCGCCGACGTGGACGAAGCCGCCGCGCGCTATGCGCGCTTCCTCGGACACGAGGCCGTGCCGACCACTATCGGCCGCGGCATTTTCCTCGAACGCGGCGGCGTCCAGCTCGCGAACGCGGCGAGCTTGGCGCGCCTCCTGCCGCGCGTGGCTGCCCCGCCCCTGCCCTTCATCGCCGCCTATGCGATCCGCGTGGGCTCGCTCGCGGCCACCGAACGCGCGCTTCAATCCGGCGCCATCGCCGCCGAGCGCAGCGGCCTCATGCTGATTGCACCCTTCCCCGCCGAGCTCGGCCAGGGCGCCTGGCTGTTCGTCGAGCACGCGGCCGACTTGCCGTGGCGGGCCCGTTCATGAAATGTGCGGCCACATGACATCCAAACCGGTCCAACGCCCGTGACAAAGAAAGCGCCCTCCCCTTCAACCGGCCCCGGCATGGTCTCGCCGATGCCGTTCACGACGCGACCCGAGATCGAGGGCACGTTCGGCGTCGTCGCCTCCACGCATTGGATCGCCACCGCCGTCGGCATGGCGATGCTGGAGAAGGGCGGCAACGCCTTCGACGCCGGCGTCGCGGCCGCCTTCACGCTGCAAATGGTCGAGCCGCACCTGAACGGGCCGGCCGGCGACGTTCCGGTGCTGGTCTACGACGTGCGCCTGGGCAAGCCGCTGGTGATCTGCGGCCAGGGACCCGCGCCGCGCGGCGCCACGATCACGAAGTTCAAATCCATGGGGCTCGACATGGTGCCGGGCAGCGGCCTGCTCGCCGCCTGCGTCCCGGGTCCGTTCGAGACCTGGATGATGCTCCTGCGCGACCACGGCACGCTGTCGCTGCGCGACGTGCTGGAGCCCGCGATCTTCTACGCCAGTCAAGGCCAGCCGCTAGTCGAGCGCGCCAGCGCCACCATCGCCACGGTCGAGCCGTTGTTCCGCGATCATTGGAAAACCTCGGCCGCGGTCTATCTGCCCGGCGGGAAGGTGCCGCCGCCCGGAACACTGCTGAAGAACCCCGCGCTCGCCGCAACCTATGAGCGCATCCTGAAGGAAGCGGAATCGGCCGGCGGGGACCGCGAGCGCCAGATCGACCGCGCGCGGCAGATGTGGTCGCGCGGCTTCGTCGCCGAAGCGATCGACAAGTTCTGCCGCACCGTCGAGGCGATGGACAGCAGCGGCATGCCGCATCGCGGGCTCTTGACGGCAGACGACATGGCGGCGTGGGCGCCGACCGTGGAAGCGCCGGCAACGTACGACTACGGACGCTACACCGTGTGCAAGGCCGGATTCTGGAGTCAGGGCCCGGTGCTGTTGCAGCAGCTCGCGCTGCTCAAGGGTTTCGAGCTCGACGGTCTCGATCCGGCGGGTCCGGATTTCATTCACCTGCTGGTCGAATCCTCCAAACTCGCCTTTGCCGACCGCGAGAAATTCTACGGCGACCCGAATTTCGTGAAGGTGCCGGACAAGATGCTGCTGTCTGATGCCTATAACGACGAGCGCCACAATCTTGTCGGCGACAATGCCAGCCTCGATCTCCGGCCCGGAACGATCGCCGGATTCGGCGGTGAGGTGCATGTCGGCAAGGCGGCAAGCGCCATGGGCACGGGCGAGCCCACGGTGGGCGGGCTCGGCGTCGGCGAACCCACGGTCGGGCGGCTTGGCGCGGCGCGCGGCGACACGGTCCATTTCGACATCATCGACCGCCACGGCAACATGGTGTCGTCGACGCCGTCCGGCGGCTGGCTGCAATCCTCGCCGGTGATACCGGAGCTGGGCTTCCCGCT
>Ga0137427_10000899_pt1 | contig 14208 bp, 17 predicted proteins | sample EasRivERMZT700_2_FD_102309 | JGI IMG/M metagenome (GOLD analysis project Ga0137427, IMG submission 102309) | Soil microbial communities from meander-bound floodplain in the East River, Colorado, USA - East River MetaG ERMZT700_2 | ecosystem: Environmental > Terrestrial > Soil > Floodplain ...
CGATCCGGATGGATCGAACCGGTGCATGGCCCATCGTGAGGGATGTTCACGAACACAGTGTGGTCGGTTCGTACGGCAGTCTGGTACTCCGACATCACAACAACAATTCTTGAGGAGTTCCAAATGCGTACGACTGGCACAGTCAAGTGGTTCAACGACGCCAAGGGTTTCGGTTTCATCACGCCCGAGAACGGTCAGAAGGATTGCTTCGTCCACCACTCCGCCATCCAGGGCAGCGGCTTCAAGACGCTGGCCGAGGGTGAGCGCGTGGAGTTCGACATCGTCCAGGGCGCCAAGGGTCCGGCCGCCGAGAACGTCACGAAGCTCGGGCGGTAACGCTCGCTCTTAGTAATCGGTTTCGCCTGGACGTCGAGAGCCGGGCCGATAGCATCGGTCCGGCTCTCTCGCTTTCCTCGCGCTGAAAGACGACATTCAACGTTACCCCGACTCGAGAACCTATGATTGAAATCAAGCTGGATGAAGCCGATCGTCTCGACTGGGCGCTCAAGCAGTTCAAGCGCAAAGTCCAGAAAGCCGGCGTACTGAAGGACCTGCGCCGCAAGCGCCACTACGAGAAGCCCAGCGTCGTCCGCCAGCGCAAAGCCGCCGCGGCTCGTCGCCGTCTGCACCTCGTCAAGACCGGCAAGAGCAACAAGACCAGCGGCGGCAAGTCCTCGTCGCGCTGAAGTAGCTGCGAGCACCCGGCGGCGCCACTCAGCGCGCCGCCCGCGCCTTCGGCGCATTTCGCCAGGGTCAGCCGCGCTGCCGTCGCGCGCGTTGGCGCGACGCGCGAATCCGTCCGAGGCCCACGAGCACAATCGCGAGCGTGAGCACCGTCCACGTGCCGGCGAAGATCGCCTGGCCGCGCGACGATGTGCTCCCGACGTGCAGCCCGTAGTACGCGCCGATCGCGACGACGTCGAGCGCCGCGACCAACAGGATCATCTTGATCAGGTGCCGCTTCAACTCGGCGGCGATTGGCGATGCCATGACCGATGGAACCGGAACGGTTGATGGGGAAACGCCCAGCGAAGAGGTAATCGCTAAGTTTCCCTTTTGCACGCTCCGCCTTCAAACCCTCCAATCGTCCTGCCATCCGCGCCTCACCACGCGCCGTATTGTTCGATCTCGACGGCACGCTGATCGACTCGATCGAGCTGATCCTCAACTCCGCTCGCCATGCCTTCCGCAAGCTGGATCGCCCCTGTCCCCCCGACGAGGAGTGGCTCTCCGGAGTGGGGATTCCGCTCGCAACGGTCTTCGGTCGCTACGCGCGCGATGACGCCGACCTCCGCGCCCTCATCGCCGGATATCGCGAGTACCAACTGGCCAACCACGACCGACTCGTCGTTTGCTACGACGCCGTCGCCGAGACCCTGCGCGATCTCGTCGCGCGCGGGCACCAGATCGGCGTGGTTACGAGCAAGTCGGACGCACTCGCCATGCGCGGCCTCGCACACGTCCGCATCGCCCACTTGATCGACACGATCGTCGGCTGCGACTCGTCGACACGGCACAAGCCCGATCCGGAACCGGTCCGGCTCGCGCTGCATCGACTCGGTCGCGGCCCGCAGGATGCCGTGTTCGTGGGCGACTCGGTGCACGACATGGCCGCGGGAAACGCCGCCGGCGTCGTGACCATCGGGGCGCTCTGGGGTCCGTTCACGCGCGACGACCTCGCCCCGAGCTCCCCCACCCACTGTCTCGAGCGAATCGCCGACCTTCCGGCGTTGCTCGACGAACTGGCCTGAAATTGCGCGTCCGGAAGCGGCGATCGTCTGCCGCTCCCGGACGCTGGAACCGTAGCTCCCGGGGGGGGTGAGCTAACGGGACTTCACGCCAACCAGAACAGTTAACGCGGATACAGAGTACGCGTGGGTTCTGCGCCCCTCAATTCGCCAAAACGTGCGGTGTACTCCCGCCGGTGTAACAGGCTGACGCAAACTGCATCGAATCAGGTCCAGTCGATTTAACGGCGCAACAGCCGGCGCAGCGGGGTGCGGGGCGTGCTGAGGGACTGACGAGCGGCGCGGGGAGTGGTGCGGCGTGCGGCTCGTGCGGGGCCGTTAACGGCGCGATGCGAACGCCGTCGTGCATTCTCAACAACGCCGGCCGTTGCGCCGTCAGACACTCCGCACGATTCCGCGCGCCGCACCTCTCCGCAGCACCGCTCGTCGGTTCCGTCGCACGCCCCGCACACCGCAAGCCTGACCCTGTCGAACTGGCTACGGGTTGTATGAGATGCGGATGTTGTCCAGACCCCAGCTCTCGTCCGCCAGGTACTGCAGCCCGCTCGCCTGCCAGTGGATGAACGCCACGGGCGACGTGTGCGGAACCGTGTACGAGAACCGGTAGGTCGCGTCTTCGGGCGCGAGCTCCGCCCAGTACGTGTAGCCGAGCGTGTTGGTCGCCAGTGCGCCGGTGCCCGCCGAGACCTCGAGACCACCCACACTGTACGGGTAGTTCTGGTTCGCGTTCACCGTGGAGATCGTCGTGTTGAGCAGCGTCGTCGCGTCGACACCCATATTGAAGGTGTCCGGGCCCCACTGCGTATCCGTCCCGTCCCAGGTCCGGATGAAGTAGACGTCGGCCTCGATGACGATTTCGCTGTGCGGCGGCATGATGACCAGGAGTCCCACCTGCTCGTTGAGGAAGTCGCCGAGGAACCGTTCGCCGCTCGGCGTCAACGAGATCTTGTTGGACGACCACTCCCCGCCCACGGAGCCGGAATTGAAATTGGCCGAGTAGACGAGAATAGGATCGGCGGCTCCGGCGGCAGGGCGCCGCGTCCCCGGTGTGGGCGTCGCCTCCGAAACGGGGGCCGTCACGTCACTGCACGCCGCGAGGACCAGGGCCAGCGACACGGCAAGCGCTTTCTTCATGAACAGGGCTCCGGGATTGTTGGGACGCAGGAGCGCGCGGCAAGTTCGGCCGCGCGTTCCCGAGCCCCACACTAAAGCGCGGCGCAGTGACCCTCAATTGTTCAATAGTGTGCCGTAGATCACGGTTGTTGTAACACGTTGAGACAGTGTGCAACGCTTCGTTGCGTCACCGGTCAGGATGCCGGAAACGACGAAAGGACGCGCCGGAGCCGGTCGCGCCCTTTCGACTCGATTTTTGTGCGGGATCAGTGGAGCATGACCCCGTCGAACCGGCTACGGATTGTAAGAGATGCGGATGTTGTCCAGACCCCAGCTCTCGTCCGCCAGGTACTGCAGCCCGCTCGCTTGCCAGTGGATGAACGCCACGGGCGACGTGTGATTGACCGTGTACGAGAACCGATAGGTCGCGTCTTCGGGCACGAGCTCCGCCCAGTACGTGTAGCCGAGCGTGTTGCTCGCCAGCGCGCCGGTGCCCGCCGAGACCTCGAGACCACCCACACTGTATGGGTAGTTCTGGTTCGCGTTCACCGTGGAGATTGTCGTATTGACCAGTGTGGTCGCGTCGACACCCATATTGAAGGTGTCCGGGCCCCACTGCGTATCCGTCCCGTCCCAGGTCCGGATGAAGTAGACGTCGGCCTCGATGACGATCTGACTGTGCGGCGGCATGATGACCAGGAGTCCGACCTGCTCGTTGAGGAAGTCGCCGAGGAACCGTTCGCCGGTCGGCGTCAACGAGAGCTTGTTGGACGACCACTCGCCACCCACCGTGCCGACGTTGAAATTGGCTTGGTAGACGAGAATGGGATCGGCTGCCCCTGCGGCGGGGCGGCGGCCGCCCGGCTGGGGGGTAGCGTCGGGAATCGGGGCGGTGGCGTCGCTGCAGGCCGCCAGAATCACGGCGAGCGACAAAACGAGGGCTTTCTTCATTGGACTGAGCTCCGGGATGTAGGACAGGTTCGACCCCGGTATTGGCAAAGAGCACTCTCGTGCGTCGACACGGGCTGGGACGATGCCGCACCGGCCCAGTCCGGCATCCGATGCACTTCCGTAACACCCTGTACCAGAATAGCTTAGAGTACCAGCTCACCAGACGTTTAGCGCACCGGATTGGGGTCCGCGCGGCACGATGGCGGCGTGGCATGGTATCCCGAGCGTTGCGCGAAATTGTTTCGGGCGCGCGACGACGAGCGGGCGGTTTGTAGGGGCCAGAACTTGTCAAGATCGGGTTGCGTACGGGTCACCCACCCGACCGGCCCCCGAGGCTCGGCACCACCCCGCCTCGACACGACCCGCAACTTCCTTTCTCCTTACGTGCAAACCTTTTCCGGCCGCGGACCATCTCATCCGGCGTACGGATGGAGCCTCCGCGATTCATGGCTGCAGTGGTCATCATAGAAGCGTCCTCCGCCCAAATCGGCGACGGCGACTCGGACGTGGCGAAGGCCGCGGCCGGGGACCGAAGCGCCTTCGAGCGACTCTATCGAGAACACGTGAATCGTGTCTTTTCGTTGTGCGCCCGGATGGTCACCGACCGAACCCGGGCGGAGGAGTTGACCCAGGACGTGTTCGTGAGGGCGTGGGAGAAGCTGCACCTGTTTCGAGGGGAGAGCGCGTTCGGCACGTGGCTGCACCGGCTCACGGTGAACGTCGTGCTGAACGCGAGAAAGACCGAAGGACGGCAACGGTCGCGATTCGACGAGCCGGACGAGGAAGCGGGCGGGATCGACGCGTTGCCCGGGATCGTGGGGATGCCGCTGGCGCCCGGCGACCTGCTCGATCTCGAGCGTGCGGTCGAGAAGCTGCCGCCGGGAGCGCGCCGGGTCTTTGTTCTCCATGATGTAGAGGGCTACAAACACGAAGAGATCGCCGAAATGCTCGGCGTGACGTCGGGCGCGACAAAGGCGCAGCTGCACCGCGCCAGGATGCTCTTGCGGGAGGCATTGAATCGATGACGAACGCGATCACCTGTGAGCGCTTTGCCGATCGGCTGCCGGACTTGCTCGATCGCGAGATCGACGAAGCCGGACGCGCGGCCCTGGAAGCGCACGCCCTGTCGTGCGGCGAATGCGGCCCGCTGCTCGCCGACTTGCGCAAGCTGCGGATCGATGCCGCGAACCTCCCCGAGCTCGAACCGTCGCGCGATCTGTGGAGCGGCATTTCCGCACGCATCGCTACGCCGGTGATCGACCTGCCGGGGCGAGCGGCGATGGCCGACACGCGCGTGGCGGGCGCTCTGAAGCGGCGTCTCATCACGGGGTTGGCGGCGGCCGGGCTTGTGGTCGCCACCGCGGGCATTACCTACGACGTCACCAAGCGCTCCGTCTCCAGGAGTCAGAATACGACGGTGGCACTCACACCGGCGGCGACAGGCACCGCGCCGGCGACCCGTCGCGACAGCGTCCCGACGGCCGCTCCGCGCGTCGCCGTCGCAACTCCCATCGACAGCGGCGCGACGATGCCGGCGATGCGGCAGGTTTCCAACCCGGCGCCCGAACCGGAGACGGCGGCGCAGGCGACGTACAGTCGCGAGATCACGCGTCTACGCGCCGTGCTCGATCGCCGTCGCACGCAGCTCGATCCGCAGACGGTCAATGTCATCGAGCTCAATTTGCGCGTGATCGACGATGCGATCGCGCAGTGCCGTCAGGCGCTGCGCAAGGATCCGGCGAGCCGGTTCCTCATGCAATCACTCGACGACGAGCTCGAGAACAAGATCGAGCTTCTGCGCCGGGCGGCTCTGCTGCCGATCCGCACTTCATGAACGGGACGACGATGCTCCGTTGCGCTGACATCCGTGAACGACCCAACGCCCATCGCGTCCTTCGATGGGGCGCCGCGGTCGCGCTGCTCGTTGCCACCGCCGCGAACGACGCCCTTGCTCAGCGGACACGCTTCGCGTCGGCCGGCGGCCGGTCGCAGATCGACACGACATTCACCTTCGACCGGCGGGGCACGGTTACGCTGAACGCCGGCTCGGGCGACATCGTCGTGACCGGCTCGTCGAGCGACCAGATCCGCGTCCGCGGTACCAGCGACAACGAGAACATTCGCATGGACGCGAGCGGGAGCCGGTTGAGCCTCGAGACGGTCGGAGCGAACCGGCGCAGCAACGATACCCGTTTCGAGGTCGCGGTGCCGTACGGTGTCCGCGTCATCGCGCACACGCAGTCGGGCGACGTGACGATCCACGGTACGCGCGGCCCCGTGGAAGTACGCACGCAAAACGGCGACGTCGATCTCGACGAGGTCACGGAGCGCCTCGACGTCACCACGCTGTCGGGGGACATCAAAGCCCGTGCGATCACCGCCGACGTGGAGATCGAGAGCATCGGCGGCGACGTAGCGCTCTCCGACGTGAAGGGCAACGTCGCCGTGCAGACGACCAGCGGTGAGATCGAAATCCGCCGCGCCACGACGAAACTCGTGCGTGCCAAGACGACGAGCGGCGACGTGACGTTCGATGGCGTGATCGATCCCGCCGGACGGTACGACCTGTCGTCGCATTCGGGGGACGTCGACCTCGCCATTCCCGCCGACGCCAGCGCGCAACTCACGATCTCCACCTGGAACGGCGAGATCGAGAGCGATTTCACGATCACCCTCAAGCCGGGCGAACACGGCATCGGATCGTCAAACGCCAAGCGCTTCACCTTCGCCATCGGCGGCGCCGCGGCTCGCGTCACCGCCGAAACGTTCAGCGGCGACGTCCGCATCCGGCGCACCCGATAGTCGGCCCGAACCCCAACGGACCCCCATGAAGACAATCATCGTCACCGCGGCCACCGCGCTCCTCACCGCTTCGGCAACCACCGCCGCACAACAGCGCAACGACTTCCGTTGGGAAAAGGCGCTCGCCGCCGGGAGCGAGGTCTCGCTGCACAACATCACCGGCGAGGTGGCCGTCCGCCAATCGACGTCGGGAAAGGTCGAAGTGGTCGGGATCCGCCGCGGCCGCGAGGATGACACACGCGTGCACGTCGAGGTGAAGGAGACGTCCCGCGGAGTCGTCGTCTGCGTCGTGAACGACGACGCTGACTGGTCGTGCGACGATCGCGGATTGCGGTCCAACAGCCGCGACGACCGGAGCTGGGGCCGCCGCGACCGCGATTACGGCAACCGCACCTCGATCGATCTCGAGGTCGCGATCCCCGCCGGCATGCCGCTCTCGGCGAGCTCCGTGAGCGGGAACGTCACGGTGACCGGCGTGCAGGGCGACGTGCGGGCCAACTCGGTGAGCGGAAACGTGCGGCTCGAGCGCATCAAGAGCGCGTCAACGGTGACGGCAGGTTCCGTGAGCGGCGACGTGATGGCTCAGGTCGAAGCGCTCACCGGTCGCGGCGATCTGCATTTCAGCACGGTCAGCGGCAACGTCGAGCTCGAGCTGCCCAAGGTGCTCGACGCCGATCTCTCGATGTCGACCGTGAGCGGCACGATCAACAGCGATTACCCGCTCACCCTGAACGGGCGCATGGGGCGTCGCAAGATCGAGGCGCGCATTGGCAACGGCGGGCGCAATCTCGATATCGGAACCGTGAGCGGCGACGTGCGGCTGCGCGCGGCGCGGTAGTCGATGCGACACATTCTGCTTGCGGGCCTCCTGGTGGGATCCGCGCTGCCGGCGCAGCAGCAGCGGCAACCGGACAACTTCACCTGGTCGGGACGGATTCCCGCCGGCAGGTGGATCCGCGTGCGCAATCTCAACGGCGAGATCACCGTGGGCGCAGCGTCGGGCGATCGCGTCGAAGTCACCGGAACGAAACGCTGGCGGCGCAGCGACCCGGCCGACGTGCGCTTCGACGTCAAGAAATTCGGACCGGGGGATGAAAGCGTTCTCATTTGCGCGCTCTGGTTCGAGAACTCGTCGTGCGACGAGCGCCAATATCAGACGAGAGGTGATCGGCGCCGGCGAGACGATGACAACGATCTCGTCGTCGATTTTCGCGTCCTCGTGCCGAAAGGCGTCAAGGTGGGCGTCAACACGATCAACGGCAGCGTGGTCGTCGAGGGCGCGACGGGTGAAGTGGATGCGACGACGGTGAACGGCGGCGTCGACGTGACGGTCGAGGGCGGACCGGTGAACGCCGAAACGACGAACGGAAAAGTTCGCGCTCGGGTAAATCGCGTCGATCCGGCCGGCGACATGAACTTCTCGACGGTGAACGGGAGCGTGCTGGCCGAGTTCGTGGGCGACGTCAGCGCCGACTTGGACCTCGCCACGGTCAATGGCGCGCTCACGACCGACTTCGAGATGACGCTGAGCGGCCGGCTCGACCCGAGGCATTTGCGCGCCCATGTCGGGAAGCCGGGAGGACCGCGGATCCGCCTTTCGACCGTGAATGGGAGCGTAACCGTTCGCCGCCGGTAGGCGGCGCTCCCGCAACTTTGCGTCGGATTCGCCCGTAGGTCGGGTCGGTTGCTCACCGGCAGGTGAGCGGCCAGACCCAGTGGGGAGAAACACCGATGCGAAACCGAGTCAAATCGCTGCTCCTGGTGGCTTTGGTGGCCCTCGCCGTCTCCGGATGCGTGCGGCGCGCCGGGCACGAGCCGGAGTCGTTCAGTTGGAACGAGGATCTCGCTCCCGGGAGCGTGCTGCACATTCGCAGCGGCACGGGCACAATCACCGTCGCCGCCGTGCCGGGCCCGACCGCCAGAATTCGTGCGAGCCGCAGCTGGCGGCGCGGCCGGTCGAGCGACATTCGGTTCCAGGTCACGCGATCGGGCGATCGCAGCGAGGTGTACGTGTGCGCCATGTGGCGCGCCAGCGGCCGCTGCGACGCCAATGGGTACCGCGGCAAGCGCGTCGACACCTTTCTCAGCTTCCTGAGCCTCTTTCATCGAACCACCGACGCCGCCGCATCGTTCATCGTCGAGGTCCCCGAAGGAGTCGGCGTCGATGCCAAGACGACCAACGGCTCGGTGGTGATCGACGGTGTGCGCTCCGGCGTCACTGCCCGCACCGTCAACGGGTCGGTGTCCGCGCGCGGGGTCGGCGGACGGCTCAACCTCGCGACCACGTCCGGGAACGTCCGACTGAGCGTCACGTCGCTTGACGGCGCGGACACGATTCGTGCGGTCACGGTACACGGCACGGTGCACGCCGAGCTGCCGGCGTCCACCCAGGGAGCGTTCGACCTGGCCGCAAACAACGGCAGGGTGCGCAGCGAATTCCCGATCCAGACCTCGGAGGCTCCGACCGGACGCCGCCAGCACATCGTCGGACGCATCGGGGACGCAAACAGAGTTGTAAGACTTCGTGCCACGACCGGCAGCGTCGCACTGATCAAGGCGTTGCCGGATTCCGCCGGGGAACGTCATTAAGGCGGGAGAGGGGTGCGGGGTGCGGCGCTTTGGGGCGTGGTCGGGGTACGAGGTTGGGACGCAACTCACCGCGCGCCTCAACGTTGCTTGCCGCGCACCTCGCTAGCCCCGCACCCCGCACGCCGCACCCCTCTCCCGCCGTCTATATTTCGGGACGTTCCCACAACGGAGTCTTTGGTCAACATGGGCTTCTCCTACGCCACCGCGGTTCCGGTCCGGTCCGGTGTCGAGCGCGCCACGCTGGTGCGCCGCACCTATGGGCTCGTTTTCGCGACCGTCATCGTCACGGTCCTCGGCGCCGCGTTCGCCTTCACGCAGCCGGCGCTCATGCAGGCGGTGATGCGGCACCCGATCATCGCGTTCCTCTGTGTGTTCGCGCCGCTGTTCATGGTCATGCGCGCGCCGCGGGAATTCCCCAAGAATATCATCCTGACCTTTCTCTTCACGTTCATCGAAGGGATCTGGATCGCGCCATTTCTCCTGCTCGCCGAACGCGGCTCGCCCGGCGTCGTCGGCCAAGCGGCACTGTTGACGCTCACGGCGTTCGCCGGACTCTCGCTGTACGCGGTGTTCAGCCGCCGCGATTTCAGCGCGTGGGGCGGATTCTTCATGGTCGGAGTGATCGTGCTGGTCGTCGCCAGCTTGATCAACATGTTCGTCCGGTCGGCGACGGGCAGCTTGTGGATCTCGGCGGTTGGCGTGTTCATTTTCGCCGGACTGTTGGTGTTCGACACTTGGCGCATCGTCCGTTCCGGCCAGTATGGCCCGGACGACTACGTGCCGGCGGCCGTGAGCATCTATCTCGACCTGATCAACATGTTCCTGTTCATCCTGAGTTTGTTGGGTGGAGGCAACCGGCGGAGCTGATCGGGCGCGTTCGTTGACGCGCGCCCTCGCCTGCGTCTTCGCGCACCCCGACGACGAGACCTTCGCCGTCGGTGGGACGATCGCCCGATACGCGTCGTCCGGTGTTCGATGTGATTTGTTTTGCGCCACCGATGGGGACGCCGGGAAAAGCTCCGGCGTCCCCGTTTCGTCTCGCGCCGAGTTGGCGGTGATCCGCCGCGCCGAGCTCGCGGCAGCCGCGCAGATACTCGGCGTGGAGCACGTAGAGCTGGCGGGACACGCCGACGGTGCGCTGCCACAGCTCGACGCCATGACGCTCATCGCCGACGTGGTGCGTTTTTTCCGGCGCCGCCGGCCGGACGTCGTGATCAGCTTTGGCCCCGAGGGCGCCCCGACGGGACATCGAGACCATCGCGCCATCTCCCGTGCGGCGACCACGGCCTTCTTCCTCGCCGGCATTCCCACCGAGTTCGCCGACCAGATCGCCGAGGGACTCGCGCCGCACCGGCCATCGCGCTTGTTCTACGTCGCCTGGGATCCCCCCGCTCCGGGCGCCGAGCTGCAGTTCCAGAGTGTGGCAGCCACGGCGGCGGTGGAGGTTGCCTCGTTTCGCGAGCGCAAGCTCGCCGCGTTCATGGCGCACGCGAGCCAGCGACACCTGATCGATCGTTTCAGATCGCTCTGTCTCGTGGAGCGCGAGCCGTACGCGCTGGCGGCGGGCGTCGCGCAGTCGCACGCGCAGATCGGGGATTTGTTCGAAGGTTTATAGTTGCTGTCATCCTGAGCAACGCGAAGGATCTGCGATGCGTATCGCGTGGCCAGGCGCGGCGAACAGGAGATTCTTCGCTCGCTGCGCTCCCTTCGTCGCTTGCGCTCTTCGAGGGAGGCGCTCAGAATGACAGGGCGGTGCCCACCAGCAGCCGACTTCCGTCGCGCGCGGGGCGGATGAAAAAATCCGCGTAGCGCGCGTCGCGCGAGATGCGCCACGTCTGTAGCACGGCGACCGTTCCGTAGATCAGCGTAATCTGCGTTTTGTTCAGCGCGCCCGTGCGGGCCATGAAATCGACGTCGCTCACGTAGCCCCAGCGTCCGATCGTGAGATAGAACGCCGTCGTGCCAATTCCGCCGGCGAGCACGCCGCGTTCGAATGCCGAGCCGCGCTCGTGAGGCACGTCGAGAATGAGCTCGTCGAGCACCGACTGCGCATTGAGTCCGGCACTGGAAAAGAGAAACTGCTTGTGCGGCTCGCGTTGCGCGTCGATCCCGGAATAGACGGTCGGACGGAGCCGGTCGAAGCCGAAGCTCGGGCTGCTGCCCATGGCCAGCGACGCGCCGACGTGCGCCGCCTCGTGAACGAGGATGCTCGAGGCGAATCCGAGGGCGAACCGCCGCCAGTATCCCCCGCTCGCGCGAGCTGGGTCCTGTCCTCTCACCACGGCCGGCGCCGCGAGGAGCAGCCACGCGACCCACAACCGGCCTCGTCTGATTGGATTCATCGGGGGGATGCTGATAGAATCTGTCGGGTGGTCAGGGTGTGCTTGCACGTCCCCAATTCCCGACACGTATGCCGAACAAGCTATCTGATCTCGAAATCCAGCGCGCGTTGGGTGAGCTTGGCGGCTGGTCGCGGCGTGGCGACACGCTCGTGAAGACGTTCAACTTCGACAAGTTCGCGCGCGGCATCGCGTTCGTCGACCGCATCGCCGTCGCCGCCGACAAGATGAATCACCATCCCGACATCGACATCCGCTACACGAAGATTCTGATCACGCTGTCGACGCACGACGCGGGCGGGATCACGTCTAACGATCTCAATCTCGCCAAGGAAATCGAGAAAGTCGTGTGAGGGAGAGGGGGGAGGCGTGCGGGGTAGCTCCCCGTCCTCCCCCCACGGCCTCATCGCCTCGTCGCCCCAACGCCCCATTGCCGGTTCGGCGTTTCTTCGGTAATCTCCTTCCTTATGAAGGAGCAGGAAGCACTGTTCGACGAGACCGTCCTCGGCCGCGCATTACCGGTAGTCGGCGAACAGAAGGACATTCGCTACTACGGCACCGTGGCGCGGTCCGTCCTCAACGGGCCCGAGACGACCGGAATGGGGTTCTGGTCCGTGAACCCGTACGTCGGTTGCGCGTTCGGCTGCGCCTACTGCTACGCCCGCTACGCGCACCGGTGGGTGCTCGACCGCCAGGCGACCGCACATCCCGAGCTCGCCGACGTCAACGCCGATCGTGACACGCTCGCGCCCTGGCTCGCGTTCGAGCGGCGCATCTTCGTGAAGCAGAACGCCGCCGACGTCCTCCGTCGCACGCTGCGGCACGGGTCGGAGAAACACGCGGCGCTCGTCGACGGTGAGACGATCGTGATCGGCACGGCGACCGACCCGTACCAGCCCGCCGAGCGGCGGTTTCGCGTCACGCGGTCCGTGCTCGAGGTGTTGGCCGAGCATCCGGGGTTGTCGATCGGCATCATCACGAAGAGTCCGTTGGTCACGCGCGACGTCGACGTGCTGCGGCGGATCGCGCGTCACTCGCGATTGTCGATTCACATTTCACTCATCGCGCTCGACCGCGACCTGGCGCGGCGCATCGAGCCGCGCGCGCCCACCCCCGAGGCGCGACTGCGCGCGCTCGGCCGGCTGCGCGACAACGGCATCGAGGCGGGGATCAACGTCATGCCGGTGTTGCCGGGGATCACCGACAGCGCTAAGCAGCTCGAGGATCTCGTGAAGGCGATCGCCGTGCAGCGAGCGACCTACGTCAACTGCTGCGCCCTGCGGCTGCGATCGTCGGCGCGGCAGCGGTACCTGCCGTTCATCGCGCAAGAGTTCCCGCACCTGACGCGCCGCTACCAGGCGACGTACGCGCACGACCACCACGTGAGCTCCGCGTACTCCGAGCGTTTGCGGACGACGATGCGTGCGCTGTGCGAAAAGCACGGCGTTTCGTACGGTCACCAGCGGACCGTGAACGGACTCAGGCAGGATCGCGTCGCTGCGATCGTCGCCGAGCAGTTGGAACTGCTGTAGTCCTCCCCGGCGCGTGGGAGTCCAACGCGCGTTCGGCCGTGTGGTTGTGACGGCCTGCGGGAACGCCGATCCCCCCTCACTCCTCGCCTCCCCCGAGGTCCCGATCTTGCTTTCGGTGTATGTTCGGTATACTTTCCTCCCCCCTCATGTCGACGTCAATCGCCGCGCTTCGCGCACTGATCGAGCAACGGTTCCCCGATGCCGCGCCGCTCACAAAGCAAGGGACCACCGACCAGGTCGCCACGGGGATCGAGGCGTTGGACCGGGTCCTTCCCAACGGCGGGCTCCCACGTGGGAAGCTGTCCGTCTGGGCACCGTTCGGTGGGGCGACGGGGATTCTCCGGGCCGCGTGCGACCTCGCAGTCGCCAAGGGGGAGCGCGCGGCGTGGGTCGATGGCAGTTCGAGCATCGCCGGCGCGTTCTGGGGCGAGGGACCCTATCTCGTCCGTCCCAAGACGCGCGTCCACGCATTGCGGGCCGCTGAGGAGCTGCTGAGGTCGGGGGGGTTCGCGCTGCTCGTGCTGGCGGGGGCGGAGTCACAGGGCACCGAAACCGTCCGTCTCACAAGAGCGGCGCGCGAGGGCGGGACGGCGCTCGTCAGCATCACCACGTCGGCGTCGCTGGCCAGCCTCCGGCTCGGCTCGCGTCTCCTGCATTACCGCTGGCGCCGCAATCCGTTCGGCGATCCGGCGGACGCCATCGAAGCCACGGTTCGAGTGCATGCGCGCACGGTCGGGTGGAATGCGCATGCGGATTTTCCCATTCCGGTCACGCATCATGAGTTACGTCTGTCTCTGGAGTCCGAGCTGGCCGACCGGCGCGGACTTCTCCGCTGATCTCGTCGCGGCGTTTCTCGGTCACACGCCGCGCATTGCCGTCGGTGACGCCGGCCGCGTCTGGGCCGACGCGCGCGGCCTCGTGGCGGGCACGCTCGCCGAGCAATTGCTCGACGTCGCCACGCAACACGGGTACGACGACGCGCACGCCGGCGCGGCGATGACGCCGATCGCCGCCGAAGTCGCGGCCCGCTACGGGGACAATCGTTTGATCGTCGTGAAGCCCGGGCTCGACCGCGGCTATCTCGCCCCCTTCCCGCTCGGCGTGCTTGCGCCGGGCGAACGTCTCATGTCGCTC
>Ga0137427_10000900_pt1 | contig 14198 bp, 26 predicted proteins | sample EasRivERMZT700_2_FD_102309 | JGI IMG/M metagenome (GOLD analysis project Ga0137427, IMG submission 102309) | Soil microbial communities from meander-bound floodplain in the East River, Colorado, USA - East River MetaG ERMZT700_2 | ecosystem: Environmental > Terrestrial > Soil > Floodplain ...
CGCAGTTCCTTGGCCTTGGGCAGCGTCGTCGAGATCTGCTCGTGCTTGATCAGCGCGCAGGCCATGTTGGCGAACATGGCGCTGCGGTGAGACGACGTGCGGTTGAGGCGCCGGCCGGAATTCAAATGACGCATGACTTGATCCTCTAAGCGTCAGCAGGCTTCGGCGCCCCCCGACGATGTCGTGTTAGTACTGGTCCTCGTAGCGCTTCGCCAATTCCTCGATGTTCTCGGGCGGCCAGCCGACCACTTCCATGCCGAGATGCAGACCCATCTCGGCGAGCACCGCCTTGATCTCGTTGAGCGACTTGCGGCCGAAATTCGGCGTCCGCAGCATCTCCGCTTCGGTCTTCTGGATGAGATCGCCGATATAGACGATGTTGTCGTTCTTGAGACAGTTGGCGGAACGCACCGACAGCTCGAGCTCGTCCACCTTCTTCAAGAGCACAGGGTTGAAGGCGAGGTCCGGCTTGGTCTCGTCGGCGACGCGCTCCTTGGGTTCCTCGAAATTGATGAACACCTGGAGCTGATCCTGGAGAATGCGCGCCGCATAGGCGACGGCGTTCTCCGGCGTGACGGCGCCGTTGGTCTCGACGCTCATGGTGAGCTTGTCGTAGTCGAGGATCTGGCCTTCGCGCGTATTCTCGACCTTGTAGGAGACCTTCTTCACCGGGCTGAAAAGACTGTCCACCGGAATGAGTCCGATGGGCGCGTCCTCGGGCCGGTTGCGGTCGGCGGGAACATAGCCCTTGCCGGTCGCAACGGTGAGCTCCATGCGAAGTGCGACGCCGTCATCCAGCGTGCACAGCACGAGATCGGGATTGAGGATCTCGATGTCGGCGATCTGGGTGATTTGCCCGGCCGTCACTTCGCCCGGACCGTCGGCGCGCAGCGTCAGGCGCTTCGGCCCTTCGGCATGCATGCGCAGCGCGATCTGCTTGACGTTGAGCACGATGTCGGTGACGTCCTCGCGCACGCCCGGAATCGAGGAGAATTCGTGCAGCACGCCCTCGATCTGAATCGCAGTCACCGCAGCACCTTGCAGCGATGACAACAGCACGCGTCTGAGCGCGTTGCCGAGCGTCAGTCCGAAGCCGCGCTCGAGCGGCTCGGCGACGATGGTCGCCGCGCGTGCCTGTTCACGGCCGATGTCGACCTTGAGCTTCTGGGGTTTGATCAATTCTTGCCAATTTTTCTGGAACACTGTCTTTCCTCATCGTTTCCCGGACAGGGGGGCCTGCCCAATGCGTTCGATGTGATCGCGCTTGCGCGCGAGGTACTCACCCCAAAAAAGCGTACACTAAACGCGGCGTCGCTTCGGCGCGCGACACCCATTATGCGGGATCGGCGTCACGTCCCGGATCGTGGTGACGGTCAACCCCACCGCCTGAAGCGCGCGCAGCGCGGATTCTCGACCGGCACCGGGTCCGCTCACCTCGACCTCGAGCGTCCGCATGCCATGCTCCACGGCTTTCTTGGCCGCGTCTTCCGCGGCAACCTGGGCCGCATAGGGCGTCGACTTGCGCGAGCCCTTGAAGCCGAGCGATCCGGCGGACGACCACGAAACGGCGTTGCCCTGCCCGTCCGTGATCGTGATGATCGTGTTGTTGAACGTCGCGTTCACGTGCGCCACGCCCGCGACGACGATCTTCTTTTCCTTCTTGCGCGCACGCGCGGCAGCCTTCGCCATTTATTTGATAACCTTTTTCTTGCCTGCGATGGCGCGCGCGGGACCTTTGCGCGTGCGGGCGTTGGTGTGCGTACGTTGGCCGCGGACCGGCAGTCCCTTGCGATGCCGGAGGCCGCGATAACAACCGAGATCCATGAGGCGCTTGATGTTCATGGCAACCTCACGGCGCAGATCGCCTTCGACGACAAAGTCGCGGTCGATGGCTTCGCGGATCTGGATGATCTCCGTCTCCGTCAGATCATTGACGCGACGCTCGGAAGCGATGCCCACCTTGGCGCAGATGTCCTTCGCGTTCGAAGGTCCGATGCCATGGATGTAGCGCAGCGCGATCTCCACGCGCTTGTTGGTCGGAATGTTGACGCCGGCAATGCGCGCCACGGTGCTTCTCCTTTTATCCTTAGCCCGCGGACGCGCGGACGTTTGCGCCGGAAGCGCAAAGCCATCCCGCCGCGAGGGCGCGGATTATAGGAATGGCTAACAGGTAGTCAACTGCCCTCATAGGCCTCAAAATCCTTGGGAATACAACGGGTCAGGACGCCGTTGCGAACTGATCCAGAACCCGCGTCACCGCGGCCGAAACATCCCCGATCGGCGCCATGCCGTCGACGGTCACGAGCTTGCCCTGGCCCCGGTAGAAATCCAGCAACGGCTCGGTGTTTTGCCGGTAGACCTTGAGGCGCTTGCGCAGCGTCTCGGGGGTATCGTCGGCACGAGCCGCCCCCGGATTTTCGCGCACCCGGCTCTCCATCCGGCCGACCATGGCCTCGTCATCCACCTTGAGCTCGATGACCGCGTCGATCTTCCGGCCGCGGCCGGCCAACATGGTATCCAGCGCCTTGGCCTGGGCTACGGTCCGGGGGAAGCCGTCGAAGATCACCCCCCTGGCGCAATCGGGCTTCTCCAGCCGCTCGTCAATGATGCCGATGACAAGATCGTCCGGGACGAGGTCGCCGCGGTCCATGATCGCCTTGGACTTCCGGCCAAGCTCGGTTCCGGCCGCCACGGCCGCGCGCAGCATGTCGCCCGTCGAGAGCTGAACAAGCCCCCGCTCCTCCTGGAGCACCTTGGCTTGCGTGCCTTTGCCGGCACCCGGGGGGCCGAACAGGATCAGGTCCATGGCTTCGCTGCGGCTCGCAACCTTACCGTTGCGGGCGTGCTCCCTTGAGCCGGGCCTTCTTGATCAGGCCTTCGTATTGCTGCGCGATAAGATGGCTTTGAATCTGGGCCACCGTATCCATCGTGACGCTGACCACGATCAAAACGGATGTTCCCCCGAAGGCAAACGCCTGCACGCCATACATGCCACTGATCACTTCCGGTATGACGCAGACGAAGGCCAGATAGCCCGCACCCACGACGGTGATACGGGTGAGGACGTAGTCGATGTATTCCGCGGTGCGCTTACCGGGGCGGATACCCGGGATGAATCCGCCATACTTCTTCAGATTGTCCGCGGTCTCCTCGGGATTGAACACGATCGCGGTATAGAAGAAGCAGAAGAAGATGATCATCGCCGCATAAAGGATGATGAACAGCGGCTGGCCGTTTCCCAAGAGGACGACGATGTTCTGGAGCCAGCCCGGAATGTTGGCGGCGTTGAAGTTGGCCACCGTCATCGGCAGGAGCAGCAGCGACGAGGCGAAGATCGGCGGAATCACGCCGGCAACGTTGATCTTCAATGGCAGATGCGAGGATTCGCCGCCGAACACGCGGTTGCCCTGCTGCCGCTTGGGATATTGCACCAGGAGGCGGCGCTGGGCCCGCTCCATGAACACCACGAAGCCGATGAGAGCGGCGACGAGCACGAACATCACGATCACCGTCATGGGGTTGATCGCGCCGGTGCGTGCCTGCTCGAACACCTGGATCAGCATAACGGGCACTCGCGCGACAATCCCGGCCATGATGATGAGCGAGATGCCGTTGCCCACGCCGCGCGCGGTGATCTGCTCGCCCAGCCACATCAGGAAGACCGTGCCGCCGGTCAACGTGATGACGGTCGAAATGCGGAATGCCATGCCCGGCGTGATGACCACGGTGCCCCATTGTTCGAGGCCCATGGCAATCGCATAGGCCTGGACGATCGACAACATGACGGTGCCGTAGCGCGTGTATTGGTTGATCTGCTTGCGGCCGCTTTCGCCTTCCTTCTTGAGCTGCTCAAGCGTCGGTGAGACCGTCGTCATCAGCTGGATGATGATCGAGGACGAGATGTAAGGCATGATGCCGAGCGCGAAGATGGCCATTCGCTCGATCGCGCCACCGGCCAGAAGATTGAACACATCCAGGATGCCGCCCTGCTGCTGCTGGATCTGCTGGGCCAGGGAGGAGGCGTCGATGCCGGGCATCGGGATGTAGGTGCCAAGCCGCGCGACAACCAACGCCAGCGCCGTGAACAAGAGGCGGTTCTTCAGCTCCGCCGCCTTGGAAAAGGCCGAGAAATTGAAATTTGCGGCTAATTGTTCGGCTGCTGAGGCCATGGACTACTCCCGCTCCGGCATGACGAAAGGTTTGAAGGGCGACAGGCGCACAGCCTCAGTTCCGCAATAGATGGGGCCCAGCCCCCATCATATCAACCGGGCTGCGACTTGGCGCGCTTTTCCGCAGCCGCGGTCCGGCGCTGCATGCGCTTTCCCGGCGTGCCCTTCTTGTTCATGTGGACCTTCTTCCTGAAGGTCGTCACGAGCGAGCCGCCGGCCTGCTTTACCGCCTCGACGGCCGAGGCCGAGGCGCCCGCGACCTCAAGGGTCACGCGGGCCTTGAGCTCGCCTTTGCCCAACACACGGACCCCGTCGCGCGAGCGCCTGACGAGACCCGCCTCGTACAAGCCGGCATCCGTGATGGTCCCGTCGGTCTTGAGCTTCTTCTGATCGATCGCCCACTGGATCCGGCCGAGATTGATCTCGGAGAAATCGTTGGCGAAATGATTGTGAAAGCCGCGTTTCGGGATGCGCATATAAAGCGGCATCTGGCCGCCTTCGAAGCCGTGGATCGACACGCCGGCGCGGGCCTTCTGCCCTTTGACGCCGTGGCCGGAGGTCTTGCCGAGACCGGAGCTCGAGCCCCTGCCCCTGCGCGTCTTGGTCTTTCGCGCGCCCTGATTGTCACTGATCTGATTGAGTCTCATGGCGGCCTCTATTCCACGACCTGAATGAGATGCGCGACCACACGAATCATGCCGCGCACCGCTTTGGTGTCCTCGAGCGTCTTCTCACGGCCGATTTTACCTAGCCCCAAGCCGCGGAGAGTCGCCGCCTGGCTTTCGGGCCTGCGCGCCTGGCTGCGTATCTGGCGCACGGTGACCGTCTTCTTGGCGTCTTTGCTGCCCTTGTCGGCCATCGCTACGCTCCCGCCTCGGCGTCAGACGCCTTGTCTTTGCCGGGACCTTCGCGCCGCTGGATGATCTCAGCCACGCTCTTGCCGCGGCGCTGCGCGATCAGACGCGGCGATTGCTGCTGCTTCAGCGCATCGAAGGTCGCGCGCACCATGTTGTACGGGTTCGACGACCCGAGGCTTTTGGCCACCACGTCGCCGACGCCCAGGCTCTCGAACACCGCGCGCATCGGACCACCGGCGATGATGCCAGTGCCTTGCACGGCGGGGCGCACGATCACCTTGCCCGCACCGTGTCGTCCCGCGGTCTCATGATGCAGCGTACGGCCATCCTTGAGCGGTATCCGCACCATGTTGCGCTTCGCCGCTTCGGTCGCCTTGCGGATCGCTTCAGGCACCTCGCGCGCCTTGCCGTGACCGTGGCCAACGCGTCCGCGCTGATCGCCGACGACGACCAGGGCAGCGAAGCCGAAACGCCGGCCGCCTTTCACCACCTTGGCGACGCGGTTGATGTGCACGAGCTTGTCGATGAACTCGCCGTCGCGGTCTCGCTCCGGGCGATCGCCTCGTTCACGTGCCACGGTGTAATCCTTTCAAGAGATTTCTCGGTTCAGAACTCAAGTCCACCCTCCCGGGCCGCCTCGGCAAGCGCCTTCACCCGGCCGTGATAGAGATATCCGCCGCGGTCGAAGACCACCTTCTTGACGCCCTTTTCGATCGCCCTTGTGGCGATCAGTTTGCCGACGGCTGACGCGGCGGCAACATTGTAGGTCTTCTTCTCGCCCGCCTTCGCGGCTTCGCCGGAACTCGCCTGGGCGATCGTCCGGCTTGCGGCGTCGTCGATCAGCTGCGCGTAGATGTGCTTGCCCGAGCGGTACACCGACAGCCGGGGACGTCCGCCGCTGACTTGCGAGATGTGATAGCGCACGCGCTTGGCACGCCGCTCGAACAGTTTCTGCTGGTTGGCCATGACCCGACTTGGTCCCTTTACTTCTTCTTGCCTTCTTTACGGCGAATGCGTTCGCTGGCGTATCTCACGCCCTTGCCCTTGTAAGGCTCCGGCGGGCGATAGCTGCGGATTTCCGATGCCACCTGACCGACCAGCTGCTTGTCGCTCCCGGTGATCGAGATCGTGGTCGGCTTTTCGCAAACGATCTGGATGCCTTGCGGAATGGGATAGAGCACGTCGTGGCTCAGCCCGACCTGGAGCTGAAGGTTCCTGCCCTGCACCGCAGCGCGATAGCCTACGCCCGAAATCTCCAATCTCTCGGAAAACCCTTGGGTGACGCCGAGCACCAGATTGTTGACCAGAGTCCGCTGCATACCCCACATGGCGCGTGCACGATCGGTGTCCTCGCGCGGCGTGATCGCAATCGCGCCGTCCTTCACCGCGGCCTCGACTTCGGACACGAGCCTCAGCTTCATCTCGCCCTTCGGGCCTTTCACCGAAACCGTGCCGTCCTGGACCGCGGCGGTGACGCCGCTGGGAAGAGGAACCGGCTTCTTGCCGATGCGTGACATGACTCTCTCCGAACCTCTCTAAAACACCCGGCAAAGAACTTCGCCGCCGACATTCTTTGCTCTCGCATCGGTATCCGACATCACGCCCTGGGGCGTCGATACGATCGAGATTCCGAGCCCGCCCTTGTGCGGCTTCAGTTCGCTCACTGCGTTGTAGACCCGGCGGCCGGGCGTCGATATCCGCGTCAGCTCCCGGATCACGGGCTTGCCTTCGTGATATTTCAGCTCGATCTCGAACTGTCGCGGCTTGCCCTTCATCTCGATTTCGGCATAGCCGCGGATGAAGCCCTCGTTCTTCAGCACGTCGAGCAGATTTCCGCGCAGCTTGGAAGCGGGAGTTGCAATTTTCGCCAGGCCCCGCATCTGTCCGTTGCGGATGCGTGCCAGAAGATCGCCAATAGGATCGTTGATCGCCATCGCTTTGCCGTTCCCTTACCAGCTTGCCTTGGTGACGCCCGGCGCCTGACCGAAATTCGAGAGGTCGCGCAGCGCAATCCGCGAAACCTTCAGCTTGCGGTAATAGCCCTTGGACCGGCCCGACAACTCGCAGCGATTGTGAATCCGCGTGCGCGACGAATTGCGCGGCAGCTTCGCAAGCTCTATGCGGGCAGCGAAACGCTCTTCGGGCGCCAACGACATGTCGTCGCCCTTCGCCTTCAGCGCCGCCCGCTTCGAGGCGTAGCGCGCCACCATCTTGATGCGCTTGTTGTTCCGGTTGATCTGGCTCTTCTTCGCCATCTCTCTTGCGCTCCCTGACTCAGTTCATGAACGGCATCTGGAAACCCGCGAGAAGCGCCTTGGCCTCGTCGTCGGTCCGTGCCGTCGTCTGAATGATGATGTCCATGCCCCAAACCGTCTCCGTCTTGTCGTAGTCGATCTCGACGAAAATGATGTGTTCCTTAAGGCCCATCGCGTAGTTGCCGCGGCCGTCGAAGCTCTTCCCGGAAAGCCCGCGAAAATCGCGCACGCGCGGCAGCGCCGTCGTCACGAAGCGGTCGAGGAATTCGTACATGCGGTCCTTGCGCAGCGTGACCCTCACGCCGACGGGACGGCCGGCCGTGATCTTGAACGCCGAGATCGCCTTCTTCGCCCGCGTGATCACCGCCTTCTGGCCGGCGATCGCGGTCAGATCGTTCTGCGCGCTCTGGATCTTCTTCGTGTCGGCGGCACCTTCGCCGGCGCCGATGTTGAGCACGATCTTCTCGATGCGCGGCGCCTGAAGCGCGTTCTTGTAGCCGAACTGCTTCATCAGCTCCGGGCGCACCAGGTCGAAGTACCGCTTCTTGAAGCGCGGCACATAGTTCGGATCGCGCGCTTCCTTGCCGGCCTTGGGACCTGCGTCCTTCTTTCCGCCGCCCTTCTCTTTTTTGCCCCCCTCGGGGGCCGCAGCCTTCTTGCCGCCGTCGCCCTTGGCGGCCGCATCGCCGCCGCCCTTCTTGGCGGCCTTGTCCTGTTTTGCGGGCTTCGGAGCCCCTTGCTCAGACATCGATGATCTCCCCGGACTTCTTGGCGAAGCGCACCATCCGCCCGTCCAGTACCTTGAAACCGACGCGGGTCGGCCCATCCGACTTGGGATCGATGTGCGCGATCTTGGAGATGTGCACCGGCGATTCCTTCGAGATGATTCCGCCTTGCGCGCGCGCCGACTGTCTCTGATGGCGCTTCACGACGTTCACGCCCGAGATCAGCACCCGCTCCTCGGACGGATAGACGCGCAACACTTCACCGCGTTTGCCCTTGTCCTTGCCCGCGGTGACGATGACCTTGTCGCCCTTTTTCACTCGTGCCGGCATCTCACAGCACCTCCGGGGCGAGCGAAATGATCTTCATATGGTTCTTTGCCCTCAACTCGCGCGTGACGGGTCCGAAGATGCGCGTGCCGATCGGCTCGTTTTGCGGCGTGACCAGCACGGCGGCATTCGTGTCGAAGCGAATGAGCGAGCCGTCCGGACGACGCACGCCATGCGCCGTGCGCACAACCACCGCCTTCAAGACTTCGCCCTTCTTCACGCGGCCGCGCGGAATGGCCTCTTTGACCGACACGACGATGGTGTCGCCCACGTCGGCGTATTTCCGGCGGGAACCGCCGAGCACCTTGATGCACATGACGCGGCGGGCGCCGGAATTGTCCGCCACTTCGAGTTCCGTGGTCGACTGGATCATGGCTTCGCCGTCTCCGTGCGGTCGATGACTTCCCAGCGTTTCAGCTTGGACACCGGTTTGCATTCGCGAATGCGCACGAGATCGCCGACCTTGAAGGCCTTCGTTTCGTCATGCGCGTGATATCTCTTCGACCGGCGCACGGTCTTGCCCATCACGGGATGGATGAAGCGGCGCTCCACTTTCACGACCACCGTTTTGGCGTTCGCGTCGCTGACCACCACGCCCTGAAGTACGCGTTTTGGCATCGGCGCCTCCTATGTCTTTTTCGCGCGGGTTGCGCGTTTGGCCGGCCGCTCGGCGGCGGCCTTTGATTCCGTTTTGGCCTTGGCCTTCGCCTTTGGCGCGGCTTTGGCCTTTTTGGTGGACTTGGCGGACGCCTCACCCGCCGTCGCCAGCGCGGCTTCTGCGTTTCCGCCCCGCTGGTTGAGCACGGTCATGACGCGCGCGATGTCGTGCCTCACGACGCGGATGCGCGCGGTGTTTTCCAGCTGCCCGCTCGCTCGCTGAAAGCGCAGATTGAACTGCTCCTTCTTCAGCTTGACGAGCTCATCGGTGAGCTGGTCCTGCGACTTGTCGAGAAATACGGCGACCTTGGTCACGCTCCCATCTCCCTTAAGCGGTCAGCCGGGCGACGAATCTCGTCGCGATCGGCAATTTGCATGCGGCGAGCCGCATCGATTCCTCGGCAACCTCGCGCGGAACGCCGTCGACCTCGAAGAGAATGCGCCCCGGCTTGATCTTGCAGACCCAGAACTCCGGCGCGCCTTTGCCCGAGCCCATGCGGACTTCGGCCGGTTTCTTGGACACCGGAACGTCCGGGAAGATTCGGATCCAGACGCGGCCGGCGCGCTTCATGTGGCGCGTCAGTGCGCGGCGTGCGGCCTCGATCTGGCGCGCGGTGACGCGCTCGGGCTCGACCGCCTTCAGCCCGTAAGAGCCGAAAGCGAGCGTGTTGCCGGCCTTCGCCGTGCCGTGGATGCGGCCCTTGTGCTGTTTGCGAAACTTGGTGCGTGCTGGTTGAAGCATGTTGATCTACCTAGGCGTTTGACGGCGGACGGGGCGCGCCGCCTCGGCTCGCCTGCTCAGCCGCTTCGCTGAGACGTTTGTCCTGGGCCATGGGATCGTGTTCCATGATCTCGCCCTTGAAGACCCAGACCTTGACCCCGCATGTGCCATACGTCGTTTTCGCCGTCGCGACGCCGTAGTCGATGTCGGCTCTAAGCGTATGCAGCGGCACGCGGCCCTCGCGGTACCACTCGACACGGGCGATTTCCGCGCCGCCCAAGCGTCCGGTGCAGTTGATGCGGATGCCCTGTGCGCCCAACCGCATGGCGGATTGGACCGCGCGCTTCATGGCGCGGCGGAACGCGACCCGGCGCTCGAGCTGCTGGGAGATGTTGTCGGCGACGAGCTTCGCGTCGATCTCGGGCTTCCTGATCTCGACGATGTTCAGGTGGATTTCGGAATCCGTGTAGCGCGCCAAGTCCGCCTTCAGCTTCTCGATGTCGGCGCCCTTCTTGCCGATGACGACGCCCGGCCGCGCCGAATGGATGGTGACGCGGCATTTCTTGTGCGGACGCTCGATAATGATGCGCGATACTCCGGCCTGCTTCAGCTTGTCCTGCAGGTACTCGCGGATCTTGATGTCCTCCTGCAGAAGCTTGCCGTACTCTTTCTTGCCGGCGTACCAGCGTGAATCCCACGTCCGGTTGACGCCGAGCCTCAGCCCGATCGGATTGCACTTCTGACCCATCAGGCCTGCTCCTTGCTCTTGGTTTGGGCGCGGCGCGCTCCGGCTGCCGGCGCCTTCTTCTTTTTCGTCGCTGGCTTGCCCGATTTCGGCGCTTCGGCCTTGGGGGCCTCCTCGCGCTTCTCCTCGACCACGATCGTCACTTGCGAGAACGGCTTCTCGATCCGTGCGCCGCGGCCGCGGGCGCGGGCATGGAAGCGCTTCAACACCATGTTGCGGCCGACCGAGGCTTCGGTCACGACCAGATCATCGACATCGAGATCGTGATTGTTCTCCGCGTTGGCGATCGCCGACTGCAGGACCTTCTTCACGTCCTTCGCGATGCGCTTGGGCGAGAAGGTCAGCGTCGCCAATGCGGTCTCCGCCGACTTGCCGCGGATCGATTGCGCGACCAGGTTGAGCTTGCGCGGGCTGACGCGAATGCCGCGGCCGACGGCGCGGGCCTGCGTATCGGACAACGCGCGCTTGCGTGCAGGTTTACCCACCTTCGGCTCCCCCTTCTTCGGGTTTGGAGACTTTCGATTTGCGGTCGCCCGAATGTCCGTGGAAAATCCGCGTCGGCGAGAACTCGCCGAATTTGTGACCGATCATGTCCTCGGTCACATTCACGGGGATATGCTTCTGGCCGTTATAGACGCCGAAGGTCAGCCCGACGAATTGCGGCAGGATCGTCGAACGCCGCGACCAGATCTTGATCACTTCCTTGCGGCCCGAATTGCGCGCGACTTCCGCCTTCTTGAGGATGAAGCCGTCGACAAACGGACCTTTCCAAACCGAGCGTGTCATGGTCCTACCCTTGCGCCTTTCTCAAGTGCCGCGAGCGCACGATGTTCTTGCCTGTCCGCTTGTTCTTGCGGGTCTTGGCGCCTTTGGTCGGCTTGCCCCACGGCGTCACCGGATGGCGGCCGCCCTTGGTGCGGCCTTCGCCGCCGCCGTGCGGGTGATCGATCGGGTTCATCGCGGTGCCGCGAACCGAAGGCCTGCGGTTCCGCCAGACGTTGCGCCCGGCCTTTGAAAGTACTTCGTTCATGTGATCGGGATTGGAAACCGCACCCACCGTCGCCTTGCATTCGAGACGAACGCGGCGGACTTCGCCCGAGTTGAGTCTCAGCAGCGCGTAACCGGCGTCGCGGCCGAGATACTGCGCATAGGTGCCCGCGGCGCGCGCGATCTGCCCGCCCTTGCCCGGCTTCATCTCGACATTGTGCACGATCGTGCCGACCGGAACGGCGGCGAGCGGCATGGCGTTGCCGGGCTTCACGTCGACTCTGTCGCCCGAGACGACGACATCGCCCTCGGCCAGACGCTGCGGCGCGATGATGTAGGCGAGCTCACCATCCTTGTATTTGAGGAGCGCGATGAAGGAGGTGCGGTTGGGGTCGTATTCCAGGCGCTGGACGGTCGCGGGCTGGTCGTGCTTGGCGCGCTTGAAGTCGATGGTGCGGTAGCTTTGCTTGTGACCGCCGCCCTGCCAGCGCACCACGATGCGGCCGAGATTGTTGCGCCCCGCGGGCCGCTTCTGGCCGCGCGTCAGCGCCTTCACCGGCTTCCCCTTATGCAGGCCGGCGCGATCGACGAGCACCAATTGGCGCTGGCCGGGGGTTACGGGTTTGTATGTCTTCAGTGCCATCGCGATGTCCTCACAGGCCCGTCGTCACGTCGATCTGGTAACCCTCGACCAAGGTCACGACAGCCTTCTTCACGTCGCTCTTGTGATAGCGCCTGCCGCGCCATGCCTTGAGCTTGCCGGCGGTGTTGATCGTGTTCACCGCTTTGACCTTGACCTTGAACAGCTGTTCGACGGCCTTCTTGATCTCGGGTTTGGTGGCGTGCCGCGCGACCCGGAAAATCACCTGATTGGACTCGGAGAGCCGTGTCGATTTTTCGGTGATCACGGGGGAGAGAATGACGTCGTAATTGCTCATGACAGCCGCTCCTCGATCGCCTTGATCGCCGCCTTGGTCATCACCAGCGTGTCGCGCCTCAAGATGTCGTAGACGTTGAGCCCGGCGACCGGGACGAGCGCGACGTTGACCAGATTGCGCGCCGAGAGCGCGAACTTCTGGTCGAACGTGCCGTCGACGATGAGCATGCCGGCGCTGCCGAGCTTGTTCAGCCGTTTCGCCAGCGCGCTCGCCTTGATGCTGTCGACGCTCGCGGCATCGAGCACGATGAGCTTCGAGTCCTTCGCCTTGGAGGACAGCGCGTGGCACAAGCCTGCGGCGCGGACCTTCTTGGGCAGATCGAATTCATGGCTCCGGACGACCGGCGCCATCGCCTTGCCGCCGCCGACAAATTGCGGAGCGGAACGCGCGCCGTGACGGGCGGAACCGGTGCCCTTCTGGCGGTACCACTTCTTGGTCGTGCGGTTGATCTCGCCGCGGGTCTTGGTCTTGCGCGTGCCGCCGCGGCGCTTGGCGAGCTGCCAGACGATGACGCGCTGGATCAGATCGGCGCGCGGCTCAAGACCGAAGATCTCGTCGTTGAGCTCGATCTCGCCCGCCGATTCCGCATCCAGGTTGAGGACCTTCTGTTTCATCTCAGCCCTCCGTCGTTTCTTCGGCTTTGGCCTTCTCGGCCTTCTTCACTGAAGCAGGCATCGGCAAGTCCTTGGCGGGACGCTTGACCGCATCGCGGACCATCACAAAACCGCCCTTCGAGCCGGGCACCGCGCCCCTGACCATGATCAGGCCGCGATCGACATCGACCTTGGCCACCTCGACGTTTTGCGTGGTGACGCGTTCGACGCCGTAATGTCCGTGCATCTTCTTGTTCTTGAAGGTCCTGCCCGGATCCTGACGGCCGCCCGTGCCGCCGAGCGAACGATGCGAGATCGATACGCCGTGCGACGCTTCGAGACCGCCGAAGTTCCAGCGCTTCATGGCACCGGTGAAGCCGCGCCCGATGGTGATGCCGGTCACGTCCACCTTCTGGCCGGCGCGGAAATGATCGGCGAGGATTTCATCGCCGACATCGAGGAGGTTCTTCGCATCCACGCGAAATTCGGCGACTTTCCGCTTGGGCTCGACCTCACTCTTGGCGAAATGTCCGCGTTCGGGCTGCGACACGCTCTTGGCCTTGATGAAGCCGGAGCCGAGCTGGACCGCCGTGTAGCCGTCCTTCTCGATGGTGCGCGTCGCCACGACCTGGCACTTGTCGAGCTTGAGCACGGTCACCGGAACGTGGCGGCCGTCCTCCATGAAGAGTCGGGTCATCCCGACCTTTTGCGTAATGACACCAGTGCGCATGTGCTTTTGCGCCTCTCTTTAAAGCTTGATCTCGACGTCGACGCCCGCGGCCAGGTCGAGCTTCATCAGCGCGTCCACGGTTTGGGGCGTCGGATCGATGATGTCCAAAAGCCGCTTATGGGTGCGGATTTCGAATTGTTCGCGGCTCTTCTTGTCCACGTGGGGAGAACGGTTGACGGTGAAGCGCTCGATCCTGGTCGGCAACGGGATCGGCCCGCGCACTTGTGCGCCGGTCCGCTTCGCCGTGTTCACGATCTCCTTGGTGGAGTTGTCGAGAATACGGTGGTCGAAGGCTTTGAGCCGTATACGGATGTTTTGGCCCTGCATGGTCTTGTCTCCTGCGGCTAAGCCGCTCTCGCCTTCTCGACTACTTCAGAATCTTGACGACGACGCCGGCGCCGACGGTGCGGCCGCCCTCGCGGATGGCGAAGCGCAGCTTCTCTTCCATCGCGATCGGCACGATCAGCTCGATCTCGACCGTCACGTTGTCGCCC
>Ga0137427_10000901_pt1 | contig 14185 bp, 14 predicted proteins | sample EasRivERMZT700_2_FD_102309 | JGI IMG/M metagenome (GOLD analysis project Ga0137427, IMG submission 102309) | Soil microbial communities from meander-bound floodplain in the East River, Colorado, USA - East River MetaG ERMZT700_2 | ecosystem: Environmental > Terrestrial > Soil > Floodplain ...
AATCGATCCCAACTATAAGATCGGATATGCGCAACAGTGGAATCTCGATGTCCAGCGCGACCTGCGTCGCCTGGGCATGCAGATCAATTTGGACTACACCGGCACCAAAGGCACCAGGCTCGATGTGATCCAGGCGCCGAACCGGACGGCGACGGGGCTTCGCATCGCGAACGTTCAACCTTTTAACTGGGAAACATCGGAAGCCAATTCGATTCTGCATTCCGGTTCCATACGAATGCGGCGAAGACTTGGCCGCGGCATTTCCGTCGGCGGGACGTATCAGTTCTCGAAGTCGATCGACAACGCCTCCAGCGTTTCAGGCGGAGGCGGAGGAGGAACGCTCGCTCAGGATGCGTTCAATCTACGGGGTGAACGCGGGCTCTCGAGTTTCGATCAGCCGCACCGGCTGAATCTCGACTACAACTTTGAACTTCCCTTCGGAACGAATCGTGAGTTCCTGTCTCAAAACGGAATCCTCAAAACGATGTTTGGCGACTGGCAGTTCAACGGAACGTGGAACATCGCGTCCGGCAACCCGGCAACTGCGCGCGTCCTCGGAAGCTTCGCCGACGTGGCGCGCGGCAGCAACGGCAGCCTTCGCGCGAACTCGACGGGGTTGCCTGTCGATATTTCGAACCCAGACGTCGGGCAATGGTTCAACACGGCAGCGTTTACGCAGCCGGCCCCGGGTCAATTCGGCAACGTCGGACGCAACACGATTCGCGGGCCGGCACAAATCACGGCCAATCTATCCGTCAACAAGACATTCCCGTTCGAAAACGGCCGGTCCCTGAACGTCCGCGCTCAGGCGTCGAACTGGCTGAATATGGCGCAGTTCCGAGGTATCGATACAACCGTCAACTCGCCATCGTTCGGACGCGTCACGTCTGCCGCAGCGATGAGAAGGATCCAGATCGTGGCTCGATTCAATTTCTAAATCATGAAGAAACTGACGCTTTGCATTTTTATCGCGGTCCTGCTGCCCCTCAATGTCGTGTCGCAGACGCCACCAACTCCTGCAGTACAAAAGGGCACGTCCGAAGGGCAGTTCACACTGAGGACGACGACCGAAATCGTGCTCGTGAACGTTACGGTTCGGGACCGGAACGACAATTTCGTCAAGGATCTGAAGCAAAGCGATTTCACGATCCTCGAGGACAACAGGCCACAGCAGATCATTTCGATGGACGTCGAGAACACCGACAGCATCGTGACGTCGCTGGAAGATCCGAAGATCGAACTTCTGAACGATCTCAATACCGCGCCCGGCGCGCCGGTTCCGCAGCGACTGTCTCAGGCGGAAGCCAGCGAATTGAACGATCGTCGTCTGATCGTTCTGTTCTTCGATCTCAGCTCGATGCAGCCGGAGGAAGTCGAACGCGCGGGCAAGTCCGCTCTCGAGTATGCGGACAAGCAGATGGCGCCGGCCGATCTTGTCTCGGTCGTGACTCTTTCAAACACGCTCAACGTCGACCTCGACTTCACGGCAGACAAGGAAGAACTGAAATCCGTTATGGCCGGATTTGTTCCCGGTGCCGAAGGCTTCGCCGACGGCGCGACAGCAGAAACAGCCGCCGAAGCGGATACCTCCGATGCGGCCGCGGGTTTCACACCCGATGAAACCGAATACAACATCTTCAACACGGACCGCCGTCTTCAGGCCCTCGTAAGCCTGGCCAATGATTTGAGCGTCATCCCGCAGCGCAAATCCGTCATTTATTTCAGTGGCGGGATGCAGCGCACCGGATCGGAAAACCAAACTCAACTGCGCGCCGCGATCAATGCCGCGACGCGCGCAAACATGGCTTTTTATACGGTCGATGTCCGCGGGCTTGAAGCCGTCGTTCCGGGCGGCGCATCAGGCGGGCGCGGAGGCGGTGGCGGCGGCAGGGGCGGCGGGAACGCGGTTTATACCGGCCGCGCCATGTTGAGCCAGTTCGACACCAATTTCGCGTCGCAGGAAACGCTTGTCGCACTCGCGAGCGACACCGGAGGGCGCGCCTTCCTGGATACGAACGATTTCGCTCCGGCCTTTGCAAAAGTGCAGGAAGACACATCGTTCTATTACCTGCTTGGTTATATCAGCAACAACGAGCAGCGTGACGGCCGATATCGGCGGATTACGGTTCGAGTGAACCGATCCGATTTGAAAGATGTGAGAATCGATTTCCGCAAGGGCTATTACGCGCCCGCCGACTTCCAGCACACGACGAGAGAAACGCGAGAGCAGCAGTTGCAGGAGCAACTGACGTCGGATGTTCCGACATCAGACTTCCCCGTGTACGTATCGACAGGATATTTCCGCATGGCGGACAACCGGTATTTCGTGCCGGTATCCGTGGTCGTGCCGGGATCGCAGATTCCGTTCACGCGGTCGAGCGAGCAGGATCGAGCGACACTCGATGTCGCAGCGGTCATGCGTGACGAAGGCAAGCGGCCGTTCGGGACGATCCGCGACACGGTGCGGCTTGCGATCAACACATCGCAGGAGGTCCAGCGCAAGAACGTTCAGTACGACAGCGCCTTCATGCTTCCCCCGGGCCGCTACAACGTGAAGTTCGTCGTGAGGGAAAACCAGACGGGCCGAATGGGATCATTTGAAGCGGCCGTAAATGTACCGGACCTCAAGACGGCGCCGGTCAAGATCAGTTCCGTTCTTCTTTCAAACCAGAAACAGCAGGCAAGGCAGCGGAACCACCCGCTGGTCCGCCAGGGTCAGGAACTCGTTCCCAATGTCACACACGTTTTCTCGTCCGGGCAGCATTTGTATTTCTACTTTGAAGTCTACGATCCGATGAAGCCGGCCGACGCTCCGGACAAGGCTGCCGCTCGCGTCCTGACGAACGTGGCGTTCTACAAAGGCGCAATCAAGGCGTATGAGACGCCTATCGTCGAAGCCACTGAGATGAACGTCCCGGACAGAAAGGCGACGGCGTTCGAACTGGACGTGCCGCTGGCGGAATTAAAGCCGGGATTCTACACGTGCCAGATCAACGTCGTTGATGATGTCGCCGGCAAATTCGTATTTCCGCGAGTCGCTCTCCTGATTCGGTAACGAAAAATTACGAGAGCGTGACGTGGGATGACAGGCGCGACAGGACTTCCGGGAACAGCAGAACAATCACGCCAATCACGACGAAGACGATTCCGATCGCGTGCGTCACCCACTTGCCTGCGGGGACAACCTTCTCCAGCAGAATCAGCGCGCCGATCGCGGCCATCCATCCGAGGTGCATGACGCCCATTACAAAAAGAATCAGCATCAAACCCCAGCAACATCCGCAACAGTAAATCCCATGCGCGGCCCCCATTCGGATCGCGCCGGTCAGCCCGTCATGCCAGTGTTCTGTAATAAAGTGGAGCGGACTCTGGCAGTGCTTCAGGCATGCACCCTTCAAGCGGCTCCATTGATAAAAGCCGGCAACCATGAGGGCAAGGCCCGCCGCGCGGAGGATCATCGATTCCGATCCGGGATAGCTCAGCCGCAGCCGGCCAAGCGCGACGTACGCGATGTAGAAGAAAGTACCGGTAGCCGTCCAGATCAGAAAATAGCTCGAGGCGAAAAGAAATGTTCCGCCCGGCCGCCCGGGACTTCTCTTGCGATACACCGTTCGATGGAATAGCAGTGTGGGATAGCTCGACGGCAGCATCATGGCCACCATCATGACGAGCCACATTCCTGTGAAAACAGCGAAGCTTTGAAAGCTCGGCGAGCCTTCCATGCCAAGCGACATGGGAACTCCGACCTGCATCATGAGGCCCATGTCCTGCGTGGTGGAGTAGGTCAGAAACCAGGCCGCGGCGGAGAGAACAATGACGACGATAATCAGCGTCGTCCGCACAGTTACGCCTGGAGGCCCTTGTTGGTATGGTCGACGTCGGCGAGACTGCTGTGCGTGTTCTTGTAATCGAACTTCAGCCCACCCGTTCCCTTTAATACAGTGCTCTGCGCTACGTAAAACTCCTTGTATTCCATGCCATTCGCCATTCGGACGATGACCAGCTGCTCGTCATTGGTTGCGGGGATTTGGAGCGGCGACGAGACAGTTTCGAGAAACCCGGGAATACTGATGTGAGCCTTCCGGCCGGTTTTGTCGAATTTCCAGGTGATCGGCAGGAACTGAGGATCAAGAACAGTCGTGACGACCGAAGCGAGCACCTCGAACCACGCATTTCCGCCCTGACCGCTGAGGACGGTCAAAATGGCGTTGCGCTGTTCTTCAGTGGCTTTTGCATCGACGAACGGCTGCACCGTCCCATTCCCTTCGTGCAAGGCTCCGGGCCAGGAATATGTGACGACCCAGGAAAGGCCATCCAGCTTTACGTTGCCGAAACTTCCTTCGGCGATGTGCATTCCCGCCATGCCCTGACAACCCTTCTCGGGATATGGGAAGCCGGTCGTATCGCAGGGACATGACGCAACACAATTGCAGTTCTTGATGTACTGACCTTTCATCCGCCAGGTAACGTCTGCCATAACTCCTCCAGTGAGTGGGAGAATGTACAACAACGCAATGGGCGAGTCACGCGGCTTGGCTGGGATTCATGGGAGGCAGGCCGTTGATGACGTCCATGAATTGGTTTACGAGCGTCTGGCATTCAATACAGAACAACAGATGTTCGAGGTTTTCGTCACTGAGGTTTTCCGTCCCGCTGCTGTATCCCCACAATGACATCGGCGGAACGTGGTCTTTATCTTCCCTCATACAAATGTTGGACTGGCGCGCCGTGGGAACGTAGGCGACGTTCCTACAGACCGTGTTGCCGGACGAAAAAGCTTCGTCGGGAGTCGGTAAGGCTCTTTCCGTAGGAAATGCTGATTCCAAATGATCCGAGCAGCGCGAAACGAACTTCGGCGCCGGTATCGACGAGCCATCGGGATGAAATCGAGGATTTGGCGCTGTCCAGGAAAGGTCCGCTGCTGACCTGGAACCAGGCCGTCTTGAGGATTGGCTTCTGGTAATCGAAATTCGTCAGAACGAAAGCGCGGCTTGTGTTCAAAGCGTTTTTCCGGCCTTCAACAGTGGCGGCGTGCGCGCGAAGCCACAGATCGGTATCCCGCTCGAGGCCGATCATGAAACGTTCGTCGAAAGGGACCTGTCCAATGGCAGTCCCAAGCCGGACGGCTGACGTCACCGGTCCCCATCGAAGCAGCGTGTTATTCGCGATCTTGCCGAAACGGGCCGCCTGCGCGGTCCATAGCTTGCCGGTTTCCACGGCAACCGTGGAGTCGAGGCTGAAGTGCTTCGCGGGATCCCGCAACAACGTTCTTGTGACGGACGCGAATTGTTTCAATTGAACGCCGGCAGGATGCGAATTTGAAAAACGTCGAGTCGACAGTGCCGTCCCCGTGGACCAGCGCCACCGGCCGCCCGGCACGGCTCGTAATTCAGCGGCCGCTTCGAGTTTTTTCATCCGAAAACCGGCCTCTTCGTTCGTCCAGTTCTCGTCGCGGCCATCAAGCGTCGCACGAACACTCCACTTCGGGTCCCCTTTCAACGGCATTTCAATGGAAGCGAACGCACGCCGCTTGTCGGAATCCCATCGGACCGCTGTTCCCACGTTCAATGCTTTGCCGCCGATATTCGAAAACTCCGGATGGACCGTCTGGAACGGCAGGCCACGCAGCCACGACCAGGCATTCGGACCGCTCCGTTCGGCGGCCCGGAACGTAAGGTCGAAGGAGTCGTCGCCGACGGGTGTCAGTTCCATTCGATAGCGCGAAAAGACGCCGAGCGCATTCAGCCGTGCCTGCGTTTTCTCGAAATCGTTCAATCGCAGGACGTCCCCTCGCGAAAAAGCGAAGGCACGATCGAGGATGACGGGGTCGGTGCGGAGAGGAGGGTCGATGCGGATGTTTTCGATCGCCGGTTTTCCTGCGCGATTCCAATACTTCACCGCCGCTTCGGTGTTGTCCTGCAAAAAATGAACCGTCGCGAGAAACTCATTCGTATATGCGTCGGATGGATTGACCTTCAGAGCGGATGCGAGGTGCTGCCGCGCCTCGGACAGGTTCTGCTCGCGAAATGCCGAGCTCGCGAGATCAACCTCGGGCACTGCAAGCAGGGTCCAGTTGTCGGTCGACCGCCAACTCTGCTCGAATTCCGCGCGAGGCATCGAGAGCAACTTGCGCTGAGCGGGATCGTTGAGGAGGACGAGGCCGGCAGTCTGGTCGATACCGGCCACGACGACATAGTGAAAAGGCACGCCTCGCGTGTTTCGCTCGAGCGAAACGATCAAAGGCCGGCCTTTCGAAACTTGTTCCTGGAGGTCGGCCCATTCGCCGCGAATCGTAAAAACGCGGAAACCATGCGACTCGAGGTAGCGCGACATGTCCTTCGCATAGATTCCGCCGGCTGCTTTGGAATAGAGCTGGTTCTGGATTTCGTCGACATCCGCCGCGGCGTCCGGTTGCCAGTACTTCATGATCATCCAGAGGGACGCCGAACCGCATCCCTCCTTGCTCTGACGGATGAAAGGGACGTCGATCCAAAGAGCCTGCTGCATTGCGAGGAGCAACGACAGCCAATGCACGGCGTACTACACGACCAGCACAAGGACAAGAACCGCCGTTCCGAGCGCGATGACGATATACGTTAACTCCTGATTCGTCAGAGCGCCGGCCGCGAAATCCTTCTGGAGCTGATTCGTCCTCAAAGCGAGCCGTGCGAGTTCTTCAGGCGAAAGCGTCGCGACAGCCTTCTCGACCTTCTGATAATTGACCTGGCCGCTCTTGAGAGCAGCGCGAGCGGGCTCACTGGAAAAGAAAGAACGGACATCATCGAGGTTTTTTTGCCGGGTGGCAGCAGCAGCGGCGACAGCCTCGCGAAGCTCAGACGGAGAAACTGGAGCCTGCGCGGCGACAACTTGAGGAACCAGCAGGGCAACAATGACAACTAACACTAGAAACCGAACGTGCATGGTTATAGCCTCCTTTTAGACGCAGAACAGCATAAGCAAATAGAAGGCCAACTCAGGGGTTTTCAATTGCCGCTGTTGCCCGAAGCTTCGTTGTCGAGCAGTTTCTGTTTGCCGTCTTTCCCCCATCGGTAGCCGCTCGCCCGGCCAGTCGATGAGATGACACGATGACACGGTATGACCAGCGCGACCGGATTCGATGCGCAGGCTCGAGCGACGGCCCTTGCCGCTTTGGGCTGACCGATGGCAGTCGCGATTTCAGAATAAGAGCGCGTCTTGCCATACGGAATGCGCCGGAGTTCATCCCAGACACGCCGTTGAAATGCGGTTGCCCGGATGTCCAAAGGAAAATGGATATGGGCCTCCGAACCACGAAGATGATCGAGGAGCGTTCGAACGGTCTTCGAGAGTCCCTTCTCGTCCTGAACGATCTCGGCTTCAGGGTATTCGCCCTTGAGACCGGCAAGCAATTCTCTGGCGGAAGATCCGATCGCAACGGCACAAAGGCCACGTCCAGTTGCTGCGACGAGCAGCGAGCCGAGCGGACAGTTCGTGACTGTGTAGGCGACGCGCATTCCACGTCCTCCCTTGCCGTAAATGCCCGGTGTCATTCCGAAGTCGGAGGCCGTGCGTTCATACACGCGGCTGCTCGATCCGAAGCCGGCTTCGTAGATCGCCGAGGTCACGTCGCTGCCGGCGCGAAGGCTCTTCTTGATCGACCGCACGCGGCATGCATTCGCATATTGCGCGGGTGTGATGCCAAGCGATTGTTTGAATGTTCGATGAAGCTGAGTCGGGCTGACATGAAGCCTTGCGCTGAGCGAAGTGAGGTTGACCGGCTCCGAGTGGTTGTCTTCGATGTAGCGGCAGGCGTCCGTGACCATGCGTACCCGCTCGGGAAGTTTATCCTGCGGTTTGCATCGACGGCACGGCCGGAAACCGGCCTGCAGCGCGGCTTCCGGACCGGGGAAGAAGACAACCTGCGATCGGTTGGGCCGGCGGGACGGGCATCCGGGACGGCAATAAATACCGGTCGAGCGGACTGCGTAGACGAATCGGCCGTCGAATTTGTCATCGTGCTTCAGAACTGCCTTCCACCATGTGTTTTTCATATGGGCAGAATAAGTTAGCTCAAGAATCACCGCTATCCGATTATTGCCATCAAACTTGCACGTCTAAAAGATAGAGGAGTTTTGTCTATGCCGATCGAGATTCGTCGTAAAGACGTGAAAACACTGGTGGCGCAGGAACGTGTCCAACTCTTGGAAGTCCTGCCCGCCTCGGAGTACAAGAAGGAGCATCTGCCACACGCCGTCAACATTCCGTTGGAGATGATGACCGCCGAGTCGACCAAGACCCTGCGAAAGGACATGGCGGTGATCGTGTACTGCGCGGATTACCAGTGTGATCTCAGCGCACGGGCCGCATGGCGGCTGGAGAGCATGGGCTTCCAGGAGGTCTACCGCTATACGCCGGGCAAGGCAGACTGGCTTGCTGCCGGTTGGGAAACGGAAGGAACCCTCGCGAAGAAGCCGCGAATCCGGCAGATGATTCACAAAGACGTACCGACGTGCTCCCTGCGGGAACGGCTTGAGGATGTGAAGAGCCGGCGTCGTCCGAATCAGGACATGTGCGTGGTGCTGAACGACAGGAACATCGTAATGGGAGTCATTCAAGGTGAGACATGGGACGCGAATCCATTGTCGCGCGTAGCCGACGTGATGCAACCGGGACCCCGCACCATTCGGCCGGACCTCGATCCCAAGGAGGCACAGAAGATCCTCCGCAACTACGACGCGTCCGCCGCGATCGTGACGACGTCGGACGGAGAATTGCTGGGCATTATTCGTGTAGCCCAGAAGAAACCCCAGAAAGCAAATAAGGCCGCATAGCCTTATCAGTTCGTGCGCGCAGCGCAAGCGCGGCAGCGCGCAGCATCCGCGCAGCGCAAGCGCGACAGCGCGCAGCATCAAGGAGGTAAATGGATGAAAGTTCGCGAAATCATGACTACGAATGTTGAATGCATCGCGCCGGAAACCGGTCTGAAGGAGATGGCTCAGAAGATGAAGACGCTGGACGTCGGATTTCTGGCCGTATGCGAAAACGACCGGTTGACTGGTACGGTCACAGATCGAGACATCGTCACCCGCGGGCTTGTGGAATGCGACGATCTGAACTCTTGTCACGCGCGCGACGTCATGACGCACGACGTCGTCTGGTGCTATGAAGAGGACGACGTGAAGGGCGTGTCTGAAAAGATGCGGGAAAAGGAAGTCCGCCGCATGTTGATCCTTAGCAAGGACAAACGCCTGGTTGGCGTCGTGTCGCTTGGGGATATCTCGAAGGTTGAGGAGAAGGAATCCGGAAAGACTCTGAAGGACATCGCGGAAGCGGCGTAAATAAAAACGGGGACAGTGAGCAATTAGATTCGGGGTCAGACGCATCGACTGATAAGACAAGCGTCCGACCCCGAATCTAATTGCTCACTGTCCCCGTTTTTATTTACCGACCTTCAGCAGTTCGACTTCAAAGTTCAGTGTCGAGTTTGGCGGAATGATCCCCGCCATTCCCTTCGGGCCGTATCCAAGCTCCGGAGGAATGATCAATTCGCGTTTCCCACCGACCTTCATACCTTCCACGCCTTCATCCCATCCTGAAATGACCTGGCGCGCGCCCAGCGTGAACTGAAAAGGTGTGTTGCGATCGAGCGAGCTGTCGAATTTCGCTCCGCGTTTGCCGTCCGTATAAAACCAGCCGGTGTAATGGACGGAAACGGTATTGCCTTTCGCAGCAGTGTCACCGGTGCCGACCTTAACATCGGTATACTTCAAACCGCTCTTCGTGGTCGTCATTTTGGTTTGCCCTCCTGCTGTCATGGCGAGCACTAAAACGAACAAGCTGATCAGTATTGGTTTTCGCATTCTCCAAGTGTAAATCAGATCGTAAACAATTCCGACGACGCTGATCCTGACGGAATTGGATGAAGAATTTCCTTCGAAATCATCGATCTAAGTCGTGAACGCATCAGCAGCAAACACTAAGGCACGTGATCCGTCAGTTTTCCTTACGTCTTCGGTTTCTCGCGGTGAATGCCGGGTTTCCGGAATTCGCACATATCACAGGAGATGACACTCGTTACGAGTTGGCCTCTGGCATGCTGCGAGGAACGCACTTCAATTCCGTAAACTGAAAAAACTAATCAGGGATCTCTGGATTTTCGAGTTTGAAGGAGGACTCACGTGCATCAAAAAACAAAACTGGTCGTACTCACGACCGTGCTTTTACTATTCGCCGCAGGAATGACCGCGCAGGCTGCGACGATTTATTTACCGGGCGCAGCACCGGTCTGCGCCGACTGTGTTTTCGGAAGCCACCTGGCTGCCGGCCCGACTGGCTCAGTTCCGGGTGTCGGTGGTGGCGGCATCGACGCGACCAACGGTACTTTACTGAACGGACTCCGAACCTATATCTATTGATCAGGGAGGTTGGATCGACGGTACTGTCGCACGCGGCGACAGCGATTTCGCGATGCTGGTCTGGGATCTCGGCCTCGGTAACGCGCTCGATACAGTCCGGCTGTATACACATCAGGATCATTACTCGGGCGGTCCCATCGTGGACAACTTCGTGGGGCAGGACGTGATGGAATACAGCGTTTGGGGCAGCAACGACAACGTGACGTATACACTGCTATCGGATGTCGTCGGCTTCGACCTTAATGGTGGAGGCGCGGGCTCACCGACTTATACATTCTCCGGTACAGCCCCAACCATCGTTTACAGGGGAGGCAGCGCCGAGTTCGGAATCGTTAACGCCTATGCCCGCGATTACACGTTCGGTGCGGCGTATCGCTATTACGGTATTCGTTCGAGTTCGATAAGCCTGGACTACTGCGACGGAACAGCGGAAAACCCAGGCCGCCCTGGAGCCTGTATCGACGCGGATCCTGAAATCGACGCTGTGGCCTTCCATCAAGGGCCAATTCCAACCCCCGAACCGATGTCGCTTCTGTTGCTTTGCGCAGGCACTGCATTCCTGGCCGGCATTCCCGCATTAAGACGGAGGAAGTAATTCCGCAACTGCGAGCTCCGATCTGCTTCACTCGCAGGTCGGAGCGTGCAGACTCCCCTCTCTCCAAGGTCTCCAATCGGATTCCGAATACTTTTGTTAGACTGTTTTGGCAGTATCGCGAAAGTGGCGGAACTGGCAGACGCGCTAGACTTAGGATCTAGTGGCTTACGCCGTGGGGGTTCGAGTCCCCCCTTTCGCATTATGAAAGCAGAACTGACAGACATCAGCGAGTGCAAAAAGAATCTCGAGATTGAGATCCCGCAGGACGTTGTGGATCACGAGATCACGCATATCGCGCAGGAGTTCGCCCGCAAAGCGCGCGTACCCGGCTTTCGGCCCGGCAAGGCGCCGATCGGCGTCGTGAAGACTCGTTTTCGCGACGAAATCGTGTCGGAAATGATGCAGCATCTGATGCCGAAATTCTTCGGCGATGCGATCGACGAACGAAAGCTCGACATCGTTCAGGCGCCGCAATTCGAATCGGTTGACTACAACTCCGGAAAGCCGCTCAAGTTCAGAGCCGTCTTCGAGGTCTATCCAAAACTGAACATCTCGAACTACACGAGTATTCCCGTTCAGGAAGTCGCGGCCGTAGTCGAGGACAGCGAAGTCGACGCATCATTGAAAAAGCTCCAGGAAGACATGGCCGAACTGTCTCCGGCTGATGAGGATCGGACGATTCAGGAAGGCGATTTTGCCGAAATCTCTTACACCGGAATCATCGAAGGATCGGAAGAGCCTCCGCTCAGCGGAGAAAAAGCCGTCGCGGAAATCGGCGGTCGCACGACGGTGAAGGAATTCACGGAGAATCTGCTCGGAACCAAAGCGGGCGAGGAAAAGGCGTTCACGGTTACCTACAAAGCGGAGTATCCGGAGAAGCGACTCGCCGGAAAGACCGTCGCCTACACGGTCAAAGTCGAGGGGATCAAAATCAAGGAAGTTCCCGAACTCAACGACGAATTCGCGCAGCGATTCGGCGATTACAAGACCCTCGACGAGTTGAAGGCGAAAATCCACGACGATCACGAAAAGCACAAGCGCGATCATGCCCAGGAGCAGATGCGCGAAAAGATGCTCGAGTGGCTCGAAGACAACAACGAGTTCGAAATCCCCGAAACCCTCGTCGAGCGGCAGTTGCAGATTCGCGTGCAACGCCTGCTGCGCGATCTGGCGCGCCAGGGCATTAACCCCCAGCGGCTGGACGTGGACTGGGGAAAGATCCGGGAGGATCAGCGGCAGCAGGCTATCCGCGATGTGAAAGGATCTTTGATCCTCGATTACATATCCGATAAGGAAAACATTCGCGTGACCGACGAAGAAGCGGACTTCGAGGTCGACAAGATCGCGGCCGAAACCAACCGGCCAAAGGCGAAGGTCATGGAAGTCCTCACGCGGGACTCCGGACTGGAACGGCTGAAAGGACAAATCCGGAATAAAAAGACTCTGGACCTGCTTCAGTCAAGCGCCCGCATCACGCCGGCGAACATTTAGTCATTGACCCATCCATGCGCTGGTTGAAAAATTGTAATTAACGACGGGAAACATAATGAACCACGAACAAAACACGCTGATCCCGATGGTGGTCGAGCAGACCAACCGCGGCGAGCGCGCTTACGACATTTACTCGCGCCTGCTGCGTGACAGCATCATTTTTATTGGAACACCGATAGACGATAACGTTGCAAACCTGATCACGGCGCAATTGCTGTTTCTGGAGGCCGAGGATCCGGAGCGCGACATTTCGCTGTACATCAACAGTCCAGGCGGTTCAATCTCTGCAGGCTTGGCGGTATACGACACAATTCAGTTTATCCGGAATGACGTGACGACCATCTGCGTCGGGCAGGCCGCCAGCATGGCTGCTGTGCTGCTGGCTGCAGGAACGCCGAAGAAGCGCTTCTCGCTGCCGCATTCCCGCGTTCTGATCCACCAGCCCTGGATGAGTGGTCTGCAGGGCCAGGCCACCGACATTGACATTCACGCAAGGGAAATCCTTCGCATAAGAACAATCCTGAACAAGATTCTGGCTCACCATACCTTGCAACCACTCGAAAAAATTGAAAAGGACGTCGAGCGTGACTACATCATGAGCACAGACCAGTCGAAGGAGTATGGTATTATCGACGAAGTCATTTCCAAGCGAGGTTAGATTAGATGAAACCCTTGCCCGGCGTGGCTTCCAGCCGTCCTGAACAAATGAGAGGGAACTTAATTGAAGAAAAATACCGACGATGTCTTGCGATGTTCGTTCTGCAACAAAAGTCAGAATGACGTTCGTAAACTGATCGCGGGACCGACCGTATTCATCTGTGACGAGTGCGTTGCGGTCTGCCAGGACATCATCGACGAAGATCAGAATTACGAACCATCCCCCAAGAACGTCCATCTTCCAAAGCCACCCGAGATTAAAGGTTTCCTGGATCAGTACGTCGTCGGTCAGGACAAATCCAAGAAGAAGCTGGCGGTCGCCGTTTATAACCACTATAAGCGGATCGAATTGTCGCGGAAGAAGTCCGATATCGAACTCCAGAAGTCGAACATCCTGCTGATCGGACCCACCGGCACCGGTAAAACTCTCCTCGCACAAACTCTGGCGCGATTGTTGAGCGTCCCGTTTGCGATCGTGGATGCCACGACGCTGACCGAAGCCGGATACGTCGGCGAGGACGTCGAAAATATCATCCTTCGCCTGATCCAGAATGCCGGCGGTGATATTGAACGCGCGCAGACGGGCATCATTTATATCGATGAGATCGACAAAATCGGTCGCAAGGACGAAAACCCTTCGATCACGCGGGACGTCTCAGGTGAAGGCGTTCAGCAGGCTCTATTAAAGATGTTGGAAGGAACGGTCGCTAATGTTCCCCCGCAGGGCGGCCGAAAACATCCTCACCAGGAGTTTACTCAGGTCGATACGACCAACATCCTCTTTGTATGCGGCGGGGCGTTTGTCGGTCTCGACAAACTCATCGAGCGACGGCTCGCAGTCCGCAGCACCATGGGTTTCCATGGGGACATCAAGGTCAAGTCGGAAAACCCGCGATCGGCGCTGCTGGAACAGATGGAACCGGAAGATCTGATCAAGTTCGGCATGATCCCAGAGTTCGTGGGGCGCGTACCGGTTATTGCCACACTGCACGATCTCGATCAGAAAGCTTTGGTTGAAATCCTTACACGTCCAAAGAACGCGCTCATC
>Ga0137427_10000903_pt1 | contig 14141 bp, 9 predicted proteins | sample EasRivERMZT700_2_FD_102309 | JGI IMG/M metagenome (GOLD analysis project Ga0137427, IMG submission 102309) | Soil microbial communities from meander-bound floodplain in the East River, Colorado, USA - East River MetaG ERMZT700_2 | ecosystem: Environmental > Terrestrial > Soil > Floodplain ...
ACCTACCGGTGAGATGGACTACGAAGCAATGAAGGCCAAGGTTGACCGATTATTTGAGGAGCGCGAGGAGCGGATTCGGCGACTGAATCAGGGCCGCCGATGAAGTGTGGCTGTGGAGGCCGCCTAACACGCGCCTGAAGTGGCGCCGCCCGTAGATCGAGGAATGAGTCTTTCTTCAAAGCGCCGCAGATTAGGCGCACGCCGTTAGACGCCCACCACCAGATCGGAGTCTGCCCGTTGGCCGACGCCCCTTGGATTCCCTGCACGGATCTTCCGAGCAAGTGGGAGGATCTTGCAAGCGACGAACTGCCAGCTCTGCTGACTGTCTGGCGTGAGCAGTCCGCTCATCTTCGCGACAGCGAGGCGCTTCAAGCCTTTAATGAGCGACTGGCCCGCGAATGGGCAATCGAGACTGGGATCATCGAGCGCCTTTACACCCTTGACGAGGGAGTGAGCCGCCTCCTGGTCGAGAGAGGTCTTCACGCCAGCCTGATCCCGCATGGCACAACCGACAAGGACCCGGAGTACGTTGTCGCCTTGATAAAGGATCAACACGAAACCGTCGCCTGGTTATTCGATTTTGTACAACAGCGCCGGGACCTTAGCACGTCCTTTGTTAAGGAGCTCCATCAGCTCCTGACCCGTCATCAGGAGGCCACCATAACAGAGGATCAGTTTGGCAATCGGCTCAAGGTCGAGCTGGAGCGTGGCGTCTGGCGGAAACTACCAGTCGCCGTCGAGCGCCTCGATGGCACTCGTTATGCCTGTTGCCCAGCCGAGCAGATCACCTCCGAAATGGACACCCTGCTTGCGCGCACCGAGCAGCACAAACGTGATGGGGTACCCGCCGAGATCGCCGCTGCCTGGCTACATCACCGCTTCACGCAGATTCACCCGTTCCAAGACGGCAACGGGCGCGTTGCGCGCGCGCTCGCCACTCTCGTTTTCCTCCGCGAGGGCTTCTTTTCTCCGGTCGTCCGCCGGGATGACCGCGAAAAATACCTACAGAGTCTCTATTACGCGGACGCTGGTGACTTAGGCCCGCTGGTTAAGCTCTTCGCGGACCTTCAACAGCGTGCATTCGTTGAAGCGCTCAGCGTTTCTAGGGAAGTCCTTCATGAGACCGCTGGGCTGAAGGAAATCATCGACGCTGCGGCTGACCGCCTCAAGGAACGCGCCGCGGAACGTGCTAAGCGGATGTCCGAGGTCTTCAAGTTTGCAGACCTCCTTCATGAAGCCGCCCGAAAACGCCTCTCGGAGACTGCCAAACAGGTCAAGTCGCAACTTCAGGCCGTCGATCGCAAGTACGACAGTTGGGCCGACGTTGCCAAGAATGATTCCAAACGCGATGACTACTACCACTACCAAGTGGTCGAGGCGGCGAAGAAGTACCGCTACTTCGCAAACACCCAGACCTACCGTGCGTGGGTGCTGATAGCAATCAAGACCACTGGTCAAACCGATATTCTGATAAGCTTCCACTGCTTGGGATCTCAATTCAGCGGCGTAATGGTGTGCTCCGCGATGACCTACCGACGGGAGCGGACTGGCGAGGAGAAGGAGACCGCAATTTCGGACGTTGACATCCTCTCTGACTCACCGTTCCAATTCAACTACAACGATCACAAGGAGGTCTTAACAACTCGGTTCGGCAAATGGGTGGATCAGGTGCTCGCAGTCGGCCTAGACAGGTGGCGCCGGTCCCTCTAGTGTTGCGCGTCGCCTGACAAACGGCTTGAAAGGTGTCGGCGCGCGTAGATTAGGGAATGAGTCCCCTCACATGGCCTTCACGCTAGCCCAATACGCCGCGCTTCGTCCCTTCCTTTATCACGTCACAGCGCGCGAAAACTTGGCTCGACTCCAACGGACGCGACGCATCGAAGCCGCCAGTGCGATCCTGCGAGTGGCTGGTCGGGAGGATCTGCTCCGGGCCCGGCGGCCGGAGCCCCTTAGGGTCACCGTGGCCGGGGACTCCATTGTTCTCAAGGACCAGCACCCATTGGTCGCATCCAATGTCACGCTAGTCTCCGGTTGGGACTTCGCCGATTTCGTGGAGTATCTGAACGATCATGTGTACTTCTGGCCGGGCGACGCAATCGGCATGGTTGGTCCCGGCGGTCGACTCCTCGCACACTATGCGCCCGAGTCGCCGCTCGTCCTCCGCGTTCCATTCGCAGCGCTCGTCGCTGCGAATTCAGACCTGCCGCCGCTCTTCTCTCCGTACAACTCCGGCGCGCCACGAATGCAGCGCGGAAAAGGCGTCCAGCGCGGCCCCGATCTCTTCAGGCCTGCGGAGCGGTTCCAGCGCCGGCCACACGAAGTCGTCGAAGTCGCATTCCGTGGGAGCGTGGTCTTGCCGTCCGATACAGCCGTTGCCGGAGAGCAGGATCGGTGGGTTTCGCTCGGAGCCTCGATGTAATTGGCGCTAGCCCGCGAGAATATCCTGCTCGCTCCCAACCGGCCCGTTGAACGTTACGTTTCCCGCCGTTCCGCAACCGCTTGAACCGAAGGATTAATCGCAATGGTCACTGGTGCGCTCAAGAGCCAAATCGACGGTGTCTGGAACGCCTTCTGGGCGGGCGGCATCGCGAATCCGCTCGAGGTTATCGAGCAGATCACTTACCTGCTCTTCATGCGTCGACTCGACGACCTGCATACGCTGGAAGAGAACAAGTCAGCGCGGCTGAAGAAGCCCATCGAGCGACCCGTCTTCCCTGCCGGCAAGGACCCCAAAAAGCGGCCGTACGACGACCTACGCTGGTCGCGCCTTAAGCACTTTGCCCCCGCCGAGATGTTTGCCGTTGTCGGCGAGCATGTCTTCCCGTTCCTCCGGACGCTCGGCGGCAACGGCTCTACCTATGCGCACCACATGAAGGACGCACGCTTTACCATCCCTACGCCCGCGCTCCTCGCGAAAGTGGTCGACCTGCTGGACGTGTTGCCGATGGAGGACCGAGACACTAAGGGCGATCTGTACGAGTACATGCTCAGCAAGATTGCCACCGCCGGACAGAACGGTCAGTTCCGGACCCCAAGGCATATCATCCGGCTCATGGTCGAGATGACCGCCCCAGGCCCGAAGGATGTGATCTGCGACCCTGCCTGCGGCACTGCCGGGTTTCTTGTTGCGGCAGGTGAGTATCTGCGCGACCGTCACCCTGAGATTCTGCGCGACGCCAAACAAAAGGCGCACTTCCATCGAGAGACCTTCCACGGCTTCGATTTTGACAACACCATGCTGCGAATTGGCAGCATGAACATGCTCCTGCACGGCGTGGAGAGTCCCGACATTCGGTACCGCGACTCGCTGGCGCAGGATCACGCGGGCGAGGAGGAGAAGTACACGCTGGTGCTTGCCAATCCCCCGTTCGCCGGCAGCCTCGACTACGAGAACACCGCCAAGGACCTCCAACAGATCGTCAAGACCAAGAAGACCGAACTCCTCTTCCTCGCGCTCTTCCTTCGTCTCTTGAAGCCGGGCGGCCGGGCGGCCGTGATCGTGCCTGACGGCGTCCTGTTCGGGTCCAGCAACGCGCATAAGGAGCTGCGGCGAATCCTGGTGGAGGGGCAGAAGCTAGACGCAGTCGTGTCGCTTCCCAGCGGCGTATTCAAGCCTTACGCGGGCGTCTCTACCGCGATCCTGTTATTCACGAAGACCAATTCGGGGGGCACCGACGAGGTGTGGTTCTATGACGTGGATGCTGACGGCTGGAGCCTAGACGACAAGCGCACACCCCAGCTCTCCGAAGAGAAGCTCGGTCCAGTACCCCGCACCGCGCTGGCGGCTGAAGAGCACGCCAAGAACAACTTGCCAGATGTGCTGGCGCGTTGGAGGCAGCGAGTCGACGCCGAGCGCAAGCGCTCGCGCACGGACCAGAGCTTTTGCGTGCCCAAGGCCGACATCGTCGCTCACGGCTACGACCTGGCCCTTAACCGCTATAGGAAAGTGGTGCACGAGGAGATCGAGCACCGTGTGCCCACGGAGATACTCGCCGACCTCGCCAAGCTAGAACAGGAGATCCAGCGTGGCATGAAGGAGCTGGAGGGTATGCTCGATTGAGTGCTCAGGTGGCGCGAATCAGCGAGCTTGCTGAGCAGGTGCGCGGAGTCTCCTACGGAAAGGAGGAGGCATCTCGCCCCCCGAAACCGGGGTACCTGCCGGTGCTTCGAGCGGGCAACATAACTGACGATGGCCTGGTTTTCGATGATCTCGTTTATGTGCCGGCTGCCCGAATCTCTCCCAAACAAATGATTCGCCAACACGACGTCGTGATCGCCGCATCCAGTGGAAGCCTGGACGTTGTCGGCAAGGCGGCCCGAGCGCTTGCCGACTTCGAAGGAGGGTTTGGCGCGTTCTGCAAGGTGCTTCGTCCGCGCCCGGGCGTTGACCCCGCGTACTTCGCACACTTCTTCAAAACCCACGATTATCGGCGCCGTGTATCAGCACTAGCGGCAGGAATCAACATCAATAACCTCCGAAACGAACATCTTGACGATATGATGATTCCGTACCCCGCGTTGCCCGAGCAGCGACGGATTGCGGAGGTGTTGGACCGGACGGAGGCGCTCCGGGCCAAGCGCCGTGCCGCGCTCGTCCAACTCGACGCTCTCACGCAGTCCGTTTTCCTCGATATGTTCGGCGATCCAGCCAGGAATCCGAAGGGGTGGCCGGTTGTGCGGTTCGGGGACCTGTTGGCGAACATCGACAGCGGTTGGAGTCCACCCTGTCTGGACCGCCCGGCAATGGACCACGAATGGGGCGTTCTCAAACTGGGTGCGGTCACGTGGTGTGAGTACGATCCGACCGAGAATAAAGCATTGCCGCCAGAGGTCGAGCCCGACGTCGACATAGAGGTAAAGGCCGGAGATCTGCTCTTCTCGCGAAAGAACACATACGATCTGGTTGCGGCCTGCGCGTTGGTCCACGATACGCCGCCGCGCCTCATGATGTCCGATCTAATCTTTCGGCTACGTCTCCGTGCAGACGCTGCGATGGACCCGTGCTTTCTTCACCAACTGCTGATGTATCCCACGAAAAGAAAGGGGATCCAGAGGCTCGCGGGCGGATCCGCCGGTTCGATGCCTAACATCTCAAAGGCACGACTAGCGTCGGCGCGGATAGAAGTTCCTCCCCTTCCACTTCAGCGCGCGTTTGCCAAGCACGTTACCGCAATACAGAGCCTGAAGCGCTCGTACGGCGCGTCGCTTATCGAACTCGGCGGACTCGCCGCCTCGCTCCAATACCGGGCTTTCCGAGGGGAGTTGTGACGATGGCTGCGCGGTTCTTGTTCGATAGAGAGCCTGCCACCAGCCTTGCGGCTCTCATCTCGGGATTCAGCGACAGCGCACTAGATTCCCCCTTTAAGTCCACCGTTCCGCTCCTGGCCCTCGCAAAGGACGACTGGACGACGTTTGCGAAGGTCCTAACCCTCTGCAGTGTGATCGGTGACGTCTCGGTGGCCTTCGAGCGTAAGGTTCCCTCGCCGAAGGGTGAAGGCCTGCCCTCCCAGACCGATGCCATGGTGTTGTTCGACCACGGCGCGCTGGCTATCGAGGCCAAGTGGACGGAATCTCGGTATCCATCCGTCGCCACCCGGTTGACCCGCAAGGACTCGAAGGGCCGGGATTCGAAGGAATTTGTAAGCGGGTGGCTCGAGCTCCTGCAGCCTCATGCGGCGAACCCACTTCGCCTGGAAGATTTTGCGACCTCCGTTTACCAGGTCGTCCATCGCGCCGCGTCCGCGTGCGGAATGGGACGAGCTCCGAGTCTGGCATACTTGCATTTCACACCCACCATAAAGAGTGCGGCGACGAGTGCGCAGTACCTGACCGACCTCTCGCAAGTCCATGCGCTGCTAGGTAGTCCAAGCGACTTTCCGTTCTTCCTGATCGATGTGCCCATGCAACCGACGCAAGCATTCCGTGCTATAGAACATTTGAAGAAGGGCGCGGCCGAAACCGGTGAGGCGGTACGCTCAGCTCTGCTCGGGCAGAGGCTCTTTGAGTTTGGCGAGCCTCACATGCGCCGCATCGGCGCGAACGACGAGTACCAGCTATGAAAGCAACCGAAGCCAAGCTGCTCGACTTCCTCAAGAAGTCGCCCCAATTCGTTATACCGATCTACCAGCGAACCTACTCGTGGACCGAGAAGGAGTGTCGGCAGTTGTGGGACGACATCGTGCGCACCGGGAGCAACGATGACGTGTCGGCCCACTTCGTTGGCTCGATCGTCTACATCCAGAAGGGCGTGTATCAGGTCTCGATTCAGTCGCCCCTCCTTGTGATTGACGGCCAGCAAAGACTGACCACGGTGACTCTGCTCATCGCTGCCTTGGCCAATGCGCTTGGTGTGACGGAGCCGCTGGAGGATTTCTCAGCCGAGAAGCTACGCGGCTATTACCTGCTCAATCCGCTAGAAAAAGAAGAGAGACGTTACAAGCTGATCCTCTCCCAGACCGATAAGATGTCACTCATGGCCATCGTCGCCGGCATCGAACAACCGAAGGAACACTCGATTCGGGTCGTGCGGAACTCGCAGCTCTTCCAAGAGCTGATCGGTGGCTGCAAGGGCGACTTCGTAGCCCTGTGTAAGGGCCTGGCGAAGCTCATGGTGGTGGACGTCGCGCTCACTCGGGATCAGGACGATCCGCAGCTCATTTTCGAAAGCATGAACTCCACTGGCCGTGAGCTCAGCCAGGCCGACCTGATCCGCAACTTTGTCCTAATGGGACTCGAGCCCGAGCTCCAGACGCGACTCTACGAGCAATTCTGGCGGCCCATGGAATTGGACTTTGGGCAAGAAGCCTACGGCAGCCACTTCGACGCCTTCATGCGCCACTATCTGACCGTGAAGACAGGTGAGATTCCAAACGTGAGCGAGGTGTACGAGGCGTTCAAAGCTCACGCCCGCTCGCCCAAGGCGGCTCAGGCGGGGGTTGAGGGGCTCGTGAAGGACATCCGCGACTTCGCCCGCTACTTCTGCGCGATGGCGCTCGGCGCGGAGACCGACACCGACTTGAAGCTCGCCTTCCACGACCTGCGCGAGCTGAAGGTGGACGTTGCGTATCCTTTCCTGCTGGAGCTGTACGGCGACTATGTGGCGGGCTCTCTGCCGGGCTCGGACTTCGTGACCGCGGTGCGCCTCATTGAGGCATATGTGTTCCGCCGCGCCATCTGCGCGATTCCTACCAATTCGATGAACAAAACCTTCGCAACGTTCACGAAGGTGCTCCGAAAGGAGCACTACCTCGAGAGCATTCGTGCGCACCTGCAGCTCCTGCCGTCCTATCGCCGATTCCCAAGCGACGAGGAGTTCCATCGCGATCTGCAGACACGTGATCTTTACAACTTCCGCAGCCGAAGTTACTGGCTCCGACGGGTTGAGAACCACGGACGCAAGGAGCGCGTCGCCGTAGACCAGTACACCATCGAGCACATCTTGCCCCAGAACGAGAACCTGTCTGAAGCGTGGAAAACGGCCCTCGGACCGGAATGGGAGCGCGTGCAGGGAACCTGGCTGCACACCCTGGGGAACCTGACGCTCACCGGATACAACTCTGAATACAGCGACCGTCCGTTCAACGAGAAGCGTGACATGACGGGCGGCTTTAAGCAAAGCCCGCTCAAACTCAACGCAGGCATTGGTCAGCTTGACGATTGGAACGAGGGCGCGATCAAGGTGCGTGGGGGCAAGCTCGCCGATATGGCGCTCGACGTCTGGGTCGCGCCGAGGCTGGCGGCCGACGTGCTTGGGGCCTACCGACCGAAGACTGCTACAGCGACCACATACGCCATAGAGAACCATCCGCACCTCCTCACGCCAACGATGCGCGTGTTATTCGAGGCGTTCCGCAAGGACGTGCTAGCCCTCGACCCTTGTGTGACCGAGGAATTCCTCAAGCTCTACGTCGCGTACAAGGCGGAGACGAACTTCGTGGATGCAGTTCCGCAGGCCAAACGACTGCGATTGTCCTTGAACATGGCCTTCGCCGATATCAGCGATCCGCAGGGGCGGTGTCGAGATGTGTCGGGCCTCGGCCGATGGGGCAACGGTGATGTGGAGGTTCCCCTGTCGTCGTTGGATGAGCTGCCGTATGTAATGGGGTTGGTGCGGCAGTCGTTCGAGCGGCAGATGGGGGATGGAGGGGATGCGTGAGCAACTTTGCCTTCCTTCAGGTCGAATGGCCGGCGATCCGGGAGGCGGCTAACAAGGCTGAGGGGGCAGTTCACCACGATCCGCGCACGGCCTGCTTCTACGCCCGTCGTGCGCTCGAGCTGGCGGTGGCGTGGGCGTACAAGGCAGACGCCGCGTTGCGACTGCCGTACCAGGATAACCTGAGCGCGCTGATCCACGACCCGACTTTCAAGGCTGTAGCGGGCGAGGCTGTGTTCAGTAAGGCGCGGGTCATCAACACGCTCGGCAATCAAGCTGTCCACAGCCATCGACCCATTCAACAATTGGATGCGCTGACGGCGGTACGTGAGTTATTCCACGTCGCGTACTGGCTCGCCCACACGTATGCGCGAGGCGCCAAGCCGGCTCCGGGACTGATCTTCGATGCCGGTGCGGTGCCAAAGACCGCTCCAATCCCCAAGCAGACCATCGATCAGCTCCAGCAGTTGGAGGCTGGGCTTCGCGAGCGCGACGAAAAGCTCACGGCGTTGCTGGCGGACAAGTCTGCATTGGATGCTGAGCTAAAGCGGCTGCGCGCTGAGGTAGCAGAGGCGAAGAAGGCGAATGCCGCCCGGCCGGACACGCACGACTACTCCGAGGCCGAGACCCGTGACTACTTCATCGACCTGCTGCTCAAGGAAGCCGGTTGGGCACTCGACCAGCCGCGCGACCGCGAGTTCGAGGTCAGCGGCATGCCGAACAACAAGAACACGGGATTCGTGGACTACGTGCTGTGGGGCGACGATGGCAAGCCGCTCGCCCTGATCGAGGCGAAGCGCACGAAGAAGTCGCCCCAGATCGGTCAGCAGCAGGCGAAGCTCTACGCTGATTGTTTGGAGGTGCAGTTCGGCCAGCGGCCGGTCATCTTCTACACGAACGGATATGACCACTGGCTGTGGGATGACGTCAACTATCCTCCGCGCTCGGTACAGGGATTCTTCAAGAAGGCGGAGCTGGAGTTGATGATCCAGCGACGTGCAACCCGCAGGTCGCTGGCTGATACTCCCGTCAATCCGAAGATTATCGAGCGCTTCTACCAGACGCGCGCTATCCGCCGCATTAGTGAAGCCTTCGAGAAGGACTGCGACCGAAAGGCTCTCATCGTGATGGCCACGGGCGCCGGGAAGACGCGCATGGCGATTGCGCTGTGCGACCTTTTGATGAAGTGCAACTGGGCGAAGCGCGTGCTGTTCCTAGCTGATCGCGTGGCGCTGGTCAACCAGGCCGTCAATGCGTTCAAGACACACTTGCCCGATGCCGCCCCGGTGAACCTGGTCACCGAGAAAGATGCCGAGGGTCGGGTCTTCGTCTCGACCTATCCGACGATGATGGGGCTGATCGACGAGTCGCAGGACGGCCAGCGGCGATTCGGCGTGGGCCACTTCGACCTCATCATCATCGATGAAGCGCACCGTTCTGTGTACCAGAAGTATCGCGCCATCTTTGGCTACTTCGATGCGCTGCTGGTGGGTCTGACCGCTACGCCGAAGGACGAGATCGACATCAACACGTACGGGCTCTTCGACTTGGAGCGCGGGGTGCCGACGGATGCGTATGACTTGGACAACGCGGTGAAGGACGGCTTTCTCGTGCCGCCCAGGGCCGTGTCGGTGCCGCTGAAGTTCCAGCGCGAGGGCATTACGTACGCCGAGCTGCCCGAGGACGAGAAGGAGCAGTGGGATGCGCTCGAATGGGACGAAGAAGGCACGACCCCCGATCGCGTCGAGGCCCAGGCGGTCAACAAGTGGCTCTTCAACCAGGACACCGTGGACAAGGTGTTGGAGCACCTGATGACGCGCGGGCAGACCGTCGCGGGCGGCGACCGGCTCGGCAAGACCATCATCTTCGCCAAGAATCAGGCGCACGCCGAGTTCATCGCTCAGAGGTTCGACGCCAACTACCCGCACTACAAAGGTGCGTTTGCGCGAGTCGTGCACTCTGGCCTTCCCTACGCGCAGAGCGTGATCGATGACTTCTCGAACCCAGTGAAGGCGCCGCACCTCGCCATTTCCGTGGACATGCTGGACACGGGCATCGACATTCCGGACGTTGTGAACCTGGTGTTCATCAAGCTCGTGCGCTCAAAGACCAAGTTCTGGCAGATGGTCGGCCGCGGCACCCGCTTGCGCAAAGACCTCTTCGGGCCTGGGAAGGACAAGGCGTTCTTCTACATCCTGGACTACTGCCAGAACCTCGAGTTCTTCAGCCAGCATCCGGACACTACGGACGGTGTGCTCGGCGAGTCGCTTGGCAAGCGACTGTTCAAGGCGCGGCTGGAAGTGATCGGCGAGCTGGACCTCTCACCCGCGGAAGCGACGCCACCGCCTGCAGGCCATCTCAAGGAGCCGGTCATATCGCTGCGAAGGGATGTTGCCGAGGTGCTGAACCGGGAGGTGGCAGCGATGAATCTCGACAACTTCGTGGTGCGCCCAAAACGGCGATTGGTGGAGAAGTACACGAAGCCTGAAGCGTGGATCTCATTGAAGCCAGACTCGCTCTCCGAGCTGGCGCACGAAGTAGCCGGTCTGCCGTCGGAGCAGGAATCCGAGGACGAGGAGGCCAAGCGCTTCGACTTATTGATTCTGAGGCTGCAGCTCGCGGTGCTTCGAACGGAGCCAGGCTTCCAGCGCTTGAGCGATCAGGTGAGAGCCATTGCCAGCCTCTTGGAGGAGAAGACCAGCATCCCGATGGTGCAGCAGCAACTCCCGCTGATCCTAGAGATCCAGTCTGACGAATGGTGGCAGGACGTAACTACGGCGATTCTCGAGAACGCGCGCAAGCGCCTCCGCGCGCTCGTGAAGTTGATCGACAAACAGAAGCGCAGGTTTATCTACACGGACTTCGAGGATCTGATGGGCGGCGAGCTGGCGGTGGATCTGCCGGGCTTCGCCGCGTCGGACAACTTCGAGCGCTTCCGTGCCAAGGCGCGAGCGTTTCTCAGGGAACACGAGGATCACGTGGCTATTCGTAAGTTGCGGATGAATAAGGCACTGACGCGATCGGACTTGGCCGAACTTGAGACGATGCTAGCGAACAGCGGCATTGGCGGTCCGGGCGATGTGCAGAGGGCCAAGGAAGAAAGCCACGGCCTTGGTCTCTTCGTCCGTTCGCTCGTTGGCCTGGACCGCGAGGCCGCTAAGCAGGCCTTTGCCGGATTCCTTGCCGGGAAGACCCTGAATGCGAGTCAGATCGAGTTCGTGAACTTGATCGTGGAACATCTGACAGAACACGGCGTGATGGGTGCTTCCCTGTTGTACGAGTCCCCGTTTACGGACATCACCCCACGCGGACCCGACGAACTGTTCACAGCATCGCAGTTGGATGAACTACTGGCGGTTCTGGATCAGATCAGGGGGGCGGCGCTGGCAGCGTGAGCAAGCCAGGCTGAGTCACGGAACGACGGGACTTGAACCGACACCCGCATCTACTCCGTTCGGTTGCGGTACCGGATTCGACGCAGCTTGCGGAGTAGTCCACGCCCATTTCGCCCGGTACCTCTCGAGAAAATCGGCGTCTGAGCAAATGCAGTTTGGCGAACGCTGACGTGGCCGGCCCGACAGCTGGGGGAATCCCGCCAAGAGATCCAATCGCGACTCTACTGACGCAGTTCTATGTACCCTCAGGTCATCCCTAGCTGCGACGAGCAGCTGAGTAGCAAGCATGATTCCAGCCAAGACAGATTGATGAGGGAGCGGCACGGCCATTTCAACAGATATGTCCCCCTGCTGCCTGCGCACTAGGGCCCCGCCGCAGATGCCTTCGTGATAAAGATCCGAGAGAAGCCGTCCCTTCCAGATCTTCACATCCTCATCACTCACTCCCAGTTGCGCAGCCACGTCTTCCAGGAGCGAGCGTTCGGTCCACGCAGAAGCCTCGGCCGGCACAGGGTATCCTTGAAGTCGTGGGACCTGCGCACCCTGCAGAGGCACGTCTACAGGAATCTTGGCACTCAGATATGACAGGGTCCTCAACTCGTGCTGCCGAATGGCGCGAGCAACGAGCTCATGGTAGCTCGGCCGCGGACGCGCCGGCCAATACAGGCACGCGACACATGGATCGACCCCGAAACGTTCATGTCGAGACCAACCTATGTCGTCCGGTTGCGTCCACGCATTGTACACTCTGCGTGGAAGCGATGCTTGTAAGGCGATGCGAATGTCTTCGGAATCGACCGCGGCACAAATGACCTCTGCATTCTGCGTTTCAGGCCGATCAAGGCTCCACGATGCTGGCACACTAACTGTCTCGAGTTTGTTTTTTAGAGTTCGCTCCACAATCGCGCACTTGGAGGTTCCTACATCGCCATCCATTGCCAAGACGTAGCGTTGCAGGTTAGAGATGGCCACTTCTTGAGGATCGACGACAATTATGGTGCCTGTGGCGGAGACGCGCGCGAGCGCATAGACAGCGGCTTGCCCTACGGCGCCAGCACCGACTAGATGGACACGACCGAGAGGAATGTCCGGCGGGAGGTCGGGCAACATGGCGGACGTCGGTCCGTGAGTGAGCACGTTGAATCGCCCAGGAGAAGGTCCTACTCTCCCTTTAGGCAGAAACTCTGCGAAGACTTGGCGGAATAGTTCGGCGGTTCCGATCGCGGCGCCTGCAAGCGAGGCGAGCATGTTCGTGCTTCGCACTCGCCCCGCCTCGGGCAAGTCAATCAAGACCTCCCACCCTACCGGCGCGACAACGACCGATTTCGGCCCTCGTCCGGGACATGCCCACGCTAGGTCGGCATCAGTCACGCCCTCGCCGACTACAAAATCACAAGCGGGGTTGATTTGAAGGGCAAGCGCTTGACTCTCATCCACTACTCTCGACGGTGCAACCACCCGAAGCTGCGGGTACAGTCTCGCACAGAGGTTTACAGACAGCAGGAAACCGGCAAGGTGAAATGGATGCTGGTCGAGGTCGGGCGGCGCCGCGAGGAGAACTGATTTCGATGATAAGAATGCACGAACGTCTGACCCTCCAATTAGAGGCCCAATTGAGTCACCTATACGGGAGAAAAACCGCGGGAGGCTCACTCGATTTCCATCTTGGTTGTCTTCTCGGCGGGCACCCACTTCCCTCTCTTCGAGAGGCGGTACCATGCCCAAAGGTCCATATCGCGAAGCGCGTTCACTCCAAAATTGGGCACAACGACGCTCAAGGCACCCATGAGGGTGACAAGTGGGAACTCGTCGTCAGTAGACGAGTGATAGGCGTCCGTAGGATGACTGTGTACCTGCGCAGCGAGAATCTCACCATGAGCGTGAGCGGATTTATTCACGTCGAAGAGGGCTTTGCCTTCAACCGTAACGAGAAGGCCGCTCTCCGTCATCATAGCTCGCTGCTCAGGAACAATCGCACGAGAAAACCGGAATCTGTGCTTGTCCAGTAGCTCACCCGTCCATAGCACGAATCCCTCAAACCCCTTGGCGCCGACCTCTTGAAGGAACCCGATCGTTTCGCGAAGAATCGACGAGGGTATGACAAACGCTCGGACATCCAACAGGCCTGCCTTCATTTGGATGGGGCCGGAACTTCGTCCTGCTCCAATACTTCAGGGAGAGCCGGTGGCTGTGGCTCTTGGATGTGCCCCTGAGCTATCTGGATTGCCAGCTGCGCTTGGAGTGGCCAGCCAGGCAACGCTTGGATGTTGATGCCAAGGCCAACGACGTTTCGCGCCATATAGCGCCATACCCGGTCACACACAGTGGAAACACTTCCTTCACCAAGCGACCGGTGAAGGAGCCAGCTATCGCCCGTATGCTGCGGGTGGGAGTGATACTCGCGTATGCCAGCTACACAAAAGAACGGCAGTCCAGTGTCTGGATGCGCGTCGATCAACACATCACGCGGGCCGTCCCCCATCGGCATGAACGCCCGGACATGAGGCCTTGCGGGTTGTCGAGTGAAGGCGTCTATGAACGTCAGCGAAGGCGGCCACAGATCGTAATTCTCGTATGTCAACCGGATTGCGCAC
>Ga0137427_10000904_pt1 | contig 14138 bp, 11 predicted proteins | sample EasRivERMZT700_2_FD_102309 | JGI IMG/M metagenome (GOLD analysis project Ga0137427, IMG submission 102309) | Soil microbial communities from meander-bound floodplain in the East River, Colorado, USA - East River MetaG ERMZT700_2 | ecosystem: Environmental > Terrestrial > Soil > Floodplain ...
AGCGCGGCCATCGGCGCGGACTCGACCAGCGTCGCGATGCCGCCGAGGAACGTGCCCACGACGAAGACCGGCAGCATTAGCTCCCAGCGCGCTTCCCACAGCGAGCCCATGGCTTCGCCGAACCGGAATGGCGTGCGGCCGGCGCTGGCGACGATGCCCTCGCGCACGCCAAGGGCGCCGACCAGACCGAGCATCAGCATGCCCGGCAGGAAGCCGCCGATGAAGAGGTTCTCGATCGACGCGGCGCCCTGCGACATGATGCCGAACAGCATCAGCGGCAGCGAGAGCGGGAAGAGCAGCCCGAGCGATCCGGAGGCGGTGAGCAGACCGATCGAGAATCGCTCGCGGTAGCGGTCGGCGATGAGCGCCGGCAGCAGCAAGCCACCGAGCACCAGGATGGTCACGCCCGATCCGCCAGTGAACAGCGTGAAGAACGCGCAGAGGGTCGCCGCGGCGATGGCGGTCCCGCCGGGCGCCCAGCCGAACCACGCGCGGAACACGCGCAGCAAGCGTTGCGACGATTTGCCTTCCGCCAGCAGGAAGCCGGCCAGCGTGAAGAGCGGAATTGCGGCGATGCCGGTCGAGGTCGTCAGCTCCTCGTACGCCATGATCGGCATCACGATCGGCGGGCTGCCGCGCACGAGGTTCGCGAACATCGCGAAGCCGCCGAGCACGGTAAAGATTGGCGCGCCGAGCACGCCGCCGATGACGACGATCAGCATCCAGGGCCACAGCGTCGTGTCGGTGATGAGCTCGCGATGCTGATTGAGGAGCAGCCCCGCGACGATGCCGAGTGAGGCCAGCGCGCGGCCCCACCAGTGCGGAGAAGCTTTCCAGACCAGCCGGAAGGCAATGAGGCCGAATCCGACCGGAAGAGCAAGGTCCGCGACCCATACCGGAACCGTGCCGGCGATGAGGTCGCCGACTTCCTTGTCGCTCTTGACCAGGGCAACGCCGCCGACCGTCAGCAGCGTGGTGACGCAGGCACCGAACGCGCCGGAAATCACGTGCGCGACCGACGCGATGATGCCCTTCGGCAGGAACTCGCCCGTGGCGAGCGTCAGCAGCTTGCCGTCACGGGCCGCGATGGCCGCGCCGAGCAGGCCCAGCCAGAGAGTGAGATTGGCGGCGTACGCGCCGGATCCCGGGATGGCGGTGTGAAAGAACGTCCGGGAGACGATTTCGGCGAGCGGCAGCAGCATGATGCCGCCGAGCGCCAGGCTCGCAACGAGCGTTTCAGCCCGGGCGGCCAGGGCCTTCACTTCTTCTTGTTCCGGACGGCGTCGCGTTCGGCCACGGCGGGGTCGTAAATATCCGCCGGCACCATTCCGCCGCGCATCGTCGCGCCCAGCTTGGCTGCCTCAGTGCGGAACTCGTTCATCGCCTTGGCATCGAGCGTGATCACGTTCAGGCCACGCGCCGTCATGGCTTTGATCGACGCGGCGTCCAGTGCCGGCGCGGCCGCGCGGATCTTCTTCTCCATGGCCTCCGCGGCGGCGGTGACCTTGGCCTGATCGGCCGGCGCGATCTTTGCCCACGCCGACTTCGACATGATCAGCGCGCCCGTGAGCGGCGCGATGTGCAGGTCGAGCATGTAGTTCGCACTCCGGTACATCTCGGTGATCTGCGCGAGATAGGGAGGATTCGGCGCCGTGTCGATCTGGCCCGTGCTGAGCTTCAACTGCGGGACGATGTCGGTCGGCAGCAACCCGACCGGCTTGAAGCCCGCCGAGACGAACCACCGCAGCGATTCCTCGTCGTCCTTGTTCACGTAGAGCTTCGATTTCTTCACGTCGGCGAGCGTCTTCAGCGGTTGCTTGGAGAACAGCTGAATCCAGCCGCCGGTCCCCCAGCAGACGAGCTGGTAACCCTTCGCATTCAGCCTCGCCGCGAGCACGGGCGTCAGCTTCGTCTGCACGGCCTGTTGCTCGGCGTCGGTCTCGAAGAAGAACGGGATGCCGAACACGTTGAACGCCGGGTCGATCTCGGACAGACCGCCCGAAGTGATGAACGTGGCCTGCAACGTGTCGACGCCCGGCCGCATCTTGGTGAGCACGGCCTTTTCGCTGCCCTGAGTTCCGGCTGGGAAGATCGTGAGCGTGACGCGCCCCTCAGTGTCCTTCGCCCATGTCGCGCCCATTTCGGCCAGCGCGTTGGTCCAGGTGGTGAGCGGCGGTGCCAGCGTCGCGAGCTTGATCTCGGTCGCGGCGAACACGGGCATGACGGCAAGCATCAGGCCGGCGGTGGCGACGATCAGCAGGCGCTTCATGTTGAGCATGGTTCAGGGCCTCTTTGGAATCAGTGTATCAACCTGGGCCAGCAGGGCGCGCGCCTTCTCCTGGAGGATCAGGGTCACGAGCCGGTTGCTGGGATCCTGTTCCGGATCGATGGCGATGGCTTGGTTCAGCAGCTTCTCGAACTCCGCCCGGTTCTGCGCGGCCAGTACTACGGTCGTGGCCAGCGCGATGTACGGGCCCGGCGAGAGTCCCTTCTGCAGTTCGACCGCGCGCGCGAAGTGCTGACGCGCCCGTTCCGGCGAGCCTCCCAGCATCTCGGACTGGCCGTCGAGCGAGATCATCATCTCGTGGAGGGCGCCCTTGTTCCATGACTCGTCGAGCGAGAGCGCCGTTTCGGCCAGCGCCCGGACCACGGGAAGGTCGATGGAAATCTCGGGTCTGTCGAGCGCCAATGAGATGGCCGATCCCCACGACGCCGCCGTCCAGTACAAGAGCGGGACGTCCTTCTTCTGCGGTTTCGCCGCCTTCAGTGCGGCCTCCGGGTCGCGGAGCAAATTGGGTTCGATCCCCTTGAAGCGGAGGTTCATCGAGCGCATGCAATAGCCCTTGCCGCGGATGTCCATCTTGAACGCGCGGCCTCTGAGGTGAACGACCTCCGCGTGATGCTTGGCGTCACTGCCGAGCACGACGGCTTTCTGTTCCAGAAACGCGACACCGTACTGGGTGAAGGCGCCGCACGTGGCGAGCAGGAGATTCTGGTTCTTTGGCGCCGACTCGAGCAGCGACTCGTTCAGTTTCAGCGCAAACGGAATCGCGTCGGCGACGAGTTCCGGGTCGTCGTCGCGCGTGAACACGTCGCCGGGCTTCGCCAGTGTGTCGCCGACCATGTTGATGGCCTTGCCCTTCACGTAGCCGCACCCCGTCGCGGCGGGAACCAGGAGCAGGACGAGGGGCAGGCAACGGATGAGGCGGACCATGGCTTGAGTCATCATGAAGCAGGTAACCGGGGGATGTTACCAGGACTCCCCCGGACTCTCAGGACTCTCAGGACTCTTCGGACTCTTCGGACTCTACCCAAACGGTTGCTCAATCGATATCGACTGCTTCGTGAAGAAGTGCGGGCCGTCCTCGGCGAAGTAGACGCAGTCCTCGAGCCGGATGCCGAACTCCCCGGGTATCGCGATCATCGGCTCGTCGCTGAAGCACATGCCGGGCGCGAGCGGTGTCGTGTTGCCCTTCGTGAAGTTCGTCCACTCGTGGCCCTCGAGGCCGATGCCGTGGCCGGTGCGGTGGGGGAGCCCCGGCACCTTGTAGTTGGGGCCGTAGCCGAAGTCCACGATCACTTTGCGGGCGGCCGCGTCCACCGATTCGCACATCGCGCCGAGCTTCATCGCGGCAAACGCCGCGGACTGCGCGGCCTTCTCCTGGTTCCAGACTTCAATCTGTCTCGCACTCGGTTTGCCGCAGACGACCGTGCGCGTGATGTCCGACGCGTAGCCCTCGCAGCTCGTGCCGCCGTCGATCATCACGATGTCGCCTTCCTTGATCTGCTGCGGCGTGATGCTGCCGTGCGGCAGCGCCGACCACTTGCCGGTTTGCACGCTCGCGCCGCCCGTGAAGCCGAGCGCCTTGAACGCGGCCGCGATGTTGCCCGAGAGCTCCGTCTGCGTCATGCCGGGCGTCATCGTCTTGAGCGCCGCCTGGTAGGCGGCGATCGTCGCGTCGTTGGCGCGCTGCATCAACGCGATCTCGGCCTGCGACTTGTAGATGCGGCAGCCCGCCGTCACCGGCGTGGCATCGACAATGTCGAACCCCGCGGCCGCCTTGTGCACGCCGTCGGCGATGAAGAAGCGCACGCGCTCTTCCATACCGATGCGCCGGTGCTGCACGCCGCGGTCCTTGACGATGCCTGCGATGAGCGCGTACGGGCTCTCGTGTTCCTCCCAGCATCGCACCTCATCGCCGAGCTCTTTCTTGATCAACTCGAGCGCGCGATCCTCCTCGAACTTCGCGCAGACGTACGCGAGCGCGCCTTTCGCGGGAATGACGACGCCGAACGTGCGCTCGCTCTGGCCCCACCGCATGCCGGCGAAGTAGAAGCAGCTGGCCGTCCCTTCCATGAAGATCGCGTCGATCTTCTGCTCGCCCATGAGCTTCTGCGCTTTGCCGATGCGCGCGCGCCGCTCGTCGACCGAAATCGGGACGATGCCCGCCGTCATGGGTTGCAGCGCCGCGATCTCCGGCGGCGTTCCGGTCGATGCCGCCGCGGGCGCCGATCCCGTCGTGGCGCTGCTACTCCCGCAGCCGACCGCTACCGCCCCTGCACCCAGCGCCGTGACTTCAAGGAACCGTCTTCGATTGATGGACACGCCAAGCCTCCAGTCATGACAGACAGTAATGGGATGAGCACTTTCGTGCAAATCAGCGAGTAACTTTCCCCCGGGTCCCGTCGTCTAACGATCAGGACTGAAGGATCTGACACAAATGTTGCGTATTACTCGATTCGATTGGGATTTCTCGAGCACTGCCGAGGCGGCCACCGGGCTGTTGCTGTTGGGCGTGTGCCTCGCGGTCGTCGCGCTCGTCATCGTCTGACGATCGGCGCCGCTCGGCGCCGCTACTTCACGAACGAACCCGCGAAGTAACTCTTCCTCGCCCGCACGGTCAGGTCACGTCGCGAGACGCTGACCTCGAGCTTGTGCATGGTGTCGTCGAGCGTCGTGGCTTTGATGCCGATCCAGTACTGACGGTGCAGCTCTTCGGCCACGCGTGCGAACACCTGTCCGAGGCGATCGAGGCCGTTCATCTCGAAGAAACCGCCACCCGTTTGCGACGCGAGCTCCTGGAGCGACTTGCGCGCTTCTTTCTCTTCCGCGCTGCTACCGTTGCCGCCCCAACCGTAGCTGCCGCCAACGCCGCGCGGGTTACGGCCCGGCAGCGCGAAGTACGGTCCACGCTCGCCGCTGTCCGTGAATCCAATGGCGTAGACCATCACGTCGTTGAACCGCGCCCGCCAGATGATGTCCTTGAGATCCGTCACCACCTGCCCTGGCGACGGGTTGTTGATGCCGTCGGTGAACAGGAGCACGACGCGGCGGCCACGCTCCTCGCGCAGTGCCGTGATGCTGCGGTCGATCGCGGTCCAGATGGGTGAGCCGGTTCCAGGCGGCAGGTCGGTCTCGCGCACGAGCGTGAGCAGTCGCTCTCGATCGCTCGTGAACACTTCGGGGATCAGTCGAATCTCGCCGGCGAACGTGCCGAGACGGGCGCGGTCGTCCGGCCGCATCTGGGTGAGAAACGCCTTCGCGCCGTCGCGCACGGTGTCGAGGTGGCCGGCCATGCTGCCGCTGCAGTCGAGCAGCACGACCACCGAGATGGGCTGGGGCTCGTTGCTGAATGCGGCGATTGGCTGCTTGCGGCCGTTGTCCTTCACCGTGAAGTCGTTCTTCGTCAAGTCGGGGACGAGGCGCCCGGCGGCATCGGTGACGGTCGCGTAGATCGACACCACATCCATCGTGGTGCGAAAGCGGTCCTGCTGCTGCGCGACGGGCCCGGCGATCCAGGTGAGCAGCACGACTCCGACACACGCAACGCGTCCGATAGCCATGGCGTTCGTCAGGCGCCGCCTTCGCGCTCGTCAACGGTCGCGAGGTAGTTCTTGCGCGCCCGCACTTTCATGCCCTTGTGCTTCAGCACCTTCACCTCGAGCTCGTGCAGCTTGCCGTCGAGCTTCTGCGGCGTGAAGCCCAGCACGTACTGCAAATGGAGCTCGGTGGCGATCCGCGTGAACGTCGAGTTCATCTCGTCCGTTTCCTTCAGCTCGTAGAACCCGCCGCCCGTCTCGGATGTGAGGCGCTGCACCGCGAGGTTGGGACGGACCATGTTCAGTCCACGTCCGGTCCACATCGCCACGACGTAGACAGCAATGTTCCGCTTGACGGCTTCACCGACGATGCCGTCCATGGTGGCCGTGCTGACCGTGTCGTAGCCGTCCGTGAACAGGAACACGACCTTCCGGCCGGCCTGGAGGTTGAGGTAGGTGACCGCCTCGTGCACGGCGTCCCACAGCTTCGTCTCGTTGGCCATCCGGATGTTGAATTCGTTCTTCAGAAACTCGAGCAGCTCGTCACGGTTGGAGCTGAACTTCGGCGCCATTCGCACGAGATCCGCGAAGCTGCCGATGCGGACCTGATCGAACGGTTGCATCCGGATGATGAACGCATTGGCCGCCTCCATCACCGAGGCGTAGACCGGCAGCATGCTGCCGCTGCCGTCGAGCAGCAGAATCGCGGAGAGCGGCTGCATCGACGTCGAGAACTGCGTGATCTTCTGAACCTTGCCGTTGTCCTTGATCTCGAAGTCGTCGATCGTCAACTCCGTGGCAAAGCCGCCGTCGGCGTCCTGCACGGTCGCGTACACGGGCACGGTGCGCACGCCCGTCCGGAACGTCGGTTGCTGCTGTGGTGGCACCGCCGGCGGCGTCTGCTGCGCGTACAGCGTCACGGCCGCGCCGAAGGCGACCGCGAGCGCGCGTGCGGCTGGGGGACCGATCATCGCGGGTCCGGTGCCAGCCTGGGCGCGAAATAGCTGGTGCGCGCGCGGACGGTGAGGCCACGGCGGGTCACCGTCACCTCGAGCTTATGCGTCTTGCCGTCGTACACCTGCGGCGTGAAGCCCAGCACGTACTGCTGATGCAGCTCGTGCATGATCTGCGTCGCCATGGCATTGACGCGATCGGACGCCTTCATCTCCACGTAGCCTCCGCCGCTCAACGAGGCCAGCGTCTCGATGCCTCGGTTGGGCCGCGCCTCGGTCTTCTCTTCACGTGTCCACACGGCGATCGCGTAGATCAGGACGTGGCGGTCGAGCGCCAGCTTGACGAGTGACTCGGGCGCTTGAGCGATCGTCGGCTCCGCGGCGGGCACGCCGAGCACGCCTTGCTCCGACGTCCACTGTTTGCCGTCCGTCATGACGAGCACCACCCGCCGGCCGGGTTCTTTGCCCACCGTGAGCACGCTCTCCGTCAGGGCCTCCCACAAACGCGTTTCGCCGGCGACACGCAGATCGAATTGATTCCCGAGATGCTCGAGCAGCTCCTGCCGGTTGGACGTGAACCGCTGCTGCATCTCGAAGGAATCGGCGAAGCTCGCAATGGCCGCACGATCCTCCGGCAGCAGCCGCGTGACGACGCTGTTGGCCGCGCCGAGCACGGAGTCGAGCACCTGCAGCATGCTGGCGCTGCCGTCGATGAGAATCAGCAACGAGAGCGGCTGCACCCCGGACGTGAACTGCGTGATCGTCTGCGGCTTGCCGTTGTCGCGCAGCCGAAACTCTTCCTGGCCGAGGTCGAGGACGAACGCGCCGGCCGGGTCGCTCACCGAGGCGTAGACCGGCACGGAGTGTGTGCCGCTGCGAAAGACCTGCGGCGCGGCTTCCCCGGGCGGCAACGTCTGCGCCGCGAGCGTGACCGACGCCGCCGAGACGCCGATCGCGACAAGCGCCCGCGTGGTCATTAGTGCCTCCCGCCGCCCGACGGCTTCGCGGCCACGTAGTTCTTTCTGGCTCTCGCCGTCATGCCGTCGACCTTGATGCGCACGTCCAGGGCGTGGACCTTGCCGTCGAGCGTCGCGGGCGTGAAGCCGATGACGTACTGCCGGTGCAGCTCGTCGGCGATTCGCGAAAACGTGGAGCCGAGCTCGGACGTCTTCGTCAATTCGTAGTACCCGCCGCCGGTGACGGCCGAAATCACTTTCAGACGCCGATCGGGTCGCGTCGTCTGACCCGCGAAGTTGCTCTGCAGGCCGATCGCATACACCATCGTTTCCTCCGACTGCGCCCGCGCCAGGAGCTGGTCGAAGTCGGTGGCGACGCTCTTGAAGTCGTCGCCGTCGGTGAAGACGAGCACCACGCGCCGGCCCTTTTCGTTGGCGAGCGCATTCATGCTCACGTTGATGGCATCCCACAGGAAGGTCGGGTTGCCGTACCGGATGTCGTTGTGCAGGACGCGAATCAAGTCGTCTCGACTGCTCGTGAACTGCGGCGGATCGATGCGGATGTCGTCCGAGAAACTGCCGATGCGCGCGCGGTCCTGCGGATGCAGCCGGATGACGAAGGCCTCCGCCGCCAGCTTCAGCAGGTCGATGTTCATCGTCATGCTGCCGCTCGTGTCGAGCATCACGACGACCGAGACGGGCTGGTTGTCGGACCGGAAGAGCGTCAGCTTCTGTGGAAGCCCATCGTCGAACACCTCGAAGTGCTCGCGTTCGAGGTCCGGCACGAGCCGGCCCGCGCTGTCCGTGACGGTCGCGTAGATCGCGACGGTCTGGACATCCCTCCGAAAGACACCCTGATCCTGGCCGACGACGGCCGTTCCAGCCGCGGCCAGGCAGAGGGAGATACAGGTGAAGCGAGAAACCATTCCTTAAAGTACGCGCCGGTCGCCTTCTGTGCAAGTTGGAGGCCGGAAGATTCTGACGGCCCGCCGGGCCCCGGCTAGAATCTGGAGCGATGCCGACGCGTCTAGGCCGCCGCCGCTTCCTGTGGTCCGTCGGTGCGGCGGCCGGCGGGATTGCGACCCGTCAGGCGCCCCGGACGCCGCCGGCCGGGCCCCGATCGTACGAGTTCGTCTTTGCCCGGCTGCGCTATGACTCCGGCGACTGGGACTACAACCCGAAGGTCGCCGCGAACGTCCTCGACGCGGTGCTGCAGTACACGCAGATTCCCGTGTATCAGACCGAAGTCGTGATCACGGCCGACTCGGCGGAGCTCACTGCGTTCCCCTTTCTCTTCATGACGGGCCACAAGCTCGTGCGCTTCAACGCCAAGGAGCGAGAGGGCCTCGTCCGGTTCGTCGAAACCGGCGGGCTGCTGTTCTCCGACGACTGCAACCACGACATCGACGGCCTCTACGCGAAATCGTTCGAGGCGGAGATGCACCGCGCGTTCGCCGGTCCGGACGTCCTCGCGAAGATTCCGACCTCGCATCCGATCTACCGATCGTTCTTCCGCTTCCCGGACGGTCCACCGCAAACCGGCCACGAGCTCAACGGCTGGGGCGACGACATCGTGCACCCGTATCTGCGCGGCATCGAGCGCCGCGGCCGTCTGGGCGTGCTGTATTCGAACAAGGACTACGGCTGCGAGTGGGACTACGACTGGCGCAACAAGCGCTTCCGCCGCGAGGACAACACGAAGTTCGCAGTGAATGTGGTCGTTTATTGCATGACGTAGAAGTGCGGTTCTTGTCCCCCTGCCTTGCGCACTGAGGGCATCCGGACGGCCATTTGGGCTACCGGGGTCGCCGCGATAATTCGTGGCTCCACGTGCCGGTCCTCGACCAGTGCGGCGAGGCTCGGCAGACCGGCGGCGTGCCCTCGGCACCAGCCTTGCTCACGATCGGTCTTTCGTCCGAGCGGCGCACGCCACCTGTGCTGGTGACCACGCCAGGATCGACCGCAGTACGTAGGGCAGACCTTCAGGTCTGCCTCATGGGGCAAACCTAAAGGTTTGCCCTACGTACGATCGGCCGATCAACGAGCCGCATGAAGAAGAGGTACGGGGCACATGACATCGACCCGCATTGAACCTGCTTACGACGCCGTCATCGTCGGCGCGCGCTGTGCCGGCGCCGCGACGGCGATGCTGCTCGCGCGATCCGGCCTGTCGGTGCTCGTCATCGAGCGCGGTGTCTACGGCAGCGACACGCTGTCGACGCACGCGCTCATGCGTGGCGGCGTCGTGCAGCTCGCTCGCTGGGGTCTGCTGCCGGCGATTCAGAACGCCCACACGCCGCCCATTCGTCATGTCACGTTTCACTACGGCGATGACGCGATCGGCGTCGCCGTCAAAGATCGCGACGGCGTGAATGCGTTGTACGCGCCACGGCGCACGTTGCTCGATGCGGCGCTCGTCGACGAGGCGCGCCACGCCGGCGCGACCATCGTGCACGGACCGCGGGTCACCGCGCTCTCGCGCGCGCGCGATGGGCGCGTGACCGGCGTCGCGGTCGAGCAGGAACCTGGCCGCACGATCGCCGTTCGCGCTGACATCGTGATCGGCGCGGACGGGTGGAAGTCCTCCGTCGCGCGATGGGCCGGCGCCGGGCCGTATCGTGCGGGCACCGGCGCCTCGGGCGTCGCGTACGGTTATTGGGCCGGCATGCGGCTCGACGGCTACCACTGGCACTTTCGCGAAGGCGTGGCGGCCGGCGCGATTCCGTCCAACGGCGGGCTGACGTGCGTCTTTGTTGCTGTGCCCTCGCGCGCGTTCGGCGCTTACTTCTGGCCCGACCCATTGGCCGGCCACCGGCGCGCCCTCGACCAGGCGTCACGAGAGCTCGGCGGCGCCGTCGACGCCGCGACGCGGCTCGGCCGGCTGCAGGGTTTTGTCGGGCAACCCGGCCGGTTCATGCAGAGCTGGGGGCCGGGCTGGGCGCTCGTCGGCGACGCCGGGTACTACACGGATCCCCTGTCGGCGCACGGCATCACCGATGCGCTGCGGGATGCGGAGCTGCTGGCGCGGGCCGTGACGTCTGGCGATGCGCGCGCGCTCGAGCGTTACCAGGACGAGCGCGACGCGTTGGCCATCGAGGTGTTCGAGGCCGCGAACCGCATCGCATCGTTCGACTGGAATCTCGACACGCTCCGCGTGCTGCACCACGACATGAACGGCGCGTTCGGCCGCGAGGCCACGCACCTCGCGGACTGGAAGGGCGACATCGTCGGGCGTCTCGCGACCCGTACGTAGGGCGGACCGAACTTCGGTCCGCCGATCGCGTCAGTCGAACGCGGCTCCCGTCATGATCTTGCGAATCAGCAGCCACGGCGAGCCGTGGGAGATCGAATTGGTCTGCGTGGGCTGTCCCTTGGCATCGCCGCCCGTGCCGAACATCTTGTATTCCTTCGGGCCGGTGAGGCCGTCGAGGTTCTTCCAGAACTCGGTGGTGATCGCGTTGTAGGTGACGTTGGTCACCTGGCGCGTGACCTTGCCGTTCTTGATCTCCCAGAAGATGTGGCCGCCGAACTGGCCGTTGAAGCGCTGCTGATCGATCGAGTAGCTGCCGCGGCCGTCGATCATCACGCCGTTCTTCACGTCGGCGATGAGCTCGGCCTTGGTGGGGGAGTTGGCCGGGCCGGCCTCGAGGTGGATGTTCGGCATGCGGAGGAACGGGTAGTCGCGCCACGAGTTCGCGTACGTGCAGCCGCGGCTCGCGGTGTCGCCCGGATGGAAGTGCGCGGTCTCGCGGTTCGTCTGCAATCCGACGAGGATGCCGTCCTTGACGATCTGGAACTCCGTGTTCTTCACGCCGTCGTCGTCGTAGCCCGAGCTGCCGAGGCCGCGGTCGATCTTGCTGGCCTTGATGTTGAACTTCGGCGAGCCGTACTTGAGCTTGCCGATGTCGCTGACCTTGATGAAGCTCGTGCCGGCGTAGTTCGCCTCGTAGCCGACCACGCGATCCAGCTCCGTCGGATGCGCGACGATCTCGTGAATCGTCAGCATCGCATGCGAAGGGGAGAGGATCAGGTCGCGAAGGCCGCTCGAGCCGAGCGACTTCGCCGTGCACATCTCGACGGCGTCGGTCGCCACCTGCTCGGCGTTTTCAAGGAAGTCGGTTTCTTCTGCGATTTCCCAGCCGCCGCAGCCGGGCACGCCGGGGTACGTCCGCGTCTTTGGCTCGTCGCCCACGCGCGCCGTCACCGTCATCGTCGGCGTGACGGTGTAGAGCTCCTGCTCGATGTACGACCCTTCACTCGACGCGAAGTACCGCCACTCGTAGCTGCACGACGCCGAGACATTGACGCTCGTGACGCCCTGGACCTTGCTGGCTTTGTCGACGATGGTCTGAGCCCACGCCTGTTTGTCGGTCTGTGAAACCGTGGTCGGGTCTTTCTTCATCGGCGTCACGTAGTTGTCGATGTACGCCGGCACCGGGGCGAGCTTGATGTCGACCCTCTTCGCGATCGCGCTCGCGCGCGCGACTTCCGTGGCCACGCGCGTGATGCGACGAATCTCGTCCTCGGTTACGATGGGACTGCTCGCGAAGCCCCAGACACCGCTGTGAATCACGCGGACGCCGAAGCCGCCGGACTGACGGTCCGCGTCGCTGGGAATGTTGCCGCCGCGTCCACCGCCACCGCCGCGTCCGCCACCCCCGCCGCCTCCGCGACCACCGCCTCCACCCCGTCCGCCTCCACCAAGACCGCCGCCAGGTCCCGCTTGTCCCGCCGTAGCGCCGCCAGGCGCGGAGGCGGACCCACTGAAACTGGCATTTCCCCCCTGCAGCCCGACACCCATCTGGAACCGCACGTCGCAGTAACTGCAGCCGGCCAGCTTCGCTTCGCCGAGGACGATGTCGGCGAGCCCCTTGAACTTCGACTGCCGCACGTTGCCGCGCGCGGACTGGGCGATGAGATCGGCGATGAGGTCGGTGGAGTAGAGCGCGACCGCGGAGGCGCTCAGGTTCTTGATGAAATCACGACGCTTCATGGACATGAACTCCGATGATGGCTTCTGGCTTTTGGCTTCTGGCTTTCGGCTACTGAAACGCTCCCCCAACCATCATCTTTTTGATCCGCACCCACGGCGCCCCGTGCGACACGCTCTGGCTTTGCGTCGGCTGGCCTTTGGCGTCGCCGCCGAGGCCGAATTGCTGCCACGTGTCGGGGCCTGACAACGCGTCCATGTTTTTCCAGAACTCGGTCGTGATCGCGTTGTAGGTCACGTTCGTGACCGCGCGCGTGCGCTTGCCGTTCTTGATCTCCCAGAAGGCGCCGCCACCGAACTGGCCGTTGTAGCGCTGCTGATCGATCGAGTAACTGCCCGAGCCTTCGATGAGGACGCCGTCCTTCGTGTCCGCGATGATTTCTTCCGGCGTCGGCGATCCCGGCGGGCCGGGCTCGAGGTGGACGTTCGGCATCCGCAGGAATGGGTAGTCCCGCCACGTCGTCGCCTGCGTGCAGCCGCGGCTTTCCTTGTCGTTCACGAAGTGCGCCGTCTCGCGATTGCTCGCGAGGCCCACCAGGATCCCGTTCCGCACGATCGGAAACTGCGTCGTCTTCACGCCGTCGTCGTCGTAGCCGACGGTCGCGCGGCCGCCGGGGCGCACTTTGTCGCCGGTGATGTTGAAGAGCTTCGAGCCGTACTGCAGCTTGCCGATGTCCTTCACCGTGATGAAGCTTGTGCCCGCGTAGTTGGCTTCGTAGCCGACGACGCGGTCGAGCTCGGTGGGGTGGGCGACGATCTCGTGAATCGTCAGCGCGAGGTGGTTCGGCGCGAGCACGAGGTCGCGGATTCCGGGCGTCATCGGTGTGGCCGAGGCGAGCTGGATGGCCTGATCGACGGCCATCTCGACGCCCTTGATCATGCGTTCTTCCTCGACCAGCTCCCATCCGCCGGTGCCGCCGGCGATCGGCACGCCACGCGACCGAGTGACGTCGCCGCGCTTGGCCGTGACGTTGAAGTTGGGGCTGGTGTTGAAGATTTCCTGCTCGATGTAGGAGCCTTCGGACGTCGCGAGGTATTTCCACTCGGTGCTGAAGCCGACGGACGCGGTGGCGCTCACGACGTCCTTCTGCTTGATCGCGGCGTCGACGGCGGCCTGCAGCGCGCGTTCCTTGTCCGCGTCGGACATTTGCCGCGGGTCGCGCTGCATCTCGGTGGTCCAGAACACCTGATAGGCTGGCGTCGGGGCCAGGAGGACGTCGCGCTTCTTGGCAATGGCGCTGGCGCGGGCGATCTCGGTCGAGAGACGCGTGATGCGGCGAATCTCGTCTTCCGTCACGATCGGGCTGCTCGCGAAGCCCCACACGCCGCCGTGGATCACGCGCACGCCGAAGCCCGCGGAGATCGGCGTCCCGTCCGCCTGGTTGCCGGTCGGGCCACCGCCACGACCTCCACCGCCGC
>Ga0137427_10000905_pt1 | contig 14132 bp, 14 predicted proteins | sample EasRivERMZT700_2_FD_102309 | JGI IMG/M metagenome (GOLD analysis project Ga0137427, IMG submission 102309) | Soil microbial communities from meander-bound floodplain in the East River, Colorado, USA - East River MetaG ERMZT700_2 | ecosystem: Environmental > Terrestrial > Soil > Floodplain ...
CGGGGGATCTGGATCGGAGCACCAACTGCGAGAGCCTGAATTGCCAGAACGGCCAGTACGACGCCAAGCACGGCGCCTAACGCCGCAAGGATGAAACTTTCGGTGAGGAACTGACGAATCAACCTTTCGCGCGTCGCACCTATCGCCGAACGGATCGCCACTTCCCGTTCGCGGGCGGCGGCTCGCGCCAGCATCAGATTTGCGACATTGATGCAGGCAATGAGCAGAAGCAGACTGACGGCAGCCATCAACACGTACAAGGCCGGACCGAAGAAACCGACAACCTCATTGTGAAGAGGGATGGCGCGTGCACTCCAGTCTTTGTTGCTCGGCGCGAATTCCTTCTGCAAGCGGCTTGTCAACGCAGTCAGATCGGATTGGGCCTTCTCCGGCGTGACACCCGGAGTAAGTCGCGCCACCGACTCCATGAAATGTGCCGAACGGGAATGATTCGCGGGATTCCAGACCTGTAACTGCCAGATGTCGGTTTCGCCGGGAAACGAAAACCCCTGCGCCATGACACCGACGATCGTGAACGGTCTGCCGTTCAAACGAGCGATTTTGCCGACAATGTTGGGATCGCCTTGAAACCGGTTTTGCCAAATGCGATGGCTGATGACGATTTCCGCTTCGCTGGGAAAGAAGAGAGCTGTCGAGGGGAAGCCTCGTCCCATCTGCGGCTCAACACCCAGCACGGCAAAAAAGTTTGCCAGAGTCTCGATCGCGTTGACATGAAGCGGTTCGCTGTTCTCGTCGGTAAGCGTGAAGTCCGGACGCCACCAGGCGGTAGCATCGGCGAATGCCTGAGAGAGGCCGCGATAGTCGACGAAGTTCACCGGCGAGAGAGGTTCATGATTGAGCGAACGCGACATGTTCGTTTCCCACAACATTACGAGGCGGCTCGGATCCTTAAACGGCAACGGACGGAGGACAACGCCGTCGAGGACGCTGAAGATGGCTGTGACCGCACCCACACCCAACCCCAATGCCAATACCGCTGCCAGCGTGAACCCCGGAGATTTCATAAGATTCCGAATTCCGTAGCGGACATCTCGAAGCAGGTTATCCATCGCACACCTCTACTTTTCTCAAAGGTAGAAACTCAGATGCAGCGAAAAGGTTACTGGTTGGCAGGGGTCCTAGCGTGCCCGTGGTTTCGCAGCGGGTTTCTTTGCGGGCGCGGTCTTCTTGGGCACTGCTCTCTTTGCGACCGGACGTCTCACTCTTGATCTCGCGTCCAGTTCCGAATACGCCTCGCTCGGGTACATGCTCATCGTCAGCTTGAACAGGTCGTCTGCGGCTCGAACATTCGAGTTTTCATAGGATGCTGTGGCTACGATCCGCGTGCCTTTGGGCAGGAAAACCGGCTGCTCGAAAAAGTACGGACTCTGTAAATCGTGTCTGAAGTCGCGCAGCGCGAGAAGAACTTGCGATGTCCCCGACGGGTTCATTGCGGAAATTTCCATCGACCGGCCGGCGGCCGCCATCTCAGGACGCATGGCAAAGGCATAGGAATCCGATATCACGGTAAACTCTCTTCGTAATCGAAAAGGGTTGGAGCCCGGCGGCACCTGAACTCGAGTTTCGAATCCCATTCCGGTCAACGGTCTTAGTGGTTTCCGATCGCTAAAGAACAAACCCAGTGTGCTTTGATCCTCGACGTCCTGCGTTATCGACTGGTAATGAATCTCAACAATGATTCGCGAATCCACAGGCAGAAAGGCCGCAACAGATTCCGGCAAAGGACTCCATTGCCCATTCGGAGCCCAGCCGCCTAACCACTGCCCGGTCTTTTCAACATAGAAGAACGCGCTCCGGACCACCCGCGGATCGCCGGGTTGAAACTGAACAGCGCGGATCCAGCGGTCCTTTGTCTGCATCGGGAGGATTTCGGTTCGGTACGACTTGTGACCGGAACCAGCGGCGACAGTCTTTGCTGAAGACGGACGAAGGATCACATCCGGTTTGGCGTAGTAGGTAACATCCTGTGCCTGAAGAACGATCGCGAAGATCACTGCCGAAGCGGCCATTAATTTCGCGATACGACCAATCCTTGTCATCACTGTCAGGCATCTTAACCGTTAGGCCTATTTAATCCAAGTGTGCCTTTGTCTTACAACGCGGTTCAGTGGACATGACCCAATGCGGGTGTTAGACTTCTCGGTTTTGAACAGGCCCGTTAACGTTCACTGAACCGAGGAGGAGCGATGGCAGGATTGGAAGCAATCTTCAGGTGGCTGCACGTTTTCGCTGGAATCATCTGGATCGGACATCTCTACTTCTTCAACTGGGTCAATGGTCCACTTGCTGCCAAACTTGACGGTCCGACAAAGAAAGTCGTCGTTCCCGAGCTGATGCCGCGAGCGCTCTATTGGTTCCGCTGGGGAGCCGCCTACACATGGATCACCGGCGCGTTGCTGCTGTTGATGGTCTATTACCACGGTCAACTCGCGCTCGACTCCGGAGCGGTCTGGTCTGGAGGCGCGATCGTCATGATCGTGTTAACGTTCCTCGCAGTCTTCATCTACGACGCGTTGTGGAAAAGCGGTCTGGCCGCGAATCTGCGTGCTGCGGTGATCGTATCGTTCGTTCTTCTGGCGATCATCGTTGCGCTTTATGTCAACGTCGCACACTTCAGCTATCGAGGAACCTTGATCCATACCGGCGTTCTGCTTGGCAGCACGATGGCTTTCAATGTGTGGTTCCGCATCTGGCCCTCGCAGCAGAAGATCATTCGCGCTGTGAAAGACGGACAGGCGCCGGACGCCAACCTTGTCAAACTTGCGGGCCTGAGATCGCGTCACAACACCTATATGTCATTGCCGATGCTGTGGACGATGATAGGACAACACACGACCTACTTCGCGGGCGGCAATCTGGGAATTCCCGGCAATTATTATTGGGTGTTCTTCCTCGTGCTGGTCGCCGTGGCGTGGCACATCATTTTCCAGTGCTATAAGAAGTCAGGGAAGGTACAGGGCTTCTAAAATTCGGGGTCTGGCACTTGTTTCACCAGGTTTACGTGCCTGACCCCGAATTTCTGGGACTACTTCGCGGCAATCACGAGCGGAGCGCGGAGCGTGAATTCCAGCTTCGTTTCGGCCGGGATATTCAGCTTTTCACCCTTCGTCATCACCTGGACAGCCGTCGCGCCACCGGCGCCGACGCCCGCCCCGATCGCAGCGCCCTTCTTACCACCAGCAATAGCACCGATAACAGCTCCAACTGCCGCGCCGCCACCGGCACGCTTTGCGGTTTGAGCACCACGTCCTTCGCCGACTTCCTGATACTCGGACGTCGTTACGGAGTACGGAATGCCGTTCACAACGATCTGGGAAAGTTCCAGTCCGAGCTGTGCTGCGCCCGCGACTCTTCCCGCTTCATTGACATTAGCAATTCTTCCCCGCACATCAGCATTGCGCGGCACAACTTCAACGCCGCCCACGACCAAGGCTTCATCCAAAGTGGCGACGAAAGTCTCGCCAACTTTGCTCTTTTCGCTGCTGATGCTGTCGATCATCCGAATGACGATCTTGGAACCGGTTGGCAAAGTGTATCCGGTATTCGCCGCGTTATTCGCCGCTGGACGAGCCGGAGGACGATCACTTCCTGCCAACAACCGCGGATCTGCACCGGTGGTGCCGGTTGAAGGCGTCGCACTTTTGTATTCACTGGACGTCGTCGGCCTCGGCACGGCGACATCACCAAACATGATTTGTTGGACGGAAAGGATGTCGTAATCCTTCAGCACACCGTCATTCGCTCGGAATTTCACAACTCTTGCTGACCCACCCTCAAAGTAACCGGAAACACGCTCTCCGCTCTTGAGGACCAAGGTGTCCGCAAGAGCTGGTAGGGCCGATACGGCCAGTACCGCGACGAACACTGTCAGCGTTATTAGTTTCTTCATTTAAGTCCTCCATTAGGTCAATACAAGTAGCTTAGACCCCTTGAACACACGAAATGTGACTCTTGCAATCTTTGCACCAAGTGGACCGGATCTGGTCCTCGGCGACGTAAGTCATTGAAAGATCTCAGTTCGCGGCCAAACGGGCAGGTGCTGCCTGGTAGCTGTTATCAACACACCAAGTCCCAATTCGCATCCAACTATTTCCATGTCTTACAATGTTAAAGTTCGTATGTCGTCTGCGCCCGTAGCTCAGTTGGATAGAGCATCTGCCTTCTAAGCAGGGGGTCGCCTGTTCGAGTCAGGCCGGGCGTATATTGGAATCAGTGACTTACTTCAGTCGCTCTTCGATTTAGCTGAGTTTTTGTCGGCTGGGTGCGGATAGGGTGATCGTTCGTCCTGGAATCTTCGGGTATGCGAACAAGGCCGGAAAGATCGTCTTTCAGTATCAGGCCACAATACCAAGGCCATAGAACAAACGGCGTGTACGCCGCGGCCACCACCTGGTGGTGAGCCTTGGTGAGCGACCTCAACGTGAGGTCGTTGTTTCCCTTTGCAACCGTTCCTCGATCCATCGTTTAACCATTGCTTGGTACTCGGGTTCGCCTTCAGACTCGGCCAGGTTTTTGAGATTCTCAACCAATTTCGGCGGCAACCGTATCGCGCCCGGGCTGTACTTTTTCGCTCGAGTCATTCGCTTGTCAAAGGCTCGCGGGTTCATCGCGTGATACTCCGACTCAACCTTCTCTCTTTCGCGCTTAGATAATTTGGCAAGGACCTTCTTCATCATTTTCTTTTCTTCTTAAGGTTCAAATCCCAACCGGTAAAGACGCGGGCGAGTTGATTGCCCTTATCTTGGAAAACCAAACGCAATCGTCTGCCTCGATCAGTGCGGCCGTCCAAGATATAGACGTCCGAAAATCGCTCGTCCTCACAAGCTGAATAATCACGGAAGAAACATTCTTCGGCTTCTTCAGGCTCAATATTATGTTCTCGAAGATGCTGGACGTTTCCATTCTTCTTGTCCTCGTCGTCCCACTCAAACTTGTCCCATAGCTTCGGCATCAATGACGGATTCGTTTATCGCACGCAAGAGGATTACGACCCACCTGATCATTGTACGCCAAGCTGTCGATAACATAGCGACGTTGGCCGTACACGATGAATTCGCCACTCAATCGTTGTAGATGAATTCGTAGCTGCGGTGCGCCACCAGTTTCAACACGCATCAACAAGGTGCAACGAAATCGCTTTAACCGCTTGAAACGTATGTTCCGAAGGACAAAGAATTTCGCCAAATTCGAGAATACCGCCTTCTAAGCAGGGGGTCGCCTGTTCGAGTCAGGCCGGGCGTATTTAGGTTTCAATGACTTGCATACATCCGACGGACACGGTATCCGTCTTTGATGTAGATAATTATGTAGTTGTATTCTTCGATCTACATTTATTCGCCTGCAGCCCCTAACTTATAACTGACCTATCCGCAAAGCTCACCACTAGGGAATTCTGAATTTCCCAACGCGGCTCAAGTCCGACGTCATTCTCCACACCCTTGAGGGAACCGATAACATTTTTGCGAGTGGGAACTTCGTTCTGTACAGCACCAAAGGAGGGGAAAACCTCGTCGGACAGGTTCGATTCTTATGGCGACCACCTTGTCAAATTCGACGGGCGGCTGTGGGGTTCGTTCGATGCCTCGCCTGGCTCACGGCTAGTCAAGCACTAATGTATTTTGTTACACGTTAGGTTCAGGCAAAAGGTCAGCGCTGGCAAGTTTGAATGTTCACAATTGAACAATGCCCGAATGAGCGCTGTGCACAATTGCACAATGTCTAATAGTGCTCGGCATCGCCGTACCGAATCGGATATACCTCTCGCATGCCCCTGTCTGTTTTTGCTCCTTCGGGGACTCAATGGCAAAGACCGAGACCCCGCGGCGTAATTCCGAGCGCGATCGGCTCAGTTGCGCCTTTGACAGTTTGTCATACACGTCTTCTCCTGTCACGACCAGGGAGACTCATCTCGTGTCGGACAAATGAGGTGTTCCTTTGCAAGGATTGAGGAAGAAAACAAGGCACCAATCCGAGAAGGTTGATGGCTCCGTCGCGCGTCTGCTCGAAAACATTGTCGGGGGCAAGAATCCATTGAAATGTTCCAGAGGCCAGAAAGTGTACTCTCAAGGCGACACGGCGAAGTCTATGTTTTTCATTCAGACGGGCAAGGTAAAGATCACTGTCGAGTCGGCTCGCGGCAAGAAAGCCGTGCTGGCCCTGCTCGGGCCTCGTGATTTTTTCGGTGAAGGATGCCTGGTCGGCGCAAGTGCGACACGGACGAGCACCGCGACAGCCTTGGAGCCCTCGAGAATATTTCGCATCGGAAAGCAAACAATGCTGCAAGCCGTTCACACCCAGTCACAGTTTGCCGAAACGTTTCTAACGGCCGTACTCGCCCGCAACGTCAACCAGGAAGAAGATCTGTGCGATCAGATTTTCAACCACAGCGAAAAGCGCCTCGCGCGTGTCCTGCTGAAACTCTCTCGGTTCGGCACGACCGAAAAGCTCGCTGACATTACCGTACCCAAAATGAACCAGGAAACCTTAGCTGAAATTGTCGGGACGACCCGTTCACGCATAAATTTTTTCATGACCAAATTCCGGGACCTCGGCTTAGTCAAGTACCACAAAGGCAATACAGACATCATTATTATGGCGGAAGCCCTGACCAATTCCATTTTACGGGATCAGAGTTGAAGCCCCGGATCGGACGAAAGAGTTGGTAGGCCTTCTATGCAACGATCGCGAAATACATCAGGAAACAAATCGGCAAGGAGTTATGTGCCCTCGATAGAGAGCCTGCTCGAGAGGACTCTTGGGGGTAAGGCTCGGCTACACCTTCGCCAAGGCGCAACCCTCTTTTCTCAAGGAGAAACGGCGAACACTATTTATTTTATCCAAACGGGTAAAGTCCAGTTGACAGTCGTTTCGTCTCACGGCAGGGAGGAGGTACTCTCGACGATGGGTCCGCGCGACTTTCTGGGCGAGGAATGCCTCGTGGAAGATTCTCGCCGAACGAGCACAGCGACGAGCCTGGAACCAGCAACATTGTTCGGAATCGAGAAGCACGCCATGCTTCAAAGCCTTCATGACGAACCCATGTTGGCGGAACAATTCACAGCTTGTCTGTTAGCACGCAGCGTCCGCCTGGAAGAAGACCTTTGCGGTCAGCTTTTCAACCACAGCGAGCGGCGACTGGCTCTTCTCCTTTTGAAGTTTTCGCGCTTTCCTCCGCACAAAAGGCTCCCGGACACAAAGGTGTCGAACTTCACGCATACAATGCTCGCCGACATCGTGGGGACGACCCGTCCGACCATCAACTTTTTCATGAATAAATTCAGGAGATTGGGCCTGATCGACTACCAGGAAGGCGGCGGCGATATCACAGTAATGGCGGAAGCACTGACCGATTCCATATTACGGGATGAATTTAAGACGAGGACGAGACCGTCCTTTCTGTGTGAACAACAGGAGACTAACATCATGAATGAGATTCAAGCAGAGATCACATCTGCACGGCTGAACCAGGACAAAGAGTGGGGCGGGGCGGAACACGACGATGCACATGAGCCGGAGAAATGGTGCGCTTTTATCCGTCATCAGCTCAGGTTCGCTGATCGCGCCGTATGTTCTCTGGCTACGGACGAAATCAGCGGCGGAGAAGAGCAAGCCCTGGTTGATAACTACCGCGCACGGCTGATAAAGATCGCAGCGGTGGCCATCGCTGCCACTGAATCGCTTGATCGCATCATGAAAAGAGAGCCGGATCATCCCATCAGGAAGCAGAATTCGGATAGTGTCTCAGTTTGAAATCTGCTCCTTCAAAAATGCAGGATCATTCGTGTGGCTGGATCAATGCCTGATGAGGCCTGCCTTCGGAAAATGCAACTGTTGAGCTGGTACCAACGTGCCGTGCTCGAACACAAACATCACGACTCAACCGTAGAACGGTCCTAGGCGAGTCCGCAATCAGTTCGAAGCCCTGATCGGCCTTTCGCTGCGTCAGGAATAACCACAAGAAGCACGAAGGCGCAAAATGAACGATCTTTTTTGTGCGTTTTGTGGTTATTCCCATTTACCCTCCGTTGATGCCGCGGTGCAGAAAACCTGTGACATTTCTGTTATAGTAACCGTTTGGATTTGAATGGAAAGTCCATGCCTTCAAGGAGATCAGAGTAAGAAAGGAGATTCAGAGTGTCAGAACAGTCCCCCCAGGCAACACTGGTTGAGGAGGAACGAAGGGAACGAGGGGCACCCGTCGTCAATGATTTCAGCATCCAGGTAGCGACAGTCAACGGCTCCGGCAGTCAGTCCTCTAATAGCGTCCTCATGCGATCCATTTTCCAGATGGGGATTCCCGTCAGCGGCAAGAATCTTTTCCCATCAAATATCGCCGGCTTGCCAACATGGTTTACGATTCGCGCCAACAAAGATGGCTGGATTGCACGACGCAAGGAAATCGATTTCCTAATCGCCATGAATCCTGAAACTGCACGTGAAGACGTGTTGACCATCGATCCCAACCGGGTTGTTGTTTACGAAGAAACACTTCGCCTCAATCAATTGCGGAAGGATGTCACATTCTTTGCTGTTCCTTTCGCAAAGCTGGCCACAGAGATCACCCCCGATTCCCGATTGCGGAAACTTCTTGCCAACATGATTTACGTTGGTGTCGTCGGCCATTTACTGGATATCGATCCCGCGGAAATGGAAGCGGCACTGAGCAAACAATTCAAGGGCAAAGCCAAAGCGGTTGCCTTGAACAAGCAGGCGCTCGACTCCGGCAGGAAATTCGCGCAGGACAATCTGGACCGTTCGCTGGTGCCCTATCGCTGCGAACGCATGAACGCGACGAAGGGCAAGATCATCATCGACGGCAACGCCGCAAGCGCGTTGGGTTGTATGTTCGCCGGCGTGACGGTAGCCACGTGGTATCCGATCACTCCATCCTCGAGTCTTTGCGAAACCCTGACCGACTACATGCACGACTATCGCGTCAATCCCGACGGCAAGAACACCTTCGCTATCGTTCAAGCCGAAGATGAACTTGCGGCCGTTGGAATGGCGATCGGTGCGGGATGGGCCGGGGCGCGTTCGATGACTTCGACCGCGGGCCCAGGGATTTCGTTGATGCAGGAGTTCGTCGGTCTCGCGTACTACGGTGAAATCCCGGTCGTCATTTTCGACGTCACGCGCGTGGGACCCAGCACGGGTCTTCCGACACGAACTCAGCAATCGGACATCCTGTCGATATTCTTCTGCTCCCACGGCGACACCAAGCATCTGATGCTGATTCCGTCGAGCATGTCCGAGTGCTTCGAAATGGCAATGGACGCATTCGATCTCAGCGAACGCTTCCAGACTCCCGTATTCGTGATGACCGATCTCGATCTCGGCATGAACAACTGGATGTCGGAACCCTTCAAGTTCCCGACGAGAAAGTTCGATCGGGGCAAGGTCCTGAGCGCTGCTGAACTCGAGAAGCTCGGCAGTTTCAAACGCTATGCCGACATCGATGGCGATGGTATCGGCTATCGCACCTTACCCGGCACTGCTCATCAGGGAGCCGCTTATTTCACCCGCGGCAGCGGTCACAACGAAAGGGCCGCGTACAGCGAGCGGCCGGACGATTACAAGAACAACATGGATCGTCTGAACAGGAAGTTCGAAAACGCCAGAACGCACGTGCCGCAACCCAACGTTAAGTATGCCGACGGAGCCAAAATCGGGATCCTGGGGTTCGGGACCTCGCATTGGGCAATCATCGAGTCTCTGGATCAGATGAAAAAGGAAACCAAAACTTCAGTCAGTTATTGCCGGCTGAGGGCCCTTCCTTTCACTGAGCACCTCGTCAAATTCTTTAAGGACCACGATCGCGTTTACATCGTCGAACAGAATCGGGATGGTCAGATGTGCATGTTGGTCAAGCTCGAGCTTCCGCCTGAATTGATCAGTAAGGTCCGAAGCGTCCGTCATTACAGCGGCCTCCCCCTCGATGCACGCTTTGTCACGGATGAAATCATGGCTGCAGAGAAAGGAGAGAGGAAGTAAATGTCTACCACCATGCAACCGCCCTCAGCGCCAAAGAATGTCAATCGGTTAGGTCTTTCGATCAACGAATATAAGGGCTCCGATTCGACTCTCTGTGCAGGCTGCGGACACGACGCAATCACGGCGCAAATCATTAAGGCGTTCTACGAGTACGGTGTCGACCCGTATCGCGTCGCCAAGATGAGCGGCATCGGTTGCTCGTCCAAGACCCCGGCTTATTTCCTCGGTAAGTCGCACGGCTTCAACGGCGTTCACGGCCGCATGCCGGCAATTGCGACGGGAGCCATGCTTGCCAATAAGGATCTGCTGACCATCGGCGTTAGCGGCGACGGCGATACTGCGTCGATCGGCATGGGACAATTCGTCCACCTGCTGCGTCGCAACATCCCGATGATTTACATCATCGAAAACAACGGTGTGTACGGCCTGACCAAGGGTCAGTTCTCGGCAACCGCCGACTACGGTTCAAAGGCGAAAAAAGGTGTCGTTAACGAACTCCCGGCTATCGATGTCTGCGCCCTGGCTATTGAATTGGGATGCAACTTCGTTTGCCGGTCGTTTGCCGGAGACCCGAAGCAACTGGTGGCGCTGCTGAAAGCGTCCCTCGGACATCGCGGAACAGCGTTGTTCGACATCATCAGCCCGTGCGTGACGTTCAATAATCACGACGGCTCCACCAAGAGTTACAAGTACGCCAAAGAGCACGAAGAACTCCTGCATGAGATTTCATTTGTGCCGTTCTTCGAACAGATCGGTGTGGACTACAAGGAAGGTGAAACCACCGATGTGGAGTTGCACGACGGTTCTCACATCCGACTTCGGAAGACGGATCACACGTACGATCCTCGGAGTAAGGGCGCTGCGTTGAACATGTTGAGGGAATCTCAGGAGTCGGGGGAGTTTCTAACCGGTTTGATCTACATCAACGAGGAAAAACCGGACTTCATCTCGCAATTGAACGTGGTGGAAACTCCGCTGTCCCTGCTTTCTCAGGAAAGTGTGCAACCCAGCGAAGCCGATCTGCAGAAGATCATGGCTGAATTGATGTGAAAGCGAGGAACCCGGTCGCTACCGTGATTGGGGGTCTGGCACTTGTTTTATCAGTTTTATGTGCCTGACCCCGAATCACGGCCGCGACCGCCGTTCTTCAGGGTTTCGGCGGACCAGCAACTTCCATCACCGCGAGTTGTCTCCGGATCGCAGCCAACTCATTCTGAGTAGCCAGAAAATCATTTTGCGCCTGTTCCATAAGGGACTGCGCCTGTGAACGGGCGGTTGTATCGGTTACCGGCGACAGCAGCTGGTTCTTAAAATCCTGCATTTTTAGCTGAATCGCGATCTCCCGATCCTGAAGCTCGACAACCTTCGCGCGAAGTCTTGAAAGCTCTTCGTTGTACCTTCTCAGAGCGTCCGCCGCAGTCGGAGTGACAGGCGGCGCAGCTGCCGGAACCGCAGTCTTTTGATCAGCAGGCTTGGCCGCGGCCGGTGACGTCGCGGTTTCTGCCGGCTTACCATCGGGCTTGGGTGCGGCCGGGGCTTCAGCCGGCTTTGGAGAAGTGGACGATAGAACGTGGACGCTCTTCAATTTGGCTTGTCGTTCGCGTTCCTTTCGGGCAACCTCGGGAAGTGACTGAGCTTGAGCCGAGATCGTAAACAACAGCAGCAAAATCAAGGGTTTCATGTCCCCGATTATACAATTCAAATGCCGAAGCTGTGACGGCGAAATCTCGCTGGGGCCGGAACCCGTTGAAGGCGTGGCCTGTCCAAGCTGTAAGACGACCAATCCGCTTCGCGTTTCGTCATCGCTCGCCAAGTGGAAAAAGGTAACCGGTTGTGTCGCGTGCGGGCACACGGACTTCTATATTCAGAAGGATTTCAACAGAGCGCTCGGGGTCTCGATCGTTGGTGTTGGTATTCTGGCCAGCACCTATTTCTTCCACTATCGTCAGCCCTTCCTGGCGATGGCGTCACTCGTTGTGACGGCGCTGATCGACCTGCTCATTTACGCCCTGGTTGGAAACGTGAGCGTTTGCTACTCCTGCCATGCGGTTTATCGCGGCTTCGAACCGAACCCGGAACACGAAGCTTTCGACCTGAAAAAACTGGAGAAATACGGAGGGCGCACACCGCGGTTCGGCGCTTGAAAACTCCGGCGTGTGTGTAATCCGGAAGAGCGGCAAAGTGGCGCTCAAGGAAAGGATCCGATTTATCCCCGTGAAAATTCTTCTCGGATTGGGATTTGCGGGATTTGTCAGATCCGTTTCCCTCCCTCTCAAGAAATGTTTTTTGCCTCGGACCATTAATAATGAGCAGCTATTTGAATCAAACCAATCGGGAGGTCGGAAATGTCGCTGGAAAGTGTAGTTGGCTTTTGGCAAAGGATCGGAGGCGACTCCGCATCGCAGGATACGGTAGGCCGCCTCGCGAAAGACAAACTCGAATGGGCCCGGAAGATCGTAGAGATGGCTGGAACGTTGGGTTTTGCCGACAACTACATTTGGGCCGGCTGACATGTACCGCCGGCGAATTCTCCTCATCCAAATGCCGTTTTTCTTGTTTGAAACGCCGAGCATCAGTCTGTCGAACCTTCGCGCCGCGCTCGAGCGCGAAGGCTTCGATTGCGACATCAAGTACCTCAACATTGAATTTGGAAAGCGTCTGGGTGTAGGCCTCTACACCTGGGTCGCCTCGCAATCGCCATCGAGGATTCTTTTTGGAGATTTGATCTTCGCGTCAATGCTCCATGACCGGCCAATCACTCCGGAACGGCTCAGGCGCATGGCGGAACCATTACGAAAAGGTCCAGATGGCGCGTCTCTGGAAAGGGTTGCGGATACTTATTCGGATCTGGTCGCGACAGCGAAGACATTTTTGAAAGACATGCTCCGCACAATCCACTGGTCGGACTATGCGTTGGTTGGCTTCAACACCATGTTTCAGACTGCCCCATCACTGGCGATGGCGCGAATGATCAAGGCTGCCGTCAGCGAGCCACCGAAGATCATCCTCGGCGGGAGCAATTGCGAAGGAGAGATGGGCGAGTCACTCATCCGTCAGTTTCCATTTATCGACTATGTCTGCCGCGGTGAGGGTGAGCGCCTCATCGTCGAACTCGCGCGACACTTTTTCGACGGTTCAATAGAGCTCAAGAACATTCATGGACTGGTATGGAGAAGTGGTGAGGCAACCATTTGCAACGGACCCGCAACGGACATGATCAGCGATCTGGATTCCCTGCCACTCGCTCGCTATGACGACTGGGTCGGTGAAATGAGAGAGTCGCAGTTGTTGGAGAACTCGGCTTTGTCGCTCCCCATCGAGACGGCTCGTGGTTGTTGGTATGGCGAACGGCAACACTGCACATTTTGCGGTCTGAACGGCCAAATCATGATGTTCCGCCGCAAAAGTCCGGAGCGGGCGTATCGCGAATTCATCGACATGATGAGTTACGGCGTGAAGTTCATTCACGCGGTGGACAATATTCTCGACTTCCGTTACTTCACGACTTTGCTACCGGAACTATCCAAACTGGGTCACGACTTTGAAATCTTTTATGAGATCAAATCCAATGTGACTTACGAACAGGTTCGACTGCTGCGATCCAGCGGCTGTCGCTGGCTCCAGCCGGGAATCGAGAGTCTGAGCACAGCGGTACTGAAGATCATGCGCAAGGGCGTTACTGGTCTTCAGAACATTCGTCTCCTAAAGTGGGGCGCCGAAATCGGTGTCAGCATGGCGTGGAACATCCTGGCCGGGTTTCCCGGCGAAGATCCGCACGACTTCGAAAAAATGGCTCAGTTCATCCCCGCCCTGGCACACCTCCAGCCACCGCTCAATGAATACTGCCTTGTGCGACTCGATCGTTTCAGTCCCCTCTTCAACGACCACGATGCCATGGGATTGAATAATGTTCGGCCGGTGGAGTCTTATCGGGAGATCTACCCGTTTGAGTCTTCGGTGGTCGACAAAATGGCGTACTACTTTGACTTTGATTACAAGGTCGAAGCCCACCCGGAAACCTACACGGCGTCTCTGACACTCGCTGCCCGCGCGTGGCAGGAGGAGACAGGCCGCGCCGCGTTCATCTGTTTGGATAACGATCCCGGCTTGCGGCTGCTGGA
>Ga0137427_10000906_pt1 | contig 14121 bp, 10 predicted proteins | sample EasRivERMZT700_2_FD_102309 | JGI IMG/M metagenome (GOLD analysis project Ga0137427, IMG submission 102309) | Soil microbial communities from meander-bound floodplain in the East River, Colorado, USA - East River MetaG ERMZT700_2 | ecosystem: Environmental > Terrestrial > Soil > Floodplain ...
CTCGAGCGCGTCCATCACCTCGGCCAGCGAATAGTCGCCCTCGCCGATGCAGACGAAGTCGAAGAGCTTCGAGTCGTGCACCTCGTCGGGGACCATCGTGCAGTGGACGCCGCCGATGATCTGCTTCAGGTCGGGGAACGCCGCGCGGATCGCCTTGCTCTGCGCGACCACCCAGTCGTACTGCATCGAGAGGACGGAGAAGCCGACCAGGCCGGGCTGTGTCTCGCGGATGTAGTCGACGATCTCGGCGCTGGTCGGGACGGGCTCGAGCTTCTCGCAGACCTGCCAGAGGTCCATCTCGTGGCCGCGCGCCTTCAGGACCCCGGCGAGCGAGGCGACGCCGTGGTTGCTGCCCGCCGGCGCGTCGAGATTGGGATAGATGAGGAGGATTCGCATCGTCTGGTGTCCCCGTCCCCGAATTCGCACCAAGTTACTACAGATTCGCAAGTGCTTCAAAGACCGGATCTTCCTGCACGCGCCCGATGTCGGGCTGCGCCGTGCAGCGCCGCATCATTTCCCGCGACGGTCGGGACTTCGCGGCGAGTGCGGGATGCGGCGCGCGCGCGCAAGCTCGTTGAGATGCGCGACCTCGGCCGTGAGTGTCGTGTCGGCCGTTTTCGGCGATTCCCCGGGACTCAGGCAGAAGAGGTCCCACGCCTCGCCGCGCTCGCCGCGCTGGCGCACGTACCACTCGCCGCTCTTCCGGTCCCGCGTGATCGGGAAGAGGGCGCAGCGCCACGGCTTGAACTTGAAGCGGTCGCCCTCGCTCGCGCCGACCTGGTGCAGCACGCAGCCGTCCTTCCAGAACGCGCACCAGCCCTGGCTCACCTTGAGCGTCGGCAGGCCGTCCTTCTCCTGGTCGGAGAGGAAGCCCGACTTCTCGACCAGGCGGCGCGCCGCGGGCCGCAGATGCGGGAGGAACTTTTGGAGGTGCGCGGCGATGCGCTCCTGCTCGTCTTTCTCGACGGCGGGCCGGCCGTTCATGCAGCAGATGCCGCCGCAGGTGGGATAGACGCAGTCGAAGTGCGCCGTCGCGAGGTTCGCGACCTCGACCTTGGGCGGCAGCGGCTGCGCCGGCTCGCGGCGGTGCGTCATGGTCCCGACCGGGTCACCCGGCGCATGAAGATCACCTTGTCGTCGCCCACGCGGAAGAAGTCGGGGATGCGCGCCGCCTCGGCGTAGCCGGCGCGCTCGTAGAAGCGGCGCGTCGGAGCGTACGAATCCTTGCCGCCCGTCTCGATCAGGATGGTACGCCCGCCGCGGCGCGCCACGTCCTCCTCGACGGCGTGCAGCAGGCGCGCCCCGATCCCCTGCCGCTGCGCCGCCGGGTCGACCGCGATCCAGTAGACGTCGAAGACGCCGTCCGACATCGGCGCGAGCCCCCAGCAGACGTAGCCGGCGACGCGCGCACCGTGCGCGCCGTCCGGCGCGTCGGCGACGAGGAAGTTGTAGTCGTCGGACCGGACGATCCGATACGAGCCCTCGACGGCGAGCCGCTCGAGCGCGACGTCGACCAGCTCGAGCGCGACGCCGACCTCCTCCTCCGTGAACGCCCCCGTCGCGCGCAGGAGCGCGGCGATCGGGGCGCGGTCGGCCGCGCCGAGCTCACGCAGCGCCGGCGCGGGCATGGCGGAGGATCGCCTCGACGAGGTCTTCGTAGGAGCGCGGCGCGGCGCCGCGCCTCCCCCACGCGCGCGCGAAGCCGGCGTCGGGAGAGAGGTCGGGATTGGGGTTCACTTCGAGGACGACGGGCCCCTCGCTCTCGTGCAGCCGCAGGTCGACGCGACCGTAACCGCACAGTCCGAGCGCGCGCCAGGAAGAGAGCGCGATTTCGCGGACGCGCGCGGCGAGCGGCGCGTCGAGCGCGGCGTCCTGCACGGGCGTGCCGTTCCAATCGTCGCTCCCCTCCACCCACTTCGACTCGTAGGTGACGAGGCGCGGCCGGCCGGCGGGAAAGCGCGTGAAGTCGATCTCGGCGACGGGCAGGAGCTCGGGCGCGTCGGCGGAGCCGATCAGTCCGACGTTGAGCTCGCGCCCCTCGATGAAGCGCTCGACGAGCGCCGGCTGCCGGTAGCGCTCGATCACGAAGCGGGTGCGGTCGCGCGCGGCGGCTTCGTCGTGGACGACGCTCTCCTTCGAGATGCCGTGGCTCGCGTCTTCGCGCGACGGCTTGACGATCCACGGGAACGGACAGCGCGTCGCAGGATCGGTCGCGCGCGGATCGGGCAGCGGGTCGTCGGCGCTCTCGACCACGCACCCAGCCGCGACCGGGACGCCGCGCGCCGCGAGCAGCGCCTTCGCGAGCGGCTTGCGCAGCGACAGCGCGCAGGCGAGCGCGCCGTTGCCGGTGAACGGGAGCCCGGAGAGATCGAGCAGCGCGACGACCGCCGCTTCGAGCGCCGCGTCGCCGCGCAGCGACTCGACGAGGTTGAAGACGACGTCGGGCCGCGCGGCACGCAGCGCCGCGAGCAGGGCGTCCGGTTCGCCCGGCGCGGCGAGCCGCGTCGCGTCGTGGCCGCGCTCGCGCAGCGCCGCGACCACCGCGTCGGCGCAGCCGGCCACGGAGGCGACGGCGAGCGCGTCCTTCTCCTGGCCGTGCGCGAGCGCGCCGTCGTCGTTGAAGAGGACGGCGACGCGCATCGGATCACGCCCCGCGCGCGCGCGCGACGCCGCGCAGCCGCGCCAGCGCGGAATCCCCGAGGCGCGCAAGCGCCGAATCAAGAATCCCGCCGATCAGCCGGTCGTGGCTCCAGCCCGCCCTCTCCGCGAGGACGCAGAGGTCGCTCCAGCCCGGATTGAGGCCGGGCAGCGGATTGGCCTCGATGAACTTGAGCGTGCCGTCGCACGTGCAACGCAGGTCGACGCGGCCGACGTCGCGGCACTGCAGCGCGCGGTACGCGGCGAGCGCCACGCGCTCGACGCGCGCGACGAACTCGGGCGGGCGTTTTGGCGGGACGTGGTAGGCGACGTTCTCGGAGAAGACGCGCTTCACCTCGATCGAGTAGATGAAGTTCTCCGTGCCACCCTGGAGCGGCACGATCTCCATCACCCCGAGCGCGCGCGCGTCGGCGCCGCTGCCCAGGATGCCGACGGTGAACTCCGGCCCGGCGCAGAACTCCTCGACGAGCGCCGGCTCCCGATAGTCGGCGAGCAGCCGCGCGAGCTGCTTCTCGAGCTGCGCGCGGTCGTCGCAGCGCGAGCCGCTGCGCACGCCCATGCTCGACCCCTCCCAGAGCGGCTTCGCGATGAGCGGGAAGGCGATCTCGACGCGCGCCGCGTCCTCGACGCGCTCGGCGACGAACGAGCGCGGCGTCGCGACGCCGGCCGCGGCGACCAGCCGCTTGGCCGTCTCCTTGTCGAGCGCGGCCGCCAGCGTGAGCGGATCGCTGTGGGTGCACGGGATGCCGAGCATCTCGCAGACGGCCGGCACGTGCGCCTCGCGCGAGCGCGAGCCGGCCCCCTCCGCGATGTTGAAGACGAGCTCCGGCGGCTCGCGCAGCACCGCTTCGAGGAAGCGCCGCCCCCCGCCGAGGCGCCGGACCGTGTGCCCGCGCGCGGCGAGCGCCGCGGCGATGGCGTCGACGGTGCGCTCCGAGTCGTACTCCTCGAGCCGGTCGTCGGGGCCGTCGGCAGCCGCCGCGAAGTCGCTCTTCAGGTCGAACGCGAGGCCGATGTTCACGGTGCCATTCCGGTGGGAGTTTCGCGCGCCTACTGGCCGTCGCGCGCGAAGCCGCGGTGGGCCCACTTGCTCGCGCCCGCCGCCGCCGCCGCCGCCTTCTGGCGCGCGACCTCGGCGTCGGGCATCCGCTCGTGGTAGTCGAACTCGCGGCCCTGGAAGTTGCGCAGCCGGGCGCGGCCGCCGGCGCGATCGTAGGCGAGCAGGTACTGCGGGTTGACCGGTACCTTGCCGCCGCCGCCCGGCGCGTCGATCACGTACTGAGGGATCGCGAGCCCGCTGGTGTGGCCGCGCAGCCCCTCGATGATCTCGAGCCCCTTTTCGATCGTGGTCCGCATGTGCTCGCTGCCGCGCACCGGATCGCAGTGGTAGAGGTAGTAGGGGCGCACGCGCATCCGCATCAGCGCGTGCACGAGCTGCTTCATGGTCTCGACGTCGTCGTTCACCCCCTTCAGCAGCACCGCTTGATTGTTGAGCGGAATGCCGGCGCGCGTGAGGCGGTCGCAGGCGCGCGCCGCCTCGCGCGTGCACTCGCGCGGGTGGTTGAAGTGGACGTTGACCCAGAGCGGGTGGTGTTTCTGCAGCATCTCGCACAGCTCGTCGTCGACGCGCTGCGGCAGCGAGACGGGGATGCGCGTGCCGATGCGGACGATTTCGAGGTGCGGGACGGCGCGCAGCTTCGACAGGATCGAGTCGAGCTTGGCGGTCGAGCAGGTGAGCGGGTCGCCGCCCGACACGACGACGTCCCGCACGCTCGGCGTACGAGCGATGTAGTCGACCATCTGGTCGATTTGCAAATCTGGGACGGCGTCTTCGTACATGATCCGCTTGCGCGTGCAGTAGCGGCAGTAGACCGCGCACGAGTTGCTGATGACCATCAGCACGCGGTCGGGGTAGCGGTGCGTGATGCCGGGCACCGGCGAGAACTTCTCCTCGCCGAGCGGATCCTCGTCGCCGACGTCGCGGTACTGGTACTCCTCGTCGAGCGGCACCGCCTGGCGCAGGATCGGATCGTCGGGGTCGTCGGCGTCGATCAGCGCGAAGTAGTAGGGCGGGATGCCCATCCGGAAGTCGCGCAGCACCGCGCGGCGGCGCTCCCACTCTGCCGTCGCGACCGGCAGGTGCCTCAGGTGACGATCGAGCTGCTCGAGGGTCGTCACGCGGTTGCGGAACTGCCAGCGCCAGTCGTTCCAGTCGGCGTCCGGAACGTCGGGGAAGTAGCGGGCGCGGCCGCTGCGCGCGGTCGCGACGGACTCGGCGTTTCGCAGGTCAGGCGCCACCGTGGGCAGCGCGACGCCGCGGGGCTCGCTCACGAACGGTCTCCGTTGGACCTCGCAGACGACGTCCGCCCGAGGCGGAGACGCGAGGAAATGGACGGGGCGCAGGATCGCGGCGCGCGCGAGACGTCGAGGGACCCCTCGACCACGAGGAGCATCGTCCGAATCCGAGGGTCCGGAACCGGGGCTCGCATGCGGCAAGCCCGTCGCTCACCTTCATTGCGGAAGGCGGGGTCGCGCGGCGCCGTCGGCAGACCCGTCCGCACGGCGTCCGTTCGACGCGACCCGATCTTTCCACCCGCAGTGGAAGGTCGGAGCGTGCAGTTCGCCACCGACCGTGGGGAAAAGATCGGCGGGGATGATAGGAGGGGTCGGAGGGGCGGCAAGCGGAGAATCGCCGGCGGCGGGACGCCGATCGACGCGGTGAACTTGAAGCGGGCGGACGGCCGTATGACGATGCGCGGCTCCGGCCGCTGTCCCCCGAAGAGACCTGCATGAAAGCGCTCCGCGCCTGTTGCTCCGGCCTGCTGATCGGGCTCCTGGTCGGCGCCGGGCTCTTCCTCTTCGCGCGGCTGCGCTTTCCCGCCTTCCTCGCGGCGGGCGGTGACGCGGCGACGCTCGTCTCCTGGTTCGCCTTCGGCGTCGGCGCGCCCGCGCTGCTCCTGGGTTGGGCGTTCGGGCGGCGCGGCGTCGGGATCGCCGGCGGGCTCGCGGTCGCGCTGGTCGCGGGCGGGCTCGCCGCGCTCTTCGCCGCGACGCCGAGCCCCGCGGTCGTGGGCGGAGTGGCGCTCGTCGCGGGCGTCGTCGCCGGCGTCGTCTTCGCGCGGCCGTTCTTCTTCGAGGGGCGGCGCGGGCGGATCGGCCTCGGCGTCGCAACGTTGCTGCTGCTCGTCGCGGGCGGCGTCGCCTCCCCTTCGCGCTCCGCGCCGCCGTCCGCCCCCGCGGCGGCCGGCGCGGGCCGGCCGAAGATCTTCGTGTTCGGCCTCGACGCCGGCACGTGGACGATCCTGAACGAGCTCTTCCACGACGGCCGGCTGCCGAACCTGCGCCGGCTGCGCGATGAAGGATCCAGCGGCATCCTCCGCTCCGAGGTCGCGTCGTTCTCGCCGCGCGTCTGGACGACGATCGCCACCGGCAAGTTGCCGGCGAAGCACGGCGTGATCGACTTCGAGTGCTGCCAGAACGAGCACCTGAAGACGCGCCGCCTGTGGGAAATACTGCAGTCGCCGGCCGGCGGGAGCTGGAGCGTCGGCCTGTTCCAGTGGCTCATGACCTGGCCGCCCGATCCGTTCGAGCCGTTCATCGTGCCTGCCTGGATGGCGCGCGGCCCGGAGACGCAGCCGCCCGAGCTCGGCTTCATCAAGCAGATGGAAATCGCGTTCCAGAAGGGCGACGTCGACCACGGGCTGCACGACGACGCGAAGCGCATGAAGACGATCACGACGCTGCGCGACTGGGCGCGCGCCTACCTCGAGCACGGGCTGCGCTTCTCCACGGCGATGCGCTGCCTCGACAAGCTGCTCGCGGCGGAGAGCGTCGCCGACGCGCTCGCCGCGGAGGCCGGGACGGCGAAGCCCGTCGGCGACGCGCGCGGGCTGCTGCGCTACGCGGCGCGCCGCACCATCCAGCTCTGGCTCAACGGCGACGTCTACCTCGACCTCTACCGCCGCACGCAGCCCGACTTCAGCTGCATGATCCTGTACGGCACCGACAACCTCGCCCACAAGTTCTGGCAGCACCACTTCCCCGACGACTTCAGTCTGCCGCGTGAGCAGGCCGCCCCCTTCGCGAAGGTGCTGACCGACTACTACGAGGCGGCCGACGCGCTGCTCGGAGAGATCGTGCCGCTCCTGCCGGCCGAGACGACGATCGCGGTCGTCTCCGACCACGGCTTCTCGTCGCACGGCGAGGGCGGCGCCGCGACGCAGCGCGAGATGCGGCCCAACCTGACGCGGCTGGTCGAGATGGCGGGCGTCGCCGACGACAAGGTCGCGACCGCGGTCGTCGCGACGCACGGCTTCGTCCGGCCCAAGACGAACGACGCCGACGCGTCGAAGCACGCCTTCGACCAGCTCGTCGCCTTCTTCGAGCACTGCGTCGCCGTCGAGGGCGGCAAGCGGGCCTTCACGCTCAAGGTGCTCGAATCGGCGGAGCTCCAGGTCGACGTGAACCTCGACGCCGACCTGCAGCCCGGCTCGCGCATCGCGACGCCGGCCGGCGAGGTCGCCTTCGACCAGCTGGCCGCGATCGAGGACCGCAGCGGCAACCACCACCCCGACGGGATCGTGCTCTTGAAGGGTCCCCACGTCCGGCGCGGCCACCACGTGACCGGGGCGCGCCTGCAGGACGTGACGCCGACGCTCCTCTACCTCGAGGGCAAGGCGGTCGGCGCCGACATGGACGGCGTCGTGCTCTACGACGTGGTCGACCCCGCCTTCTTCGAGAAGAACGGCGACGCGGAGCGCATCGAGAGCTGGGACCCCCGCGTCCCGATCGAGCGCGACCGTTCGATCGTCGGCGACGAGTCGATCTGGAAGGCGGAAGCGATCCGGATCGGCTACGTCGGCGGCGGCGAATCGACGAAGCCCGCGCCGCGCGAAGGCGAGAAGGGGTCGCCGAAGAAGGAGTGAGCGCGCGCGGCGGCGATCCCGATCGGACGACGAATCGGGATGGAGCGGGTGATGAGGATTGAACTCACGACAACCACGTTGGCAACGTGGTGCTCTACCACTGAGCTACACCCGCCCGGGAAACACGAGGGGCGGGAAGGTAGCGCGAGCGCGCGAAGGTGTCAAACCTCGGGAACGCGCGCGAGGCCGAGGTAGCGACGACCCGCGCCGATCGGATGCGCGTCGCGTCGCGCGCGCGCGAGCCAGCGTCGCGCCGCGCGCACCGAATCGGCGATGGAAGAGCCGCGCGCGAGACCGGCCGCGATTGCGCTCGCGAGCGCGCAGCCGGTGCCGCGCGGCGATTCGCCCGGCTCGCGCGGCTGCGCGAGGTCGGCGTCGCCCGCGGCGCCGCGCAGACGGTCGACGACGGTCCGATCGCGGCGCGCGAGGAGGTGGCCCCCTTTCAGGAGGACGCTGCGCGGCCCGAGCTCGAGCAGCGCGCGCGCGGCCGCGTCGGGATCCCGCGCGACGTCCTCGGGCGCGACGCCGAGCAGCGCGGCCGCCTCGAGCGCATTGGGGGTGAGCAGGTCGACGCGCGGCAGGAGGCGCTCGCGCAGCCGCCGGACCGCCTTCGTCGAGAGGGCCGCCGGCCCGCGCGTCGGCGCGAGCACCGGGTCGAGCACGATCGGCGGCCAGCGGCTGTGTGAGAAGAGGCGCGCGAGCCCGTCGATCCACGCCTCGTCGGCGAGCATCCCGATCTGCACCGCCCCGAGGCGCGCCGCGGCGCGGACGCATTCGATCCGGGCGCGGCCGCTGCGCCACGGGAGCGGCTCGATCGCGACGACCCCGCGCGCGCTCTGGAGCGTGAGGCAGCTCGCGACCGCCGCCCCGTGCACGCCGTGCAGCGCGAGGACCTTCAAGTCGAGCTCGAGGCCGGCGCCGCCGCTCGGATCGGAGCCGGCGACGATCAGGACGAGCGGCGGGCGGGAATTCCGCCGCGGCGTGCGGCGCGTCACAGGCCGAGCCCGCGCAGGTGACGCACCGCGCCGAGCAGCGGCCCCGGCCCGCCGAACGGCTCGACGCGCGCGACGAACGGCACGGCGCTGCCGACGGCGGAGCGCAGCTCGACGAAGTCGACCTCGCCGGCACCCGCGGGCAGCCCGTCGATCGTCCCGAGCGCGTCGCAGGCGTCGACGCCGGCGCAGAGCGCGCCGAGACGAGTCAGCCACTCGGTCGCGAGCCCGCCCCCCGAGGCGGCGATCGCGTGCGCGCGCCCGGCGTCGTGCCAGTAGGCGATGCGCCGCCGCTTCCCGAGGTCCTCGAAGATCGCGGCGAGCTCGTCGGGCCGGCCGAAGTCGTCGCGCCCGCGCGGCGTGACCAGCGCGACGCCGACCTCGGGCACCTGGCGCAGCACCTCGTGGAGGATGCGGCAGGTGCGGTCGAGCGCGACGAGGCCGACGGCGCCGTGCTGCACCTCCCTCGCCGCCGGCAGCGTCCCGAGCTCGACCTGGACCCACGAGGCGCGCACCGCGACGGCATAGCGGGCGGTCGCGAGCAGCGAGACGACCACCGCCTCCGGCGCGAGCTCCCCCGTGACGAGGTCGGCCGGCGCCGCTCCCCCCTTCCGATCGGGCCGGGCCGCCGCGTCGCCGCGGTCGTGGCAGACGTGGCGGACCGCCAGCACCATCGCGCTGACCGATGCCGACGTGAGATGAGCCGGCGAGGGGGCGTGCTTGGTGCGTCCGGGCACCCAGCGCCGGACGCCGAGCGCTTCGAGCCACTCCGCGACGTCGCCGGGAGACGGGAAGCTCCTCCCGTCGCCGTCCACCGCCACCGCGATTCGACCGCTGCCCGCCATCCAACGTCCCTCCGCTTTTTTCTAACGAGCCCAGGATGCCACCGGTAGAAGGCCTTCGTTCCCGGCCCCACCCGGGGGCACGGACGCGGCGTCGGATTTCGTCGGGTCGCCATCTTCGATGAGTCGCGCGCGGCCGCAGCCAATCGATCGTCCAGCCGTTTCAGAGGAACTCGCAATGAACCATTGGAAGAAGAGTCTGTTCACGGCGGCGGCGCTCGTCGCGGCATTGCCGCTCGCGCGCGGGCAGCCGGCCCCGGTCGCCACGCGTGCATGGAGCGCGGATGCGCCCGCCGCAAGCGACGCGTCGGCGTCGGCGGATCGCGCCTACCTCGGCGTCTACCCCGGCACCAATGCGGAAGGGGGCGGGGTCAAGCTCGAACAGGTGGTCGACGGCAGCCCGGCCGCGAAGGCGGGCCTGCAGGCGGGCGACGTCATCACGGCCCTGGGCGACCGCACCGTCGGCAGCGACGAGGAGCTGCGCGAGGCGATCGCGTCGCACCAGTCGGGAGAGAAGGTCCGGGTCACCTTCCTGCGCGAGGGCGAGAAGCGGCGCACGAGCGCGCGCCTCGGCAAGGCGCCGTCGGAGACCGACGCGGGCGGCGGCGAGGTCGGAACGGTCACCGAGCGCACGGCCGAGAAGGCCGAGAAGGCCGCGCAGGCGGAGAAGGCGACGAAGGTCGACCAGGAGAAGGCCGCGAAGGCCGCGAAGTCCGAAAAGACGGCGAAGGCTGACCAGGAGAAGGCCGCGAAGGCCGCCAAGGAAAAGGTCGCCAAGGCGGAGAAGGCCGCGGCGGGCGGCGGGATCGTCGAGGGCGAGCGGGCCAAGGAAGGTGACGACTCCGGGTACATGGGCGTCATGCTCGCGCCGGCGGGCGACGGCCGGACCAGCGTCTCCTCCGTCGTCGACGGCTCCCCGGCGCAGAAGGGCGGCCTGCAGGCGGGCGACGTCATCCTCAGCATCGACGGCGAAGCGGCCGCCACGACCGACGATCTGGTCGGCCTCGTGAAGAAGCACCACGCCGGCGACAGGGTCACCGTCGCCATCGAGCGCGACGGCAAGCCGCAGAAGTTCAAGGTCAAGCTCGCCGCGCGCAGCACCGCGAACCTCGGCGCGGGCGTTGGCGGAATGGCGGCGCCAGTCGAGGTGAAGCCGGAACCGAAGGCCGCGGAGACGGCGGTGGCGCCCACCGCGAAGGCGCGCGCGCGCGTCGTGAAGCCGGCCGCGGGCGAGGGCGCCAGCGGCGGCGGCGACCCCGCGATGCGCAAGGAAGTCGAGGCGATGCGCGCCGAGCTCGATGCCATGCGCAAGTCGATGGAAGAGCTCAAGGTGCGCTGCGAGTCGCAGCAGAAGACGATCGAGAAGATCCGCCGCGCGCTCGACGGCAACGACGAGCCCGGCTCCTTCTCGTACGGCGGGACGATCGCGGTCCCCGCGGGCGCCCCGGCCACCGTCGTCAACCTCCCCTCCGATATCGGCCTCCCCTCCGAGCTCGCGACGACCGATCCGGCGGCGGTCGCGGTACCGGACGGCGGCGTGTTCCAGATCGAGGCGGCGCAGGGCGAGACGCCGATCATCCTCCACCTCGAGGGCAGCGACCAGAAGATCGAGCTCGAGGGACTCGGCCCCCAGATCCAGGCGATCGTGCAGAAGCACGAGGGCGACGGCGCGGTCCTCCGCGTCAAGCCGAAGGTCGAAGGCAACGTGATCGAGCTCGAGGTCGTCGCCGAGGGCGATGAAGGCTGCTGCGGCGCCGTCGTCTGCGAGGACGGGACCCCGGAGACCCGGACGATCGTCGTGCAGGGCGTGCCGGCGAATTCGGCGAAGAGAATCCAGCTCGCGCCGCACGGAAGCGTCGCCGCACAGGACGGCTCGCACCACCAGCAACAGGCATTCGTCGTCGACTCCACCGGTCGCGCGACGGCGATCGCTTCGGGCATGCGTGGCGTCGTGGTGCACGGCCAAGGCGCGCCCGCGAACGGCGGCGGTTGTTGCTGCTGCTGCCAGCAGCAGGCGGTCTTCCACGGCGATCTCGCCATGCAACACCCGGGCATAAACGGTCACGCGGGAATGGGCATGGGCGGGCACCCAAGCACGGCCACCTTCGAGGTGCTGCCTCCCGACGCGCCGCACCCGGGCCAGCGGCCGGCGCGCGCGCACATGCCCGGAGTCCCGGGCAAGCCGACCCCGCCGCCCGCTCGCAACTCCCCGATGAAGTTCGAGTTCAAGGCGCCGCAGGCGCAGTCGTTCCCGCAGTTCGCGGGCGGCGGCACGATCGTCTGGAAGTGCGATGGCCCGTGCGAGCTGACGCTCAGCGCCGCGGGGGCGCAGTTCCGCTGCGAGGGCTCGTGCGAGATCTCGCAGACCGCCGGCGTCGCCGATTTCGCCGATTTCGCCGGCTTCGACGGTGGGACGGCCGACCTGGCCATCGAGGACTTCGGCAACGCCGACTTCGTCGAGCTGGAGGACGGCAGCGCGACGCTGATGTTCGCCGCCGGCGACGACGCGGAAGAGACCGAAGGCGAGGAGGAGTGCTGCGAGGAAGGGAAGTGCTGCGAGGAAGAGGGCAGCGGCTGCTGCGAAGAGTCGAACGACTCCGACGACGAAGAGCACGAGGACGGGGACGACGACGAGCATGAGGACGGGGACGAGGACGATGACGACGACGACGACGACGACGTCTCGACGCCCGCTGCCGCCTCGATCGCCCTCCCGGCGATCTGATCGGCAACGACAGGACGACGATTCCGGAACGATCGGGGCGCCGGCGGGAGACCGCCGGCGCCCCGCTGCTTTCCGAAAAGGCTCAGACCTTCAGGTCTTCGATCTCGCGGCGCGCCCCGCCCGCGACACGCTTCAGCGCGGGCTCGACCTGCTCCGATAGGAACTCGGTCACCTGCTGCGCCGCGCGGCCGGTCAGCGTCGACCCGTCGACGAGCTTCTCGAAGCCGCGCTTCACCGCCGCGAAGGCCGGGTCGGCGGCGAGCCGCTTGAAGAGGTCGTTGTCGGCGGCGCCGCCCTTCATCCGCTCCGCCGCGGCGCGCGCGTGCACGCGCAGCTTCTCGTGGAGCTCCTGCCGGTCGCCGCCCGCCTGGACGGCCTGCATCAGGATCTCCTCGGTCGCCATGAACGGCAGCTCGCGCTCGAGGTGGGCGCGGATGCGCGGCTCGTGGACGAGGATCCCGCGGAAGATGCTCTGGTAGACGCGCAGGACCGCGTCGGCGGCGAAGCACGCCTCGGCCAGCACGATGCGGCGGTTGGCCGAGTCGTCGAGCGTCCGCTCGAGCCACTGCTGCGCCGCCGTCTCGGCGGCGTTCGCCGGAAGGTGGATCAGGAGGCGCGCGAGCGAGACCATGCGCTCGGCGCGCATCGGATTGCGCTTGTAGGCCATCGCCGACGAGCCGACCTGCTTCTCCTCGAACGGCTCCTCGATCTCCTGCTCGTGCGCGAGCAGGCGCAGGTCGTTCCCCGCCTTCGCCGCAGACTGGCCGAGCCCCGACAGCGCCGCGAGGATGCGCGCGTCGACCTTGCGCGGGTAGGTCTGGCCGGTGACCGCGAAGGTCGTCGCGAAGCCGAGCCGCGCGGCGAAGCGCCGGTCGAGCTCGCGCACCTTGGCGTGGTCGCCGCCGAACAGCGACAGGAACGACGCCTGGGTGCCGGTCGTCCCCTTGACGCCGCGCAGCGGCAACCACGCGATCAGCCGCTCGAGCTCTTCGAAGTCGAGGAGCAGGTCCTGCAGCCACAGGCAGGCGCGCTTGCCGACGGTGGTCGGCTGCGCCGGCTGGAAGTGGGTGTACCCGAGCGTCGGCAGCGCGCGGTAATGCCGCGCGAAGTCGGCGAGCTGCTGCATGACCTGCGCCGTCGCGTCGCGCAGCAGCACGAGCGCTTCGCGCAGCACGATCAGGTCGGCGTTGTCGGTGATCGTGCACGAGGTCGCGCCCAGGTGCAGGAACGGCTTCGCCGGCGGGTGGAGCTCGGCGAAGGCGTGCAGGTGGGCCATCACGTCGTGGCGGAGCGTCTTCTCGAGCTCGGCCGCGCGCGCGAGGTCGATGTCGTCGATGCGGCGCGCCAGCGCGGCGATCTCCGCCGCGGGGAGGTCGAGGCCGAGCTCGCGCTGCGTCTCGGCCAGCGCGATCCAGATCTCGCGCCAGAGCTTCGCTCTCCGCCGCTCCGAGAAGAGCTCCTGCATCGCGCGGCTCGTGTAGCGCGACGCGAGCGCGCTGCGCCAGAGCACGCCCGGATCGGCCGCCGCCTCGTCGTCCGCGCCCTTCGCCCCCTTCGTCATTGGCCTCCCCGCTCAGCCGGTCAGCTTCGGACCGAAGGCGCGCCATGCGTTGAACGCCGCCGCGACGCCCCCCACCGCGACGAGGCGCAGCAGCGCGACGCGCAAGCGCCCCGGCCCGCGCACCCCCCACCAGAGCGCGATGCAGCCGATCCCGCCGAGCAGGTCGATGCAGACGTCGGCCGGGTCGGAGCTGCGATGCGGCGTGGACGCCTGGTGCCATTCGTCGACGATGCCGTAGGCGAGGACGATCAGCAGGACCAGCGCGAGCCGCGCGCTCGTGAGCGCGCCGTCGCGGCGGAACGCCTCGGCCAGGAGCAGCGCGAGCACGCCGAAGAGCACGAAGTGGAAGGAGCTCCCGAGGAACCCCGAGGCCGGCCCGCCCCCCCCGACCCCCTCGAGCGAGCTCGACGAGAGCCAC
>Ga0137427_10000907_pt1 | contig 14115 bp, 13 predicted proteins | sample EasRivERMZT700_2_FD_102309 | JGI IMG/M metagenome (GOLD analysis project Ga0137427, IMG submission 102309) | Soil microbial communities from meander-bound floodplain in the East River, Colorado, USA - East River MetaG ERMZT700_2 | ecosystem: Environmental > Terrestrial > Soil > Floodplain ...
CAGCCGTGACCACGCGCCGCCTCGTCGCGCGGATCGCGATCGTTGCGTTCATCGCCGCACCGATCGCCCGTGTGGACGCGCAGCGGCCCACACCGGGAGCGCCGATCGACGTCGGCGGCTTCCGGTATTCGCGCGACGTTCCGGCGGGAACGGGGCTCACGGTGTTGACGCTCGACGCGGCGGCGCTCGCGCACAGCCGTGTGGACGACATTCGGATCGTCGATGCCCGGCGGCGACAGGTCCCCTACGTGATCGAGCCGGTGGACGAGCCGATCGAGCTCGCGCTCGCTCCGCTCGAGTCCACCGACCCACGAGCGAACGTCGACCAGCCGCTTCCCTCCACCGCCGCGAAACGCACTTGGTATCGCGCGCGACTCCCGCAGGTGGGTTTTCGCGACGCCACTCTGCGGATGCGGACCAATGAACGCGTCTTCCGGCGCGAGGTCGCCGTCGTAACGGCGCACGTGGCACGCGACGCGATGCCGTACGCAACGCCACACCTCGAGAGCGAATCATGGTCGCACGACGACCCTTCGACGGCACCGCCCCCGCTCGACATCGCGCTGGACTCGCGGCTGACAACGGACTCCCTGTTCGTGCTCGTGGACGACGGGGACAACCGCAAGCTGGCCATTACGGACGCCGCGATTCGCCTGCGCACGTACCGGTTGCGATTCTTCCGTGATTCCGGCGAGGCGATTCGTGTCGTGTACGGCCATCCCGACCTCGCCGCCCCTCGCTACGATCTGGCGCTCGTCGCCGAACGGCTCCGCGATTCATCGGCGACAACCGTGACGCTCGGCGCCGAGCGTACGCTGGGAGACGCGACCAGCAACGCGCCAAAAGTCACGTTCTGGGTCGTGCTCATCGGCACGGTGGTGGTTCTGCTCGTTCTCGTTGGGCGATTGGTGCGTGGGAGCGGCGGCGAAGCCGAACGGACGCCGCCCCTGAACGACACGCCGTAGAATGCGCCAACGAATGTCAATGACGACCGTGCGCTCCACGACCGTCGTGATCGCGACTCTGACGGTGATGGGACGGGCGACGCCGGCGCAGGTCGCCACCCCGCCGGCCGCGGCGCAGAATCCGTCGCCGATGGTCGAAGCCACCCGCGCCCACGAGCGCCTTGCGCAGAAGGAGCTCGGTGGAACGAAGCGCTCCTTCACGGGGCCGGCGGACAAGCCGGTTGAGCTGTGGGTGCCCGATCAGGCACGGACGCGCGACGCGTTCGATCTGGTGATTCACTTCCACGGCGCCGCGTGGCTCCCCGAACAGGCCGTCGCCGGACTGGGACGGGGCGCCGTCGCGGCGGTCGTGAACCTCGGCGCGGGCTCGGGCGCTTATCACCGCGCGTTCACGGAGCCTGCGGCATTCGACTCGCTCCTCGCGGGCGTCGCGCGCGAAGTATCGTCGTCGATCGGACACACCGCCCGTGTCGGACGCGTGACGTTGGTCGGATTCTCCGCCGGGCACGGCGCCGTGCGCGCGATCCTTCGTGAGCCCCGCCACTTCGCGCGCGTTGACGCGGTGCTGTTGCTCGACGGGATGCATACGTCGTATGTGCCCGAAGGCTCGGTGCTCGCCAGCGGGGGTGCGCTCGACACCACCAACCTCGTGGCATTCACCGATTTTGCCCGAGCGGCCATGCGCGGCGACAAACTATTTGTCGTCACCCACTCGGAGATTTTCCCGGGCACGTTCGCCAGCACTACCGAAACGGCCGACTGGCTCCTCCGCGCGCTCGGGGTCCGGCGCACGCCCGTGCTGCGCTGGGGCCCGCGCGGCATGCAACAGCTCAGCGAGGCGCGCGCCGGCCGCTTCGAGCTCCTCGGTTTCGCCGGCAACTCGGCCCCCGATCACATCGACCATCTGCACGCGATGCCCGAGCTCCTGGCCCATCTCAAGCGGTAGCTGGACGACTTCCGCAACACGACTCACATTGGAGGCTGAGAGCCTTCAAGCGAGAACTGACGTGAAAGCCTATCTCATGGTTACCGGCGCCGTGTTCGGCCTGCTCACCGTCGCTCACGTGTGGCGGGCGATCGTTGAATCGGGGCTCATTGCCCGAGAACCGTGGTTCATTCTCATCACCGCCCTCTCGGCGGCGCTCTGTATCTGGGCGTTCACTCTCCTTCGCCGCAGCGCGTCGACCGTGTAGATGGCTCGTCTGTCGCCGACGGCGCACTAGATGACGGATTGGGTTCCGATCATCGTCGGGTTCGTCATCATCGCCGCGGCCATCATCGCGGTGCGGCGGATGCCGCATTCTGCACTCGCCAAGGAGCTGCGTCGGTCTTACGGCGTCGCGCCGACCGGCGATCGCGGGTTTCGCACGCGTCGCGACCACGCCAAGAGCGCGGGCGTGGCGGCGCTCGTTACGCTCGGTCTCGGCGCGACGTTTCTGTTCGCCGGCCTCATGATGCAACGGTACCCGAACGGTTCGCGCGCGAACCTCATCGCGTCCACCTACATGTTCATGGCGTTCCTGCTCACGGGCGTCGCCGCGCTGGTCGCACTACGCGCGCTATGGAAGGCGGCGTCCTGGCACATCGAGCTCCCCGACACGCCCGAGCATCGGCGGGGCTTCGCCGACGCGATCGATCACTTTCTCGACGGCAGCACATCCCCGGACGAACGGGCCAACTACCTCGACGTGCGCTACCTGCACCCGCAGATCGAGGCCATCCGCCGTTCGACGCTCAAGCTCGTGAGCAAACACAACGGTTCGCTCCCCGATGACTTTCGCCGGCAGATCAAGGAGCTGACGGCGAGCATTCGCGCATCGGCCGGCCCGTAGCCCGTGATGCGCACGATCGGACTTGGCTGCATGCGCCTGTCCACCGCGCGCGACCGCGACGACGAGCGCGCCGTTGAGGTCATTCACGCCGCGCTCGATGCCGGCGCGACTCTCCTCGACAGCGCCGACGCCTACTGCCACGACGACGCCGACGTTGGGCACAACGAACGGCTCATCGCCCGCGCTTTGACTACGTGGCCGGGAGACCGGTCCAGCGTCACCGTCGCCACCAAGGGCGGCGTTCGTCGCCCGAAAGGCGCCTGGGTCAACGACGGACGCGCCAAACACCTGCGCGATGCGTGCGACGCCAGCAGACGAGCGCTCGGTGTCGACACGATCGACCTGTACCAGCTGCACGCGCCCGATCCGCGGACCCCGTTCGAGACGAGCGTGCGTGCGCTGGCGGGCCTCCAGCGCGACGGCAAGGTGCGCGCAATCGGCCTGTGCAACGTGACGGTCGGCCAAATCGAGAGCGCTCGCGCGATCACCGAGGTTGCGTCGGTGCAGGTGAGCCTTTCGGTGTTGGACGACGAGCACCTGCGCAACGGCGTCGCCGAGTATTGCCGCGACCACGGCATCAGATTGGTCGCCTATCGCCCGCTCGGCGGCGACCGCGCGACGCGACTCGCCCGCGACCCGGTGCTCGCCGCAGTCGCGGCCAAACACGATGCGACGGCCCACGAGGTCGCACTGGCCTGGCTGATGAGCTTCGACGCCGACGTCGTGCCGATTCCGGGCGCGACGCAGCTCGCGACGGCGCGCTCGATCGCGCGAGTCCGCACGCTCGCGCTCGACGGCGACGACCGCGCCGCGTTGGACGAGCGGGTCTCGGGGCGCCTGTTGCGCACCCCACGTGCACGACGGCGCCCGTCCGATACCGCGGACGGAGACGTCGTGCTCGTCATGGGAATGCCTGGCGCGGGGAAGACGACGATCGCCGAGGACCTCGAGCGCGCCGGCTACGATCGGCTCAATCGCGACGCGCTGGGCGGCTCGCTCGCCGATCTCATTCCGCGCCTCGACGCATCCCTCGCGGCAGGGCGGCAACGCGTCGTGCTCGACAACACCTACCCGACTCGGAGCGCGCGCAACGAGGTGATCGAGTGCGCATGGCAGCACGGCGTTCCCGCGCGTTGCATCTGGGTGGCAACCTCGCTCGGCGACGCCCAGATCAACGCGATCGCACGCATGATCGACGCGCACGGCAGTCTCCCCACGCCGGAGGCAATTCGCGAGCGCGGAAAGCACGACCCGCGCTACCTGCTCCCCGACGCGCAGTTTCGTTTCGAGCGCAGCGTGGAACAGCCCGTGATGGACGAGGGATATCGCGCGCTGGACGTGCATCCATTCACGCGCCGGGCGTCGTCCGGCGGTGCGACTGCGCTCTTCCTCGACTTCGACGACGTCGTCGCGATCGGCGGCGCCGACGTTGAAGTCATCGAGGGGCGGCGCGAAACGCTCGACCGATATCGCGGAGACGGATGGCTCCTGTTCGCGCACGCCTGGCGGCCGCAGATCGCGCGCGGCGAGATGCAGCGGGAGGATGTGGACCGCCAATCGAGTCGCGCGCGCGACCTCCTCCGCTTCGACATCGATGTCGCGTGCTGCCCGCACGACGCCGGGCCACCGGTGTGCTGGTGCCGCAAGCCGCTTCCGGGGCTCGCGCTCGAGTTCGGGATCCGCCGCCGGGTGGCGCTGCCCGCGTCGATCGTCGTGGGGCGCTCGCCGATGGATCGCGTGATGGCCGAGCGCCTTGGGACACCGTACCGGGACACGGAGTCGTTCTGGCGGGAATAGGCAGCGGGATGCGCGCGACGCGCCCGCCCGACATATTCGTGGCGTGAACGTGCATCGTCTGCTGCTGCGTCTTGTCGCGCCCATAGTCCGTCTGGTCGCGCGCCGTCGTCTCGACGACCCGTGGGCGCGCTACGACTACCGCGCGCCGCTCAGCGCGTATGGCGGGGGCAATCGCCACGAGTTCGCCTGGTATCTCGAGGGCGAAAGCGCCGTTTCCGTGTCGTCGCTCGATGAGGTCCAGGGCTGGCTGGTCGAATGCGAGTACGTGCACGACCAGGTGCTGTTCAACGAGCAGGACTTCTGGCAGCATCCGCGAACCTTCGAGCAGGTACGCCGCGGCGATTGCGAAGATCACGCGTTGTGGGCGTGGCGCAAGCTGATCGAACTCGGGATGGACGCGGACCTCGTCGCGGGCTCGGTCCTTCGTGGTGCGACCGACGTACCCGATCGCGGAGCCGGAGGACACGTGTGGGTCAATCTGCGACGAGACGGCGAGACGTTTGTATTCGAGACCGTCGCAAAAACCAAGGAGCACATGCTGCGCCCATTGGCCACGGTGCGCGATCGCTATCGCCCGGAGTTCGGAGTCGATCGGGAGGGGCGCCGCTTCGCGTTCAACGGAGCGATCATGGCATTCCGCGAAAACCAGGGCGACGCAACGCGCCGCACCGCCTAGTGACGCTCTGGCCGGACCCGCGGTACCGGGAGCTCACGTCGGATCTCCTCGCGGCGATCTCGGCCGACGACGTCGGCAATGCCGTCGCCCAGCACGTCCAGTTGCGTTTCGTGGCGTCGCGGAGCGATCGAGACACCGTGGTCAGCGCGCTACCGGCGGGAACGCGGTCCGTCTACGCGACGTGGCTGGTGGACATGGATGTGAACGACGGCGGGTTCAATCTGTTTTTCTTCAAGCGATCGGCGCGGCTCGCCGGCCTGGCGCTGTCCGGCTACGAGTTGTTCGGCGCCGAAGATTATGTCTCGATCATGCGCGCGGCGATCGCCACGCACGAGAGCGAGCGCGAGCGCGTTCTGCCGTTCTATCGCAGCCGGTCGGCTGAGACGTTCAACAAGTCGTACGACGTGTCCGAGCTCGGCGAAGTCGACCAACGGTACTACGCGCTTGGCGACCGGATCTACAACATCTGGGCCGGGCTTGCGCGCACGCGGCCCGAGCTGTTCGCCGAGGGCTAATTGTTGCTCGCGGACGACCAAGGCTGTATGCTCGGAGTAGCGCGAGGGGCGCATCCAGTCCGCGGAAAGGGCCGTGCCCACCCGGTAGCACGACAACTTACGAAGGCGACGAACCTTCTTTCAGCCTGACGCGGGCGGACTCCAGGCATGCACTGAAAGGAGCGTCGTATGGACACGCTGCCGCTGCCGCCGCGCCCGAACCTCGCGCAGTACAAGAAACGCGCGAAGGATCTCGTCTCCGCATCACAATCCACCGACAAGAACGCCATCCGCGACTGGGCCGCGGAGTGGATCGAACACCTCGCGCGATTGCGAGGCGTCGAGATCACGCCGTTCGTTCAGGGTAGTTTCGACCGCGCGGTGAACGCGCTCGAAGAGAGCGTCCGCGAACGCCTCGGGCGCGCGGCGAATGCCAAACTGGCGCTGGCCGACGCGCAATTCCTCATCGCGCAAGCGCACAGCTTCGGGAGCTGGAAAAACTTCGCCGATCACGTCGAGGAACTCTCTCGAGTGAACGCCGCGGAGGGATCGTTCGAGGCGGCTGCCGACGCCGTCGTGGATGGCGACCTCGAGAAACTCAGGACGCTCCTGCGCGCCGAGCCCGCGCTGGTGCACGAACACTCGCGCCGAACGCACCGGGCCACGCTTCTCCACTATGTCGCCGCGAACGGCGTGGAAGACTTCCGGCAAAAGACGCCACCGAATGCCGCGGCCGTCGCGCGTATGCTGCTCGAGGCGGGCGCGGTGCCCGACGCGCTGGCGAGCACCTACGGCGGTGACACCTATCAGACGACGATGAATCTGCTCGTCTCCAGCACACACCCGGCGGACGCCGGTCTCCAGCCCGCGCTCGTTGACATTCTCGTGGACTTTGGCGCCGCGGTGGACGGGGTGAAGAACGATTCGTCCCCGATCATGACAGCGCTCGCCTTCGGCTATGGCAGCGCGGCGGAGGCGCTGGCTCGCCGCGGCGCACGACTCGACAGCGTCGTGGCCGCCGCCGCACTCGGCCGATTGGATCTCGTACAGCGACTGGTTCGCGACGCGCGAACGCTGTCTCCCGACGCACGGCTCGTCGCGCCGTATTGGCATCGGGTGGCAGACGATCCCAAAGTGCACATCGAGCTCGCGCTGGCCTGGGCGTGCAAGTTCGGGCGCGCCGACGTCGCGCGCTTCCTTCTCGGCATCGGCGTCGATTCGCGGTCCAAGGACAACGACGAGATGACCGCGCTGCACTGGGCCGCTGCAAACGGTCTGACGGATGTGGTCGATATACTGCTCGAGCGCGGCGCGCCTCTCGAGGCCAAGAACACGTGGGACGGTCCGGTGTTGAACTCGACGTTGCACTTCGCGCAGTACATCCCGGTCGCCGGCGTGGACTATCCCGCCGTGATCGAACGGCTCCTTCAAGCCGGCGCGGATGTTCGCGAAGCCGACTTTCCCACGGGGATCGCACCGATCGACGAAGTATTGGCGCGGCACGGCGCGCGGCGATGACAACGAGACATAGATCAGACCTCGCCGATGAACTGCGCGCGCTCGGGGTAGTGCCTGGTGGCGTCCTCATGCTGCACATGTCGTATCGGGCCGTACGTCCCGTGGACGGCGGTCCGGTCGGCGTGATCGAGGCGATCCGCGACGCGCTGGGCGACGATGGCACGCTCGTCATGCCGTCGTGGACGGAAGACGACGACGCGCCCTTCGATACCGCGACGACGCGCGCGTCGTCGGACCTGGGAGTCACCGCCGAGGTATTTCGACGCTTGCCCGGTGTACGGCGGAGCGACCATCCCTTCGCCTTCGCCGCGCTGGGTCCTCGCGCGGCGGCGATCACCGGGGATCCGATCCCGGTGCCGCCGCACCGAGCCGAGAGTCCGATCGGACGCGTGCACGAGCTGGACGGGCAGATCCTGCTGCTGGGCGTCGGCCACGATTCCAACACGACGATCCACCTCGCCGAGGCGATGGCGGCGGTGCCGTACGGCGTGTCCAAGCACTGCACCATTCGCGAGGGCGGGAAGCCCGTCCGGATCGATTACCTGGAGAACGACCACTGCTGCCAGCGGTTCGCGCTCGCCGACGAATGGCTGCGGACGCGCGGGTTGCAACGCGAGGGACGCGTAGCGAGCGCGCACGCCCGTCTGATGCGATCGCGCGACGTCGTGCGCGTCGTGCGCGAGGAGCTCGCGCGCGATTCGCTGGTGTTCCTGCACCCGCCCGAGAGCGCGTGCGAGGAGTGCGACGCGGCGCGCGCGAGCTGCGGACCGTGATAACCGGGCGTGTAGGTCGATCTTCCACGGAAGCCGCCGACGCACCAGCAACTGCAGAACGCAGAATACGCAGAAGCCGCAGAGGGGACGCTGCAACAGCGGAACACCGTCGCTCGCAGCCGGCCGGAAACGCAGGTGCAGCGCCCATCTGCGTTTTCAGCGTCATCAGCGTCCTGCTGTTGTTTTCGAGTCTACGGTAAGCACCGCGATCGACCCGGTGGCTGAACTCTCCGCTGGCGGCGAGGTAGAATATGCAGGGCCGCGCCACCCTTATCGGCGCGGTACGAAACGATTAGACTGGGCGCACGACCGCGCTTCGAGGAGGCTCACATGTGCCGCAACATCAAAACGCTCGCCAATTTCGAACCCCCGGCGACCGACGACGAGATCCGCGCGTCGGCCATACAATTCGTCCGAAAGCTGAGTGGCGCGACCAAACCGTCGCGCGCCAACGAAGCCGTGTTCAACCAGGCGGTGGAAGAGGTGACGGCGGCGGCCAACCGACTCGTTCACTCTCTCACGACGCACTCGCCGCCGCGAAATCGCGAGGAAGAGGCTCGCCGGGCGAAGGAGCGGTCGATCCGGCGATTCGGCACGTAGGCCCGATTCGGGCGTCGTAAGACTCGCCTCTCCGGCTGCGGCGGCCGCGCCGAGCGACGAGCTGAACCAAGTGCCTCACGCCCCGGATTGCTGTTGCGGCGGCAAAGACCGGCCGTCCTGACCTTGACGGCACACCTTTCGAAGGTGTGTATACAATGGTTCGGTCACGACTCGGAGGCGTCTATGGTACCACGTACGCCCGCCCAGAAGCTGACGCTGTTGTTGCTTGCCGCCGTGGTCGCCGGCTGCGCATCGCTGAAGGCCTCGGTGCGCGCCCCGTCCGAGTGTTATCCGCGGCAGTGCGCGCTCCACGTGCAGAACGACTACGATCGCATCATCGGCGTTCGCTACTTCGATTCGACCGGCGCCGGTGATCGACTCGGCTCGGTCAAGGCTCGCGCCGTCGAGCGGTTCGAGCTCGGGGTGCGTACCGCTCGCCGGATCACCGTGGAAGTGATGCATGAGGGACAGCGGTATCGCTCGTTCGCGCTGCTCTCGCCGCCCCCCTCGGAGAACGTGATTCATTTCCCGGCGGACTTCCCGCAGATCGTGGGGCGATAGCTCGCATTCGGCGGACCCGTTGTCATCATGAACGGGTCTGCCTAGTGTTGCGAATCGCGCGACGCATCACCGCGCGGCAATTTTCGCGTCCACCAATTCCACAAGGAGTCAGTCGTGGCCAAGGCTTTCATGCGCCGCCCGGCGCGCTTCGTCGCGCTCGCCGCGCTTCCCTTCGCCTACATCGCCTGCGATAAGGCCCCGCCCCCCGCGGATACGACCAAGGCACCCGCGGCATCGGCGCCCGTTGCCGCACCGGCCGCGCCGGCCGCCGCTGCGACGCCGACGGCGCCAGACTCGTTCCGCGTCGCCTTCGAGACGAGCAAGGGCACCTTCCTCGTCCAGGTGAATCGCGCCTGGGCGCCCAAAGGGGCGGATCGGTTCTATGACATGGTGAAGCAGGGCTACTTCACCGACGTCCGCTTCTTCCGCGTGGTGCCGGGGTTCGTCGCCCAGTTTGGGATGCATCCCGACCCCAAGGTCAACAACCAGTGGCGCGAGCGGCGGATCGCGGACGATTCGGTCCGGCAGAGCAACAAGCGAGGAACGATCGTCTTCGCCTCGCAGATGCGGCCGGAAACACGCGCCAATCAGTTCTTCATCAACCTGGGCGACAACGCGGCGCTCGACGCACGCGGCTTTCCGCCGATCGGCGTCGTGGTGGGCGACGGGATGACGGTCGTCGACAAGATCTACCAGGGATACGGTGAGACGCCGGACCAGGGTCGGATTGGCGACGAGGGGAACGCCTACCTCACGAAGGCGTTCCCCAAGATGGACTACATCAAGTCCGCGAAGATCGTCCGCTAACTGTCATCCCGAGCGACGTCATGTCATCCCGAGCGACGTTCATGTCATCCCGAGCGACGTCATGTCAGCCCGAGCGACGTCATGTCATCCCGAGCGATGTCATGTCATCCCGAGCGAAGCGAGGGATCTCGCAGGTAGTAACGGCGAGATCCTTCGCTGGCGCTCAGGATGACAACCGCTTCACTCAGGATGACAACCGCTTCACTCAGGATGACAACCGCTTCACTCAGGCTGACAACTACTTCGCCAGAACGAACTCGATCGGCGCGCCGACGAGCGACACCTTCACCACGCGGTGCGGCGCGGCCGTCGTGATGAATAGCGTCGACGGCTGGTCCGAACCGGTCTGTTCGACGCGAAACACGTTGAATGTTCCCGCCGGCACCGTGACCGACTCGGTGCCGATCACGTTCAGCGTGAGCAGCTTCGCTCCGCCGGACGACGCGTCGAACGTGTTCACCGTGAACTTGGCGCCCGGCGCCCATTTGAGACCAGGCATCAACGCGCCGAGCATGTTGTCGTCGAGCTGCCCCGGCGCCACCGTCGTATCCACGGTGATCGACTTCATCCCCTGCGGTGTCGGCGACGTTGACGACCCCTTGGCGCGGCCGTTCGCATACGTCACGTCGACGGCGAGATTCTGCCCCTGCATCTTGCCGCCCCCCTTCACCGCCTGCGGAACGAGGTCGGCCCCGAAGGTGGACTCCACCGTCTGCTGCACGATCGGGCCGATCGTGACGGAGATCTTGTAGCTCCAGCCGTTCGCCGTCTTCTTGAGCGCGTTCGTCTGGTAGCCGAGCGGCTGGCCTTGCACCAGCACGGTGAAGCTGTCGGCGCGCTCGACGATCTTGCTCATGTCCACGGGGAGCGCCGTCGCCTTGGGCGCGAGGTCCGCCGCGGTCATCGCGTCGCCTTGCGCGTTGATGATCCGCGTCGGTGCAATCTTCACGAGCTTGTCGTAGATCTGCGCGCCGTCACCGACCACGACGATCAGCGCCGCGTCGGGGCGGATGAACCCCTTGGATGCGGTTTGAATCTGCGTCGTGGTGACCGCGGCCAGCCGGGGACGCAGCGTACGAATGAAGTCCTTCGGCAGGCCCAGCATGGTGAAGCGGCCGACCTGTTCAGCGACGCCCTGCGCCGTCTCCAGCTGCAGCGGGAGGCTGCCGACGAGCGCGCCTTTGGCCGCCTCGAGCTCTTTGGCCGAAACCGGCTTGGTGCCGAGGCTGCGCTCAAGCCTCAGCAACTCGGCGAGCGCCGAATCGGTGACCGCGTTGCGGACCTCGGCGGTCGCTTCCATGGTGCCGATGTCGCGATTGCGCGTCAGCGACGAATACGAGCCGTACGTCCAGCTTTTCTGCTCACGAAGGATCTTGAACAGCCAGCTATCCGTGCCCCCGCCGAGGATGCGATTGGCGACGGTAAGTCCGTAGTAGTTCGGATTCGAGGGCGCGTAGGTGAGGTTGCCGGAGACGATGTTGCTCTGGACCGACCCCGGCCGGTGCACGAGGACGATTTCGGTCTTCGTCCGCGTCGGCGGCGACGGACGCTGTGCGACGGCGGGCGCCGCGCCCGTCCAGTCGCCCAAGTACTGCTGCGCCAACGTGCGCGACCGCGCGAGGGTGATGTCCCCCGCCACTACGAGCAGCGCGCCGGAAGGCACGAGCCGCATGCGCTGGAAGTTCTTGAGGTCGTCGACGGTCAGCGCACGCACGCTGGCCGGGGTTGGACGCTTGCCGTACGGATGCGCGCCGAACAGCTGCGCCGCGAAGAAGCGCGACGCGAGCGACGCAGGCTGCGACTGCTCCAGCTGGAGGCTAGAGAGCGTCTGGGTCCGTGCGAGATCCACTTCGCTGGCGGCGAAGGTCGGACGTTTGACGGCGTCGCCGACGAGCTCGAACGCCATCGACGCGTTGTCGGCCAGCACGTTCGCGCGCACCGTCATGAAGTCCGCGCCCGATCCGGCGCCGATCGATCCGCCGACGCCTTCGATGAGCTCCGAGACCTGATCGGCGGTGCGCGGCCCGGCGCCCTTGGTGAGCACGTTGGCGACGAGCGACGCGAGTCCTTCCTTGCCGGCGGGGTCGAACGCATCGCCCGCATTCATCATGAGGGCGAGCGAGACGACGGGCTGACGCTTGCTCTCGACGAGCAGAATGCGCAGGCCGTTGGGCAGCGTCGCTTCCTGGAACGCCGGAATCGCCGCCGGCTTCACCGGTGCGGCGGCGGGAGGCTGCGTGGGCGCCTGGGCCCGACCGGGCGCGGACGAGATGAGGATCGACGCGGCGACGCACGCGCCCTGGGATAAGCGAATCATCGTGCTCATGGGCGGGGGCCCGCGGGAGGTTTGATCAGAATGACGACGGAGTTGTCGGGGCGCAGGTACTGCTTCGCCACGCGCTTGATGTCGTCCTTGGTGACCTTCATGTAGCGCTCGACATCCGTGTTCACCGCCGCCGCGTTGCCGAGATACATGCTCGCCGCCTGAATCGACTCGGCGACGTTGAGCGCCTGCTGCTTGCCGAAGATCTCGCCGGCGCGCCGGTTGTTCTTCGCCTTTGTGAGCTCCGCGTCGGTGACGCCGTCGGCGACGACCTTGGCGATCTCGATCGAGATCAGCTTGTCGATGGAATCGGTGGACACGCCCTGATTCGCGATGGCGAGCGCGGCGAAGGTGCTGGGTCCGCGGTGCGGGCCCGTGACGTTGAGCGAGACCTGTGTCGCCAGCGCCGCCTTGGCTTCCCGTGCGATGGCGCGGTTCATCCGCGAGCTCTCACCGGCGCCGAGGATCGTCGCCAGCAGCTCGAGCGCGGCATGGTCGTCGGTCTTGTATTCGGGGGCCAGGTAGATGCGGAGCAGTGCGGGCAGCGTGGCCTTGTCGTCGGTGACGGTCTCGCGCCGCTCCCCGGCATTGAACTTGGCCTCGCACGCAACGGTCGGCGGTTGTTTGCCGCGCGGGATGTTGCCGAAGTACTGCTGGATCAGTTTGCGCGCTTCGGCAGGCTCGAAATCGCCGACCAGCGTGAGCGTCGCGTTGTTGGGCGCGTAGTACATGTCGAAGAACGCTTTCACGTCCTCGACCTTGGCGGCGTTGAGGTCGGTCATCGAGCCGATGAGCTCGTGGCCGTACGCGAAGCAGCTCTTCGGGTCATACGGTGTGGTGACGCCCTTGAGGAACGACCCCATGTACGGCTGGTTGTCGATTCGCATCCGGCGCTCTTCCTTCACCGTCTCGCGCTGGTTGTCGAAGTTGGCCTGGTTGATGGTGAGCGACCGCATGCGGTCGGCCTCGAGCCAAAGCCCAAGGTTGTAGCGATTGGACGGCAGTACTTCGTAGTAGTTCGTGCGATCGTCCTGTGTGCTGCCGTTCATGTCTCCGCCGGCCTGCTCGACCAACGACATGTGCGCGCCCTTCGCCACATTCGCCGAGCCCTGGAACATCATGTGCTCGAACAGGTGGGCGAATCCGGTGCGGCCGGCGACTTCGTTTCGCGAGCCGACGTTATACCACACGTTCACGGCCACGACCTGCGTCGAATGGTCGGGCGCGAGGACGACCTTCAGTCCGTTCGCCAGCGTGAACGTATCGAGCTGAATGCGCCCGACGTCTTGCGCGCGCAGTGGCTGAGGGGAGCGCGCCGTGAGCGCGAGCGCGCCGGCGAGCGCGAGTACGGTGCTTCGCATGAGCAACTCTCCTTAAGACTTTTTTCGCGCCGTGATCACGACACGGTACGAGTTCTCGGCGTTGAGGTTCACCAGCGCGACGAACACGCGGCCCTGGTACACACCAACCGTTCCCGACTGCGACACCGACGCAACCTCCCATCCGGCGGGCAGCAGAATCGTGTTGCGGAGCCCCTTCACCGTGCGATCGAACGTTAACACGCCGTTTGCGATCTTGTATGCCGCGTCGTCGAGCACGCCGGTGACTTTGAGGTGCGCGCTCTGTTTGTCCTCGGTGATCGGTACCTCGAGCTTGACGATGGTCGCTCCGCCGGACTTGGCCGTCGAGAGTGGCCGGGCGGTATCGAGGTCGATGACGGCGACGTCACGCAGGGGGGCGTACCCGAGGAGGTCGACCGGCGGCGTGGC
>Ga0137427_10000909_pt1 | contig 14106 bp, 14 predicted proteins | sample EasRivERMZT700_2_FD_102309 | JGI IMG/M metagenome (GOLD analysis project Ga0137427, IMG submission 102309) | Soil microbial communities from meander-bound floodplain in the East River, Colorado, USA - East River MetaG ERMZT700_2 | ecosystem: Environmental > Terrestrial > Soil > Floodplain ...
CGGCATGTCTATGGGCATGAGAGGGCCGGGAATGCCGACGACCGTATCATCCGAACGTGCAACTGTAGCCACCATCATCACGTTCTTGTCCGGCCGTCTGGGTCGCGCGATTCAGGACAAGACCGGTCTGACCGGTAACTACAACTTCAAGCTGAACTGGACTCCGGGTGAAGGAGAAGCGGCAGGCCTTGGTGGAATGATGCTTCAGCTACCCCCGGGCGCCATGCCATCCGGCGCCAGCGAACCCGGTGTTTCCCTGTTCACGGCTTTGCAGGAACAGATGGGACTGCGGCTGGAAAGCTCGAAGGTGATGCTCGACATATTCGTGATTGATTCGGCGGAAAAACCAACCGACCAATAAGCGTCACTTGAAATTTGCAGGTTGGGCCTTACGCCACGCATCGTAGCGCATACGAAGCGTCTTGACGGGATTCAGATTTTCACCAGGCCGGATACCGCTCGGATGATTGTCTTGCGGTTGCGAGACGTTGATGAACATCGAATACTTGCCGTTGTTGTGCGAGTTCCCGTTGGTGTCGGTCTTTTCCGCCATCAGGATGTATTCGACACATAACCAGGCAAGAGACCAACTGGTTTATTACTAGTGTGCGTCTAATTGACCGGTGCGATCCTTTAACAAGAAGACGCAGATGAGACTCACCAGAGCGGTAAATGATATGTAGGCTGCAATAGGCAACGACGAACCGAATCTTTGAAAAAGCCAGACGGCAACCAATGGGGCTGGCCCGCCAGCCGTGAGGGAAGCCAATTGATACCCGAGCGAGGCTCCGCTGTAGCGTCGAGATCCCGGAAAGGTCTCAGAGATGAATGCGGCCTGCGGCCCATATTGAAGATCGTGCAGCGGTAGGCCGAGAAGGATTGCAAGGAAGACCAGCCAAACGTTCTTTGTGTCCAATAGCCCAAAGTAGATGAAAGGCCACACCATCATCACAACGCAGCCAATCATCGTGATCGCGCGCCGGCCGATTCGATCTGACAGGTACCCGAAGAGTGGGATCGTTCCCATGGAAAGCAGCGACTGGATCATCACGAAGTTCAGCAACATCGTGCGATTGAATCCGAGCGCTGTCGTGCCATAGGTCAGGACGTATAACGTAAAAATGTAAAACGGCGTCTGCTGGCCGGAGCGCAGCAGCGCCGTCAGAATGACCTCCCGCCAATTCCGTCGAAGAACTTCCACGACGGGAGCTTTTTCGACGCGACCCTGCGCTTTCAGCTTTGCGAAAACCGGCGTTTCGAAAATCCCGACACGGATGTAGAGCCCGATGAAGATGAGGACGAAACTCACAAGGAATGGAATACGCCATCCCCATTCGAGGAACTGTTCCGCCGATGTCGTCGCTGTCATGATCGCGATAGCGCCATTCGCGAGAACCATACCGGCCGGCGCTCCGAACTGCGCAAAGCTCGTCGTGAAGCCTCGCCGCTTTGCGTCGGTCCATTCACCGGCAAGCAAAACCGATCCACCCCACTCACCGCCGACACCGATGCCCTGTAGAACTCGTCCGAAGGTCAACAGGATTGCGCCCCATATCCCAATCGAGTCGTAGCTCGGGACGAATCCGATGCCCATCGTGGCAATTCCCATCAAAAGCAGGGTGGCGATCAGCGACGCCTTTCGTCCGATCCGGTCGCCGTAGTGGCCGAAGATGACCGCCCCAAGGGGACGAGAGGCGAAACCGACGAAGTAAGTCGAAAAGGCAAGCAAGGTGCCGACGAATGGATCCGATTGCGGAAAATACTTTTGCGGAAATACGAGCGCTGCGGCAATGCCGTAAAGGAAGAAGTCGTACCACTCGATCGTCGTGCCGACGGCCGATGCCACAACGGCACGAGTCAACTGCTGTCGATGTGTCGCGGGATCCAGTTGTACGCTTTCGGCCACGTCTAGGGCTTCGGAGCGAACGGACCGACCTCGGGTTTGCCCTGCGTGTTCGCAAGGTTGCCCAATTCAGCCGCAACGCCTCGCGAGATAGCGGCAGTTTCACTTCCGGCCTGGAAGCATGTGAAGTCCGGACGATCGCGCCAGGACAATGGACCACAGAGTCGCACGCCGGCATTTATGGCGGCATCATGGACGATATTAATCGCCCGTTCGTAATCCGGCGAGCCCTGACGGTATCCGGAGAAGTTTCCGAGATCGCCACTCGCAGCGAAGAGGGCCGTCACGCCGGGGACCTTCGCAATGGCTTCGGCGTTCTTAAGACCTTCGAGAGTTTCGATCATGAGGATCAGAATGACATTGTCGTTATACGTGTTGCGATAACCGCCGGGCACGCCTCCCCACATGGCCTGATCGAATGCCTGGCCCCCGCCGTTGCTGCGCCGGCCGAGAGGAGGGAAGTAGGTCCAGTTTCTCGCCGCGATCGCCTCTTCGACGGTATCAACAGTTGGAACGACGATGACCATGGCGCCGGCGTCCACTGCGTGCTGGATTTCACGCTCGTCGGCGTAAGCAACGCGCGCGCCAGGGACGGCTTTGGCGTGTGGACAGGTTCGCCACATGCGGGCGACTGCCTGCCAGTCGTGCTGGTCGTGCTGCATTTCCGTCCAAATGAAATCGTAGCCGGCGTTCGCCATCGCGCAATACGTGGCCGGATCGGTTGCACTGAATAACGTGCCGCCGGTGACTTTGCCGCCCTGCATCAGCTTCAGTTTGGCCGGATTCCAGATCTTCGAACCTTGAGGAGCGTTAAACGACGGGCCGTACTTCCACGTAGCTGGATCAAATGGGCCCTGATTCACCGCGCCCGTCGGAGCGACCGCGCGGGCATTGCTGTCTTTACCTGCGGGAGCAGCAAGCGGAAATGCCGTAGTCCCAGGCGCTGAATTGTTGGCGTACGGATCGGCGGTGGCGGGCGGCCGTTGCGGTGGGTTCGTTGCTTGAAAGCCGAATGTGGCAATGGCCAGGACCGCGCATGAAATCGTTACGAGAAGCAGTCGCCTCATAGTGATTCTCCTCCGATTCGATTGTTTTACTCGCCGGAGAATATACGCCGATGTCGAGGGCTGTCACGCTAAATCAGGGTCGCTTTCCATTTGAACTGAGTTGAACCGCACGGTGCAGACCAACGAGAGCGAGTTCCGGTATGAAGACGTCGAATAGTGACTCTTCCTGAAAGAGACGCCCGAACCCACCAGTGGCGATCAGAACCGGTTTCTCAGCGCTGAAGTTCTCAAGACTGATGGAATTCGCCAGCGCTTTGACCGTTGCAAGCGTGCCGTAGTACAAGCCGGATTGAATGCTTTCCACCGTGGACCGTCCGAGCACTTCCGAAGGCCGAACAATTTCCACAATCGGAAGGCGGGCAGTCTTTGATTCCAGCAACTCCATCGATGTCTGAATGCCGGCGGTTATGATGCCGCCAAGATATTCCCTATCCTTCGTGACGGCACACAGCGTAGTCGCAGTTCCGAAATCCACGATGATCAGATTCTTGCCCGGAAAACGGACGATGCCGCCGATCGCGTTCGCTATTCTGTCGGCGCCAACCTCCAGCGGGTTGCGATAACCGATCTTCAATCCCGTCTTGACGCCGGCCTGAAGCACGAATGGTTCGAAGCCGAAGTAGCGTCGAAAGCAGTTTCTCAAGGAATGCAGGATGTCCGGAACACTCGAACAGATAGCAGCATTGGTGACTTGATCCGGATCGATATCGTTTTCTCGCAAGGCAGAACGAAAGAAGACGCCGAATTCGTCCGACGATGCTCGGACACTGGATGTCCTTCGAAACGTCGATCGCAATTCGTTGTCGGCAAACACGCCGCCGAAGATCTGGCTGTTGCCGACGTCGAGACAGAGAAGCATTCGGATCAAGCCTCCGTTTGATTACGCGCTGCGTTATCGATGAGTCGGACACCATCAAGCCATGCTGCAACGAAACGGCGTCCGAAATGTTCCTCGACATACTCCACCGAGAAACCCGCTCGTTCGAGGATGGCCGCAGATTCCTCGCATCCGATGTTCGGATTGGAGATTGTCTTTGCGATCAGCGCTGCTCTTTCACGCGCGTTCGTCGAAAGAAGTACGTTTCGCGAACTCGCCGCAAGTCCTGAGCCTTCGCGCACGGTGGAACAGCCGATGATTTCGGTTGGAATGAAAAACTCCTTCACCATGTCCTTAATGATTTGAAGCTGTTGATAGTCCTTTTCTCCGAAGTATGCACGCCGCGCTCTGACCAGGTTCAACAGCTTCAGCACGACCGTCATTACCCCCTGGAGGTAGCCTGGACGTCGAACGCCCTCCATGAATTGCGTGAGCCGTCCCTCTTCGATTCGAAACCGGTAGCCTTCCGGATAAAGCTCTTCTGCGGTCGGGATCAGGACTTCATCGACTTTAATGGATTCGAGCAGCGACAAATCTTCAGTACGTGTGCGAGGGTAACGCCTGAGATCGGCAGGATCGTTGAATTGCGTAGGATTGATGAAAATGCTGACGACGACAATTTCGTTCTCCTTACGGCATCGTTGAATGAGAGAAGCATGTCCATGATGAAGAGCGCCCATCGTGGGAACAAAGCCGATGCTTCGACCGTCCATTGTACGGCGATGCTCGACCCATGCAGGCAGGTTTTCCCAGACTTTACTCATCGAAAGCTCTCTTCGGCGCTCGGAAATTCATCGGTCTTAATGGCACGGTCGTAGCTGTTCAGCGCGTCCACGACGGTCGTGCCCATGTCGATGAATTGCCGGGCGTGTTTCGGATGAAAATCGATGTTCATGCCGAGCAGGTCTTGCAGGACCAGAATCTGTCCGTCGCACGCAGGTCCGGCGCCTATGCCAATAGTTGGGATCTTTAGGGCGCGGGTGACCTCTGCGGCCACGGTCGCAGGAATACACTCGAGGACGACGGAGAAAGCACCAAGTTCCTGCAGCAGAAGCGCGTGCTGAATGATCTCCTGGGCGCCGGCGGCGTCGCGGCCTTGAACGCGATACCCGCCGTACCGTTGCACGGACTGCGGCTGGAGTCCGAGGTGTCCCATGACCGGGATCCCACTCTCCACCAGGCGTTGCACCACGTCCTCGTGTCCGAGGACTCCTTCAAGTTTGATGGCGTTTGCTCCTGCAGTCATGAGTTCGCGCGCCGCGTCCATGGCCGGCACCATGCCTTTTCGATACGACATAAAAGGCATGTCTGTAATAACGAATTTGCCGGTCGCGCCGCGGACCACGGCTTCCGTGTGGATGCGCATGATTTCAAGGCTTGCCTGAAGCGTCGTGCGGTGGCCGTGCATCACCATCGCGGCGCTGTCGCCGACGAGAATGGCATCGATGGATGTTTGAGATAGCAAGCGTGCAAACGTGTAGTCGTAGCAGGTGACCATCGAGAGTTTGCGACTTTCGGCCTTGGATCGAAGGAACGTTTGTACGGAATTAGAAACGGTGTGTTGTTCAGTTGTCATTGCCCAGTACCTGTCGTTAAAGATCAAGTCTCGGACTTACATGTCCAATGCAGGTTGTCGTCGCCGCTGTAATAAGTCAGCGCACCTTCCAGTTTAGCAGAATTCAGGTGCCAGATACGTCTGACCCCCGAATTCCGATGATTTTACGGGTCAAGGAGGATATGGGAACTTCTGCTGGCTTTTTCCATACGTAACCGGTGCTTTGGTCGAGCGTGCCGACGTAGACGCTAACATCCAGACGATGATGGGTGATCGTATGACGGCATGAACCCGCCTTTTTGAACTCTCCTGTCGGAAGTTGCGGAAACATTGGCAACTCCCACATCCCTTCCGCCGGTTTCATCAAGTAGCGTGAACCCTTTTTCTGAAGCACAGCGAAAACGTGGACATGAATCGTTTCGGGCCGTTTCTTGATGGCTGGAATCTGCTGCTGCATGCCCAATTTGAAAGCGACGCAGGCAGTTTGGATGGGACACAAGAGACATCGCGGACTGCGGAACGAACAGACCTTGGCGCCGAGTTCCATGATGGCCTGATTGACGAATCGCGGTTCAGCGGAGTTCGCCAATGCTTCGGCTGCGGTCCACAGGGCCTTCGGGTCGTCATCCGTCCAGCCGTTGATGCGTGAAAGCACCCGCCGAACGTTGCCGTCGACGACTGGATACGGTTTATTGAAGGCAATACTCAGAATGGCTCCAGCCATATATTGGCCAATGCCGGGAAGTGCCATGAGCGAGTCAAAGTCGGATGGGATGTTTCCGCCATGTTTACTGACGACCGTCTGCGCTGCCGCAAGCAAGTTCTTTGCACGGCGATAGTAGCCAAGGCCGGCCCATAGTTTGAGGACCTGTTGCTCTTCGGCTGCGGCAAGCGATTTCAGGTCGGGGAATTCGCTGATGAATCGTTCAAAGTAGGGAAGGGCGGTTTCGACCTGGGTTTGTTGCAGCATCACTTCGGAAACCCAGACGTGATAGGGATCGTAGGTTTCGCGCCACGGAAGAAAGCGATGGTTTTCCGCAAACCACGCGACGAGTGCATTGGCGATCACTTAAGTCTTAGATGGTGACCAACTCTGCGGCTGCCTTCATTTCCTGCTCGAGTCGCTTGATCTCGATGAGATGGCCTGGATTGAAAGCCAGAGAAGGATAGTAGCAGTTGCTTTCGTGAGTGCAGAAGCAGCCGTTTGAGACCGTTTCCCGGCGTCCATCCATAGCCGCCGAATACCATATTCGCGAAAAATCCCAATCGTAATCGCGTAGGTTGCCGACCGGCTGAAGAATCTCGCAGCTCGAAAGCGTTCCTTCATCGTAGATGACGGCGCCTGCCGTGCCGGCAAAGCATTGCAGTTGCGGACGACCCTCAAACGCCGTTCTGGCAATGAGTTCATGCATGTAGATATCGATCGCGGCCTTGAAGAAACCGGCATCGCCCGAATATCGATTCTTGATCGCTGCGTGTCTTGTATCTTCGCTGATCCGTCGTGCCAGCGCGTTGTATCGGGCCTTGTCGATGTTCAGCTCTTCCGGCCGGGCTGAAGGAGGCCGGATGTAGTTCACATTTACTTTGTCCGGCTTGAGGTCATGCTTCAGGAATTCATACCATTCGAATATGCGCGTTTGGTTGCTGTTCATGAAGCAGGTGCAGGTCTGAACATCGAGCCGCGGATGTTCTTTTTTGATGCCCTGCAGTTTTCGCGCGGTGTCGATGACAATATCCCAGCTTCCAGGCTTCTGACGGATTTTCTCGTGTTCTTCTTTGAGCCCGTCGATGCCGAGAGCTACGGTGACGTTCAGATTTGGACACTCCTGAAGGATTCGCGTGATGTCCGGAATGATCCGCTGTTGGATCTGACCATTCGACATCAGGTAAATCGACTCAAGACGGTTGTTCGTGTAAAACGCTTTCGCGATCTCCGGAAGATCCTTCCGCGTAAAAGGCTCACCACCCGCAATGATAAGGACGCCGAGGTTTGCGCCCATCGTTTCACTGATGCGCGCGACGTTGGCCGTAGTCATCTGCAGTTTTTTGCGCGGTTTGTCGTCGAGTTGGTCCGTAAAAAAGCAGTGTACACACCGCATGTCGCAAACGGACGTGACCAGGATGTTTAAGAGGATGGGAGCAAAAGGACGGCCAGTGGCCATCCGTGCGTATCGTTTGAGGATTTCCTTATGATGAAAGTCCATTGCCAGGCTTTGAGTATACGCTGTTTTGGCGAAGATCCGCGGGCTTTAGCCCGCGGATCTTCAAGTAGATGCTAGTTCTGGAGGGAGCCCGGACCCGGAGCGAAGTATCCTCTTTTGTGCCGGGGTGGGCTCATTTTGGACGCCACTGGTTTAGGTGGTGAGACAACTACTGAGACTTCACGCCACTTGCCATCGAGGCTCAGATTCGTGGGCGTATAGCCGATGGTGTAGCGATTTCGCAGGTCGCGCGCGATCTGTCGGCAAAGGTCGTCCACTTCGTCGATCGATTTTGGAAAATACGCGACACCGCCTGTGGCTTCTGCGAACTGCTGCAGCACTTTTTTCGCCTGCTTCGATGGAGATGCTTCGAAAAGTCCACCACGTTGATCGTTATCTTCGAGCAGTCCGATGGCGTAAAGGGTGACCTTGGATTCTTTCAACTGTTTCAGCACTTCTTCGAACTTGTACTTACTCCGGTTGTCTTCTCCGTCGCTGATCACGAGGAGCGCTTTGCTGTCCCGCTTTCCTTCCTTGACCACATGCTCCACCGAGAGGTAGATGGCGTTGTATAGCGCAGTCTCTCCGCGAGTATCGAGATTGTCCAGAGCATCCATGAGATCCCCGATGCTGCCGGTGAAATCCTGCTCCAGGTATGCCGAATCGTCGAAATTCACGATGAAGGTTTCGTCTTCGGGGTTGCTTTCGCGCGAAAACGCGAGAGCAGCGCTGTTGACGCGTTCGCGCTTGTTTCTCATGCTTCCGCTGTTGTCGATGACCAGACCGACACTGAGCGGCACATCTTCGTGGAGGAAGATTTTAATTTTCTGCTGGATCTTGTCTTCGAATACCTGGAACTGGTCCAGCGAAAGGTTATTAATTGGGCGTCCCTCTTTATCGTGGACCGACACCGGAATCTGAATGAGCGTGGTGTCCACACTGAGGTCGACCTTGACGTCCTTTTCTTGTTTGTTGTCCAGGTTCCTGGGATCTGCAGGCTTGGGAGCCGTTTGAGCAAAGAGGAGAAAACTGGACATAAGGACGGTGGACGTTAATGCAAATACTCGTGACATCGGATCTTCCTTTAAAACTTAATTTCCGGGACGTTCTCCCACTCCGGCGTAGTATCCCGTCTTCCATCGAACATTCAGACGGCCCACGCCTTTCGGTGGTTTCACATCAACCTTGATCTTCCGCCACTTCCCATCCTTTGCTTCATTCGTGGATTTGTACCCCAGCACGTACTGGTTTTTCAGCTCGACTGCGATCTTGGTGCAGATGTCTTCCAAATCATAAACCGAATCTGGAAAGAACGCGTGACCGCCGGTCAGATCCGAAAGTTCTTCGATCAGCGATCGTCCGGTCCGCCCTGCGCCGAGTTGAGAGTTCCAATCGCCCGTTATGCCGATCGCATAGATTTGGACGTCTTGTTCCTTCACGAATTCTCTGACGTTCGCAAAGGTGTATCGACTCCGATTATCTTCACCGTCGGTAATCAGGAGGAGCGCCTTCTTGGGCTGCGTTCCGTCCTTAAGCTTCTCCAGACCGAGATAAACCGCGTCATACATCGACGTCATTCCCTTCGTCGATTCGAAAACCAGTCTGTTTCGGAGTTTCGCGATATCGGTGGTGAAGTCTTCAGACATCTCAGGCCGGTTCGAAAACGTTACCAGGAAGTATTCGTCTTGAGGATTTCCGGTGTTCAAAAAAGTCACAGCGGCATCTTTAGCTGTGCTGAATTTGTCCTTCATGCTTCCGCTGACGTCGAAGATCAAACCGATACTGATCGGAACGTCGTCCGCGGAGAAGTAAGAGATCTTCTGTTCCAACTTGTCTTCCCAGAGGACGAAGTTCTCTTTATCGAGACCGGTGATTACCCGATTGTGAGCATCGGTGACGGTTGCAGGAATGGTGACCAGATCCACGTCCACTTTCAGCGACGGAACCTTGTTGTCTTGAGGTTTTTCCTGCGTTTGGGCGTACAAGGCAAAGCTCACCATTGTCACAAAAAGCACGAACCCAATGATGTTGCTCTTTCTACGAGTCATTGCGCCCCATCTCCTTGGGTGCCCAGAGCCCTTGGGAAAAATCCTTACCTAAGTGGCGCCATTATATTTGCCGGTCGAGTTTCTCGCAACCTTCGACGCCAGACACCCCGAATTTTTTTATACTCTACTTGAGCACGAAGGATTCCAAGTATTTTGGCCGAATTCCGGTCAGGCATGGACCTACTCTGGGCGTCCACCGGAGAAGCTTTTGGACCGGCACTCCAGAAACGTCGTGGTATATTTAAACGTCCTATGTGATTCATTAATTAAACGAGATGCGGCCTTGATGAATTCCCAGACCGCCATAGCCATGATCCCCGCCCGTTATCACTCCACCCGTCTCCCCGGAAAGCCAATTATTGAGATACAGGGTAAAGCACTCATAGAGCACGTTTACAGGCGAGTTGAGCAGGCCCGGCTGATTGACCGCATCATCGTAGCGACTGATGACACGCGAATCGTCGAGGTGGTTGAACGGTTTGGCGGCCACGTCGTGATGACACGTTCCGACCACCAAAGTGGTACCGATCGTTTAGCTGAGGCCGCAAAAGAGTTACACCCGGATGTCCTGATCGTCAACGTTCAGGGCGATGAACCGTTGATCGAACCGTCCGTCATCGACCGAGCCATCACCGCCGCACGCATCAGAGATGCCGAGATGGTTTCCGCCATGACTCGGTTCAGCAACTCGACGGATGTTCAGGATCCAAACCGGGTGAAGGTCGTGACGGACCGCAATGGATTCGCTTTGTATTTCTCCAGGTCGCGCATTCCGTCGAACGGGACCTGTTTTCTCCATCTTGGGTTATACGTATATCGCGCTGGTTTTCTCAGCACTTTCAGCAAATTAGAAAGAACTCCTCTGGAGACCGCTGAGCGGCTTGAGCAATTGCGGGTGCTGGAGCACGGTTTCCGGATTCGGATTATCGAGGTCGACAGCGATTCCTGGGGAATCGACACGGCGGCAGACCTGGAAAAATTCAAGGAATTAACTACAAAGAGCACAGAGGCACGAATGAGTGGTGAGGGGTAGTCATGGAAAAGAAGTTCATATTTGTTACCGGCGGTGTGGTCTCGTCGCTCGGCAAGGGATTGGCCGCAGCATCGATCGGATGTTTGCTGGAAAGCCGGGGATTCACCGTCAGTCTGTTGAAGTTCGATCCTTATCTCAATGTCGATCCGGGCACGATGAGTCCATATCAACATGGAGAAGTCTTCGTTACCGACGACGGCGCGGAGACCGACCTGGACCTTGGCCACTACGAGCGATACACGCACGCGGAACTGACTCGCAAAAACAACCTCACCACCGGCCGCATTTACGAGACCATCATTCAAAAGGAACGCCGAGGCGATTATCTGGGCAAAACCGTTCAGGTGATTCCCCACGTTACAAACGAAATAAAGGATGCGATTCACCGAGTGTCCGAGCACGTGGAGATTACGATCGTGGAAATCGGTGGAACTGTGGGTGACATCGAGTCATTGCCGTTCCTCGAGGCTATCCGGCAGATGAGGTCTGACGTAGGCCGGGACAATAGCCTCTTCATCCATCTCACACTTGTTCCGTACATACCGACCGCAGGAGAATTGAAGACCAAGCCGACTCAACACAGCGTCAAGGAACTTCTGGAGATTGGAATTCAGGCCGACATTCTTTTATGCCGTACTGATCGTTACCTTGCGGCAGACATGAAGGCGAAGATTGCGCTGTTCTGCAACCTTTCGGAAAAGGCAGTCATCACTGCTAAAGATGTTTCCAGCGTTTACGAGGTTCCACTCGTGCTTAGCGCCGAAGGGCTCGACGACCAGATTGTCAAAATGCTCCACCTCCCCGAGAGCGAAAGACGGATGGGAGATTGGCAGGCGCTGATCGAGCACGTGCACAATCCGATCGATGAAGTGTCGATTGGAGTTGTCGGAAAGTACGTGGAACTTGAAGACGCTTACAAGAGCCTTCGCGAGGCCCTGATCCATGGTGGCCTCATGCACAACCTGCGGACCAAGATTCACTGGATCGAGGCCGAAAGCCTGGAAGATCGCGATGAACCGATGAAGTTGCGACAGTTCGACGGCATCCTCGTTCCGGGCGGCTTCGGAAAGCGCGGCATTCCTGGAATGGTTCGAGCCATTCAATACGCTCGCGAACAGAAGGTGCCGTTCTTCGGGATATGCCTGGGAATGCAATGCGCGGTCATCGAGTTCGCTCAAAACGTTTGCAATTTGAAGAATGCCAACAGCACTGAATTCGACGTGAATACTCCGTATCCAGTGATCTACAAGCTGCGCGACCTCCTTGGCGTCGATACCATCGGCGGAACGATGCGTCTGGGTGCATATCCGGCGAATCTGCAACCGGGGTCACTTGCCAATCGCATTTACGAAGCGCCCATCATTTCGGAGCGTCATCGTCACCGTTTCGAGTTCAATCGAACTTTCGAGAAGACTTTGACTGAAAATGGCCTGATTATTTCGGGCGTGTCGCCGGACAAAAACTTCGTCGAGATCGTCGAACTGTCCAATCACCCGTGGTTCCTGGGTTGCCAGTTCCATCCCGAATTCAAATCAAAACCTCTGGCCCCTCATCCGCTGTTTGCCTCGTTTATTGCCGCATCGCATGAACACCGGATGACGCACACGAAAAACGGGCACTTTGCGGTGAATTCGTGAATGGGTCTGTCACCTCCATACTCCATACCTGATTTCAACATCGACCTGAAGCGAGACCTGTTCCTCATTGCAGGCCCATGCGTGATCGAGAGCGCCGAGCACGCGATGTTTATGGCGAAGGAGCTTAGGCGAATCACGCTGGAGCGGGGAATCCAATTCGTTTTCAAAGCGTCCTTCGACAAGGCAAACCGAACGTCGATCAAATCGTTTCGCGGGCCCGGCATGACGGAGGGTTTACGAATCCTCAGCGACGTGCGCAAGGAAGTTGGAGTTCCCATCCTGTCGGATGTGCACGATGCGTCACAAGCCGAAGCCGCCGGCGAGGTCCTCGATCTCCTGCAGATTCCCGCGTTTCTGTCACGTCAAACCGACCTGATTTTCGCGGCGGCGCGCACGGGGAAAATCGTCAATGTGAAAAAAGGCCAGTTCCTCTCGCCCTGGGAAATGAAGAACGTGGTCGACAAAGTCCGCGAGGCCGGCAATGAAAGATGCATGCTGACGGAACGCGGCGCTTCATTCGGGTACAACAACCTGGTCGTCGACTTTCGCTCGTTTCCGATCATGCAAAGCTTTGGAGTTCCGGTCGTCTTCGACGTTACTCATAGTTTGCAGCTTCCGGGTGGACAGGGCCAGAGTTCAGGCGGTCAACCCCAATTCATCCCGCACTTCGCACGAGCCGGAGTGGCGGCCGGCATCGATGGTCTCTTCATGGAAGTCCACGACAATCCAGCTAAAGCCCTCTCAGATGGCCCCAACGCCCTCGATCTGAGTTTGCTATCAAACCTGCTTCGAGACTTGGTGGCGATTCGGAAAGTTCTCAAAAACGCCGCGGGTTAAGGCCACGCGGCCTACAAAATCCTGTTAAGGGAGGGCTCATGTCGTTTTGGATTCGTTCGGCAACTCTCGTTTTGGTTGCCGGTCTGCTGAATTCTGCTTTCGGCCAAACCAGCACGCAAATGCAGAGAGGCTATGCCATCGTTACCCCGCAGAGCGGAAACTCCAATGGATTGATTGCGGTCGAAAGCCTCTTCAGTCAATCAGCGGGCGCGCAACGTCAGACGGACTTTTCGCCATCGCCGTTGCTTACCAGTGCGGCGTTTACCGTTAATATCGGCGGAACGACAGGCGGCGGCACCGGGCTCGCGATCGTCAATCCGACTGCTTTTTCCGGAAACGTCAGACTCTCGATCACGGATGCACAGGGAATTCAGATGCTCAATCAGACACTCACGATTCTTCCCAACGGTCAGTTCGCTCGCTTCGTTTCCGAACTGGGCGGGAAGGTATCGACGTCCACTGGATCGGATGGTCTTTTGATGCTGACATCCGATGTGCCGCTGGCCGTCCTTGCAGTCAACTTTCATCAGGCCGGAATTACGGCAGCGCCGGTGACCAGCCTGAGTCCCGTACCCTTACCGGTTACAAATCCCGGAGTCGTGGTTCCGAACGTCAACATATTCCCTCTGCTGCCGGGAACCGGCGGCCAGGAGGCTCTCTTCTTCCCGCAAGTAGTGAGCGGTGGCAACTGGTCCACAGAGATCAGGATCGCGAACACCAACGCAATGGATCAGATCGTTCGCATTGATTTCTATGATCCGAATGGGGTGGTCCTGAAGTCACTCACCAACATCGTGATTCCGGCGCGCGGCATGTTCATGTTCTCGTCGAAGAACGGAGGTATATAATCTCGCGACGGGATGATCGACAGCGACATTGCTCGACTGGCTGCGAAAACTCAGTTGCTCTTGTTGGACGTCGACGGTGTCATGACAGACGGCAAACTTC
>Ga0137427_10000911_pt1 | contig 14096 bp, 9 predicted proteins | sample EasRivERMZT700_2_FD_102309 | JGI IMG/M metagenome (GOLD analysis project Ga0137427, IMG submission 102309) | Soil microbial communities from meander-bound floodplain in the East River, Colorado, USA - East River MetaG ERMZT700_2 | ecosystem: Environmental > Terrestrial > Soil > Floodplain ...
CCTCGCGCTCGCCGAGATCCTTGCGGAGTGCAACGACGAGCGCAAATGCGTCGCGCACCTTCACACCCTGCGCGACATCGTGCGCGGCATCGACAACCGTCACCTGGAATTCACCTGCCTGGTTGGATTCGCGCAGATCGCGCTCGCGCACGCTCGCCAGCGCACCGGCATTGCCGCGCTGCGCCGCGGCCTGCAGCTCGGCCGCGAGTATGGCTACGCGCATTTCCTCTGGTGGCGGCCGGCGGCGGTGGCGCGCGTGCTCGCGAACGCGCTCGAGGCCGGCATCGAGCCCGAGTATTCGCGCAGCCTCATCAAGCGCCGCGACCTGGTGCCGGAGCAGCCGCCGCTCGGCGTGGAGGGCTGGCCGTGGACCTACCGCGTGCAGACCTTCGGCGGCTTCCGGCTGCTGCGCCACGACGAGCCGCTCGGCGCTGCAGAGGGAAAAGCCGCGGGCAAGGCGAAGAAGCGGCCGCTCGAGCTGCTCAAGCTGCTCGTCGCCTACGGCGGCGAGCAGGTGAGCGAGAGCCGGGTCACGGATGCGCTCTGGCCGCGCATCGACGGCGACTCGGCGCACCGCTCGTTCACGAGCACGCTCCACCGGCTGCGCAAGCTGCTCGGCGAAGACCGCGCGGTGACGTTGCACGAGGGCCGCCTCTCGCTCGACCGGCGCTACTTCTGGCTCGATACCTGGGCCTTTGAGCAATTGGCGTCCGACCTGGAATCGGCCAACGGCGAGCAAATCGAAAAGCTCGTCGAGAGGCTGCTTGCGCTTTATCGCGGCAGCTTCATGGCGGACGACGCCGACGCCGCCTGGATGATCCAGGCGCGCGAGCGCCTGCGCAGCCGATTCTCCCGGGTCCTTGCGCGCGTCTGCCGCCACTGGCAGGAGCGGGGCGAGGAGGAAAGGGCTCGCCTCCTGTACGAGAAAGGCCTTGAAATTGACCCACTTGCCGAATTTAAGCCAAGCGTAAGCGATCGGTAAGCGATCGGGCTGCGCTTCTCCCCGATGCTGGGGTCACCAGGGCAGGGGCTCTGGATGTCACCAAAGGAGAAGAGCATGAGACTTGCAAAGCTGGCAGCAGCAATCGGCTCGCAGGCGTTATTGCTCGCGGGCTGCTACCTGGTCCCGACCACCGACGGCAACTACGCCATCTATATCCCGAGCCAGCCGTCGCCGTATCCAGGCGGGCCGGCGCATCCGGTGGCGCAGCCGGCGCAGCCCGGGCTGCCGAAGGTGCTGCACGCGCGCCTGTATCCGGAAAACGATGTCGCGAGCCAGACCGGCATGGTCGCCGGCACCGTGACCAACATGATGACCGGCAAGGGCCGCTTCCAGCTGCAGTACGCGGGCGAGCTCCTGACCGGCGAGGCGACCCGCGTCTCGGGCGATGACCGCAAGGGGATCGCCAGCGCCTGGGGCCCGAGCGGGGCGTTCATGAGCTGCGAGTACCAGATGCACACTGCGCAGCAGGGGGCGGGCACCTGCAACTTCTCGAACGGCGCGCGCTACAAGGTTCACCTGGGGAACTAGGGGATCCGCGATGCTTACTTTGCGCGAAGCTGACGTAGTGCGCCTGCTGGCGCGCGGCTGCTCCTACGCCGAGATCGCCGGGCAACTCGGGATCTCGGCGCACACCGTGGCGAGCCACGTCAAGAACGCCTACCGCAAGCTCGACGTGCACTGCGCGGCCGCCGCGGTGATGCGGGCCATCGAACTTCGGGTGTTCGCCCCGGCGGGGCCGGGGGACGGCGGGATGTTGCGCGACGAAGCATGAGTAATTTTTACTAGCCCATTCGTCTCGCACGTTTGAGGGATGGCAGCGGCGGCGGCCGCCTCATACGATTGATGCTTTCTTCCCGAGAGAGGCGCTCGGTACAATGGGCGCGCTGACCTCCGGGGAGGGGCCGGCCTTCAGCACCGCATCTGCTTCGAGGGGGGGAGTCGAAATGCATAACGTAACCGGTCGCCGCGCCATGCTGCGCGCCAGACCCATTGCGCTCGCCGTTGCTGCAATCCTGCCGGCGGGTGCTGCATTTGCGCAGACCGCGCCGAACACGGTACCGACCAACGGCGTCTACACCGCAGGTACCGGCACCATCCAGCCGGTTACCCCCGACAACCATCTCCGGGTGGACCAGGCTTCCAAGAAGGGAATCATCGAGTGGGGCACGTTCTCCATCGGCTCCGCCGCCAGCGTGCATTTCCAGCACGCATTCGACCGTCAGGGCCTGACGCTCAACCGCGTCATCACCCCCAACAGCCCCTCCGAGATCTTCGGCCGTCTCACCTCGAACGGCCAGCTCTTCCTCGTGAACAACGCCGGCGTGCTGTTCGCGCCGACCGCATCGGTCTCGGCCGGCGCGCTCGTCGCCTCCACACTCAACATCACCGACCAGAACTTCCTCAACGGTATCTACGTCTTCGAGAAATCCGGCAACGCCGGCAGCGTCGTCAACCAGGGGTCGATCGTCACCGAGCGCGGCTACACCGCGCTTATCGGACCGCTGGTGCGCAACGACGGCGTGATCATCGCGAACGCGGGCAAGGTCGCGCTCGGCGCCGGCGACCGCGTCACCCTGGACATCGTCGGCGACGGCCTCATCAGCATTAGCGTCGACCAGGCGGCATTCAACGCTTCGGTCATCAACACCGGCACGATTCAGGCGGACGGCGGCACGGTCCTGCTCAAGGCGAGCAGCGCGAATGCCCTCCTCGACACGGTGATCAACACCTCCGGAGTCATCCGGGCCAACTCGCTCGTAGAGCGTAATGGCGAAATCGTCCTCGACGGTGGCAACGCCGGGGTGGTCGCGGCGAGCGGCACGCTGCAAGCGGCCGGCGGCACGATCAGCGTCCGCGGCGACAAGGTCGCGATCCTCGACGGCGCGCGCATCGATGTGTCCGGCGACGCCGGCGGCGGCACGGTGCTGACGAATGCAAGCGCGCTCTACGTCGGTGCGAATGCCTCGGTAAGCGCCGACACCCTGCAGTCGGGCGACGGCGGGCGGGTCATCCTGTGGTCGAACGACTCGACGCAGATCCACGGCACGGTCAGCGCCCGCGGCGCGGGGGACGGCGCCGGCGGTTTTGTCGAAACCTCAGGCGGCTACCTCGAGATCACGCGCGCGCCCGATGTCGGCGCGGGCGGCACCTGGCTGATCGATCCGTACAACATCTTCGTCGTTGCGGCAGCGGCATTGGTGAACAACACTGGCGCGCCATCCTTTACCCCGAACGGTAACGATTCGCAGATTGGAGCCGATCTCATAAGCGGGCGGCTCAACGTGGGAGCGAACGTGATACTCGACACCGGCGGTCCCGGCTCCCCCGGCACCCAGGCGGGCGACATCACGATCAATGCCGCCATCAACAAGACCGTTGTGAATCCCTCGTTCCTTACCCTTAACGCCGCGAACGACGTCACGGTCAACGCGGAGATCTCGACGAACGGGGGCGGCTTCAATGTTAACGCACGCGGCCTGACCAACAGCGGCACGATCAGCAATGGCGGCGGCACAGCACCCGGCGCGAACATGATCTTCAACGCCGACGCGTTCAACCTGGCGGGCGGCACCATCGACGCCGGAAACGCAGCGGTGATCCTGCGGCCGCGCACCGGGACGAATTCGTTCGGCATCGAGTCGGCGGGACAGACTACGCTAACGAACGCAGACATCGCAAAAATCAACACGAACAATTTCATCGTGTTCGGCAGCGGCACGGGCACGACCTTCACCGGCAACATGACTATCGGCCAGAACGCGCAGGTGCAGGGCGACGGTAAGCACCTGGCGTTCTTCAGAGGCACCGCGCCGGGCACGACGATGATCGGCGCCCAGGGTGTGGCCACGACCGGGGACGTGATCGTCAGCGCGGGCGGCGGTGCGATCGTGAGCAACGGTGGTGGAACCGTCAGAGGCGACGAGGTTCAGCTGCGAGCCTCCCAAGGCATCGGCACATCCGTCGCGCGCGTGAACACGGCCGCGAATGTGCTGGCGATCAACAACAGTGGCCCGGGCGGGTCGTTCGTCTCCGAGGTCGACAACGTGACGCTGCGCACGTTCACACTCAACGTCGGCGGCAATCTGAACACCTTCGGCACAGCCACCGGCGGAGCGCTCGATCTCCAGGTCGGCGGTGCTCTCAACGTCTCGGCGGGCGCGGGCGTGGATGCGATCGTCAGCTCCGGCGGCGGCCAGACCATCACGGCTCAGTCGGTCAACCTCACGGCGCAGGACGGCCGGCGTGCCACTATCGAGAACCAAATCTCTGGTCACCAAAGCATCACCGCCACCGCGGGCAACATGATCCTGCAGGTTCCCGGCGGCTCCGGTGTGGCGCAGATCGTCAACAACGCCACGAGCGCCCCGAGCCCCTTGGGCCCGGTGGCCGCCAACCAGACGATCAGCGTAAGCGGGCAGCTCAACGTGCTGGGAGGCTCGGCCGCGCCCTCGACCAACTCCGGGATCTTCAAGAACGGCGCCGGCGGGCTGCAGACGGTGAACGCATCCGGGATCACGCTGCAGGGCGCCTCGAGCGGCACGAACGCCGGCGCGCTCATCGTTTCCCGCGGCAACCAGCTCGTCGACGTCACCGGCGGCAACATCAACCTGATCGGCGGCGACGGCGGGACCACAAACAACGCGTCGATCTCGATGCTTCAGCTCACGCCGACGAGTCCCGTCGGGCAGCAGACGATCCTGGCGCACGATATCAACCTCAGCAACGGCTCGGAGGGCGCTGCCACCTTCGGCACCGACACCGTCGCCGGTATCTTCGGGAGCAAGCAGGTCATCACCGCCACGGGCGACGTGACGTTGACTTCCAGGGGCGCGAATGTTGGCGTGGCGGCTGGCGGACCTGGCGTGCGCATCGGCGCGCCCGGCGGCACCACCACCGGCACGGACCTGAACCTCACGGTTGGCCGCAACCTCAGCCTGCAGGGCGGCACCGCGAACGAGAACGGCGCGGCGATCGGCTCGAGCGGTGTATTACCCCCACCCCCGTCGAACCAGCCGGTGCCGAACAACATCTTCATCGACGCAGGCGGCAGCGTGACCCTGAACGCGGGCACCGAGCCCAACACCGGTGTGCGCATCGGCAGCGGCTCGACCGGCACCGGCGGCGGCAACATCACGATCCTCGCCGACGGCGGCATTCAGCTCAACCCGCTCAACAATGTCCAACAGCGCTCCGCGGCGATCCGCACGCTCGACAGCGTGACGCTCCAAGCCGCTTCGATCAGCGAGGCGGGCAACGGCTTCATTCTCGCGAACAGCCTCACGACAAACAGCACCGGCGGCAACACCACGCTGACCGGGCCGAACCAGGTCTCGAGCTACAACGGCACGAGCAGCGGTGATCTCAGCCTGATGAACACCGGCCCCCTTACCGTGACTGGCGTGGACGCGGCTGGCAACGCCTCGCTGGTCAACGCGCTCGGCGACGTCACGCTGACCGGTCAATGGACTTCGTCCACGGCCAGCATCTTCGCCGGCGCGGCGATCGTGGAAAGCGGCGCGGGCGCCATCCAGGCGGCAAGCCTGACCACGGACTCGGTTGGCGCCAGCCTGACCGGAGCCAACCAGGTCGGTGTTTTGGACGCCCGGAGCATGATCGACCTGACGTTCAACAACGCCGCGCCGCTCGAAGTGGCGCGCGCGAGCGCATCCGGGAGCGCCAGCCTGACCTCTGCCGGGACCATGACGATCAGCGGCCCGGTCATCGCGAACAATGGCATCAGCCTCACGGCGAACGGCGGCAGCATCGTGGAAACCGCTTCCGGCTCGATCACCACCGGGGCGTTCGGCAGCCTCAGCACGTTCTCGAGCGGCGATACCACGCTGACCAGCTTCACCAACCAGGTCTCTTCCTTCAACGCCACCAGCGGCGGCGATGTAAGCCTGGTCACCAACGGCTTCCTGACCGTCACCGGCATCAACGCCGCGGGCGACGTTGCGATCACCGATTTCGGCACCACGACGGTGGCGGGCGCGTGGACGGCGGGCGGCACGAGCGCGATCACGGCGGGCGACATCCTGCTCAGCGGAACCCTGACCTCGGCTGACGTGGTGCTGAACGCCGGCTTCGGGTCGATCACCGGGTTTGGCGCGAGCGCAATCATCGCCAACAATCTCTCCACCGTATCGGGCGCCAGCACCACCCTGTTCGGGGAGAACCGCGTGGTGAACTACAGCGCCGCAGCCGGTGCCGATCTCGCGTTCTTCAACCGGGGCGCGCTCAACGTCAGCAGCCTGAACGCAAACAGCGCGAACCTGAGCAACAACGGCTCGGTGACGATCTCCGGGCCGTGGGTCACGGCCGGGCAGACGAACATCACCGCGTTTGGTCTTGGTGCGACGCTTTCCGAAACCGGGAGCGGTTTCATTCAGGCGACCGGATTGAACGGACTGAGCGGCGAGGGCGGGATCAACTTGAATGGGGCGAACCGGATTGCGGGAACGCTGTCCGTCTCGAGCATGCTCGGCGACATCAGGCTCGCCAATTCCGGCGACTTGAGTCTTGGCGGCTTCAGCCCTGTCGGCGATGTCGGCCTGGTGAACACCGGTGCTCTCAACCTGACCTCGCTGAGCGGCCGCAATATGGCGCTGACGAACTCCGGTCCTATGACGGTCAGCGGCTCGGTGGTCGCCAACGGCCTGATGAATGTAACCGTCGACGGCGCGCTCACGGTGACCGCGGTCGGGCAAATCCCGCCGCCGACGCCGGGCTTTCCCCCCACTCCGCGATTCGCCTCGCTGAGCGCATCGGGGGGTCAGAACATTAGCGCGAGGTCTCTGGAAGTTTCGGCGCAGGACGGCGCGGTGGCGTCCATCAGCAATCAGGGCACCGGTAATCAAGAAATCACTGTCTCTGGCGGCGGCGGCATCAGTGTGATTTCGGCGGGCGGCAATGCGTCGATCAGCAATAGCGGGCCGTTCCTACCCCCCCCACCCCCCGGAGGCGGGACGCCCCCGCCTGCGCCTCCGGGTAGCCAGACCATTACCGTCACAGACGGACCGGGCATTGACCTGATCGCTGATGGTGGGAGCGCGACGATCACGCAAAACGCACAAGGTGGTGCCCAGAGTATTACCACCACTAACGCCGACCACATCGCGCTGGATGGGCGCGCGCCCCTTGCCCTTGCTGGCATTACCAATTTCCAGGGTGCGCAGACGATCTCGATCACCGGGAGCGGCAATAACGCCCTCAGGCTGGGCAGCTCGGACGGCCAGGGGCTGTCGCAGGTGCTAGGCAGGAGCCAGGTGATCACGGCGGGTAATGCGGCGAACGGGGAAGCGGGTCATATTGAGCTCTTCGGTGCCAACGCGCCCGCCTCATTTGTGGGAATTACGACGAGCAACGCTCCTGGCGCCGGAAACAGCCAGACGGTGTCGACAGCCGGCACGATCACGATCCAGGGCGGCACTTCGCTATCGCAGAATCCGCTGCCCCCGCCCCTCATCGGGATTACAAGCTCGTTTACCGGCATCACCCACAACTCGAACGGCCAGCAGACGATCAACGCAGGCAGCCTCGGTTTGCAGGGCGGCGCGGGCATCAATAACGGAGTCGGCATCGCCTCCAACCAGGACGGCCGCCAGCAGGTCACCGCGGGCGCGATCACGCTGCGGGGTGGAGCAAGCGGGCAGAACAACGGCGCCACGATCAACTCCAATAGCGGCGGTGATCAGACCGTCACCGTGACCGGAGGCAGCATCACCATCACCGGAGGCGACGGCGGCAGCAACAACCGCGCGGGCATCGGCAGTTCCGGCAATCAGACGATCAGCGGAAACCCGGACATCACCCTGGTCGGCGGCGCGGGCGGCGGCGAGCTCGGCAGCAACAACGTCTTCATCACCGCCAACGGGCCGACGAAGACCCAGACCATCAACGCGCGGAATATCACCGTGGCCGCCGGCGCGGGCGGGGTCAACAACAGCGCCGGCATTTCCGCCCCCAAGCAAGTCATCAATACGACCGGCAACCTGATCATGACCGGCGCGGCTTCGACCGGCCAGTTCAGCGGCACTCGGATCGGTGGCCTCGGAGGCAACACGCTTAGCGCGACCGACCTCACGATGAGCATCGGCGGCGACCTGTTGATGACCGGGGGTACCGCGGAGTTCAACGGGGCGAGCATCGGCAGCACGCTGTCCACCCCGGCCCTGCCGAACCTCATCAGCATCAACGTCGCGGGTGACGTCGTCATGACTTCGGGCACCGCCGCGGGGACGCGCATCGGCACCAGCGCCCTGTCCGACACGCTTGCGGGAGGCACCATTTCGATTGCCGCCGGCGGCAAGATCGAGCTGAACGGCAACTCTGCGGCCGCGCCGACCGTCATCCGCACGCTGGGCAATGTGACGCTCAGCGCGGGGGCCGTGATCACCGAAGGTAACTTCGGGCGTATCGAGGCAAACACGCTGAACACGACATCGGGTGGCGCCACGAGCCTCGTCGGCCCGAACCAGGTCGCCGTGTTCAACGCCACCAGCACCGGCGGCGACGTGAGCCTGAACAACACCGGCGTGCTCGACGTCACCGGCATGAGTGCCTTCGGCGACGCGACCATCAGCAATATCGGGAACGTCACGGTGAGCGGGCCGTGGACGGCGGGCGGGACGAGCACGATCACGGTCGGCTCGGATATCCTGCTCCGGTCGGCGATGCACTCACACGACGTGGTGCTGGTGAGCACGACGGGCGATATCCTCCAGGATGCGGGCGCCTCGGTCGTCGCCGAGACGCTGAGCACGAACTCGTTCGGCGATACGCATCTGGATGGCACCAACGCCGTCGGGACGATAAGCGTCACGAGCACCGAGGGAGACGTGAGCTTCAACACGAGCTCTCCGCTCTTGACACTGAGCTCGATCAGCCTGCCGGGGGCGTTGCTCGTGAATCACACCGGCGCGGTGTCGGTGCAAGGCGAGGTGTCGGCGCTCTCGCACGACATCCACGCGACCGGGGACGTCACGGTGGGCGGCGCGAACGCGCAAAGTGCCACGCTGCTCTACGCGACGGACCACATCTTCATCTCGACGCCGCAGTCGATCCTCGTGCGCGGCAGCGACGTGGCGCCGCTCGGCGCGGCCGCGGTCCTGGCGGAGGGCGCGCTCCACTTCTCGGCCGGCAGCGTCTCGATCGTCGGCGGCGGCGCTCTGCTAACGCCGGCGGTCGTGCGCGGCGCTTCGGTGGACATGAGCGTCGGCAATCTGAACGTCACCGGCGGCCGCGGGCATCTGTCGCCCGCGCTGCTCTCGAGCGGCAGCAACATCGACCTCACCGTCGGCACCGCGGTGCGCATCACCGAGGGCAAGGGCCTGCTTTCCGTGGCGCGCATCCAGACCGAGATCAAGGACGGCGTGATCCACATCTCGTTCCCGAACCTCGAGGAGGGCGGCTATTTCGTGAACGGGATCGAGGGCAGGACCCACCACGGGCAGACCGGCTTCTTCACCTTGAACAAGCCGGCGAAGGTCGGGAAGACGCTGCTGCTGGAGTACGGCGACTAGCAGCCGGCGCTTCGCAGCTTCTCCAGGATCGCCGCCACGCACTCGTCCGTCGTGGGGGCGACGTCCACCGCGATGGCGTTCGCGGGTGGCTCGAGCGTGGCGAACTGGCTCTCGAGCAGCGCCGCGGGCATGTAGCGATGCTGGCGGCTTTCCATCCGCTCGCGGATCAGCGCGAAGCTGCCGTGCAGATACACCACCGTGAAGTCCGCGATGCCCTGCGCCAATCGCTCGCGGTAGCTCTCCTTCAGCGCCGAGCAGGCGAGCACGGCGTTGGGCTCGTCCTTCAGGACTCGATTGAGATGGGATAGCCAAGGCCAGCGGTCCGCGTCCTCGAGCGCGATCCCGGCCTTCATCTTGGCGACGTTCTGCGGCGGGTGGAAGTCGTCGGCGTCGATGAATCGCCAGCCGAGGCGGCGGGCAAGCGCCTCGCCGATCGTCGTCTTGCCGACGCCGGCGACGCCCATCACCAGCACGATCATTCCGGTCGCGGTTTCTCGGTGGCGTGGCCGCCGAAGCGCGCGCGCATCATGGCGAGGAGGCGGTGCGCGTGGTCGGAGCGGCCCTGGCTGGAAAAGCGGCTCATCAGCGCCGCGGTGATCGCGGGTGCGGGTACTCCGAGCTCGATCGCCTCCAACGCAGTCCAGCGTCCTTCGCCGGAGTCGGCGACGATCGGCGCGATGCCTTCCACGCTTTCATCCTTCAGGATATCGGCGCACAGGTCGAGCAGCCACGAGCGCACCACGCTGCCGTGGCGCCAGGTCTCGGCGAGGCGGCCGACGTCGATGTCGAGCTCGCGCCGCGCCTCGAGCAGCGCGAAGCCCTCGGCGAGCGCCTGCATCATCCCGTACTCGATGCCGTTGTGGATCATCTTGGCGAAGTGGCCGGCGCCGCTCGGCCCGCAGTGCAGCCAGCCGCGCTCCGGAGCAGGCGCGAGCAGCCGGGCGAAGGGCTCGAAGATCTCGATCGACTTGGCTGTCCCGCCCAGCATCAGGCAGTAGCCGTGCTCCAGCCCGTGGACGCCGCCCGAGACGCCGGCGTCGATGTAGCGCAGGCCCTGCTGAGAGAGCGCCAGCGCGCGGCGCTTCGAGTCGCGGTAATAGCTGTTGCCGCAGTCGACGATGGTGTCTCCCGAAGAGCAGAGCGGCAGGAGGTCGCGGATCGCGTCCTCCACCGCTTCGCCCGCCGGCAGCGAAAGCACGATCAGGCGCTCGCCGGCTAGCCGCGCGCACAGCGCGGCCAGGTTTTCGGCGCAGTCGATGTTCTTTTCCTCGGCCAAGGCCTTCTGCGCCGCCTCGGCCCGGTCGTAGCAGACCACATGTACGCCGCCGCGCGCGAGGCGCCGCGCCATGCCCGCGCCCATCCGGCCCAGGCCTACGATTCCGATTTCCATGAACGGCTCCTGCATTTTTGGGGTCTTGCTCTTATATGGATTATCTCGATCTGCTGCAATGGCCTGCCATGGTGGTGACTGTAGTCGCTGCTTGGCTCGTGGCGTCGCGTTCCCCGCACAAGCGCGCGATCGGCTTCTGGTGCTTCCTTGCGAGCAACGTGTCGTGGACGGTGTGGGGTGTTCACGACCGCGCCTACGCCCTGGCAGGGCTGCAGTTTTTTCTGGCGGCGCTTAATATCCGCGGTATACATGAGAATGAATGAAGGCGAACGAGTGAGGTACCGCATGCCGAGGATCGTGCTCGGGGCGCTGCTGTGCGCGCTCTCGCTTCCAGTGTGGGGGCAATACCCGGCCAGGGCGATCCGCGTGGTGGTCCCGTTTCCCGCCGGCTCGGCGACCGACACGATTACGCGCGTGCTGGCGCAGTCGGTGTCGCAATCCATCGGCCAGACGCTGGTGGTCGAGAACAAGGCCGGCGCCGACGGCGCCATCGCCGCTGCCGAAGTCGCGAAGGCGCCGCCCGACGGCTACACGCTGCTCATGGCCACCAACAGCCCGATGTCCGCGGTGCCGGCGATGAAGAAGAGCCCGCCCTACGACCCGGTGACCGACTTCACGCCGATCACCGACGTCGGGCGCTACACCTTCTTCATCGTGGTGCACCCGAGCCTGCCGGCGAAAACGCTCGACGAGCTGATCGGGTACGCCCGCGCCAACCCGGGCAAGCTCAACTACGCCACCGGCAATACCACCGGCATCGTCTCGACTGCCTACTTTGCGTCGCTCGCGAAGATCCAGATCGTGCATGTCCCCTACAAGGGCGAGCCGCAGGCGCTCACGGACTTGATCGCAGGGCGCGTGCAGCTCATGTTCTGCTCGTCGAGCACCTCGGTGCCGCAGATCCGCGAGGGCAAGCTGCGCGCGCTCGTCACCACGCTCGGCAAGCGAAGTGCCCTGCTACCGGATGTGCCGACCATCGGCGAGGCCGGCATGCCGCAGTTCTCGATCACCTCGTGGGCGGGGCTGTTCGGCCCGGCGAAGATGCCGCGCGAGGTCGTCGAGCGCCTGAACAAGGAGTTCGCCGCCGCCATGGGCCGCGCCGACGTGCAGGCGGCGATGGAGAAGCAGGCGTTCTCGCTCAGCCCCTCATCGCCGGAGCGCCTGGCGGCCTTCGTCAAGGAGCAGATGGAGAGCTACCGCCGGATCCTGCGCGCCGCCGGCGTCGAGCCGGAGTAGGTCGGGGAAGCTGCGCAGCCAGGTCAGCTGCCTTTTCGCCAACTGTCGGGTCGCCGCGGTCGCTTTTTCCCGTAGAGATTCTTTGTCATAGCGGCCGTCGAGGTACTCCCACACCTGGCGGTATCCGACCGCGCGCATGCTCGGCATCGCGGCGCTGAGACGGTGTTTCTTCTTCAGCGCCCTCACTTCGCCGATCAGCCCGAGCTGCAGCATCGCTTCAAAACGTATTTTTATCCTTTGATGCAGCAGAGCGCGCTCAGGAACGAGCGCGATGCCCTTCAGCTCGAATGGCAATTCTTTCCTGGCAACACCCTGGAGCTCGGACAGCGGCTTGCCGGCGATGCGCCAGACTTCCAGCGCGCGCTGGATGCGTTGCGCGTCGCTCGGCGCGATGCGGCTCGCCGCCTTCGGATCGACCTTCTCCAGCTCGGCGTGCAGCACTGGCCAGCCGCTGCGCGCCGCTTCGGCCTCGATCTCGGTGCGGATCCTGGCATCGGCCTGCGGCAGCGCGTCGAGGCCGGCGGTGAGCGCGCGGTAGTAGAGCATGGTGCCGCCGACGAGCAGCGGAATCGCTTTTCTCGCGAAAATTTCACTGATTTTCGAAAGAGCATCCTCCCGCCAGCGTCCGGCCGAATAGCTCTGGTCCGGGTCGATGATGTCGATCAGGTGGTGCGGCACCTGCGCGCGCAGCGCGGCGCCGGGCTTGGCGGTGCCGATGTCCATGCCGCGGTAGACGAGCGCCGAGTCCATCGACACGATCTCAACCGGCAGTTTGGCCGCCACTTTGACCGCGAGCGCCGACTTGCCGCTCGCGGTCGGCCCGAGGAGCGCGAAGGCGGTGCCGGCCAAGCTAGCGCCCGCCGGAGACGTCGAGCAGCGCGCCGGTGATGTAGGAGGCCTCGTCGGAGGCGAGCCAGAGGATGGTGCGCGCGATCTCTTCGGCCTCGCCCGCGCGCTGCAGCGGCGCCGTGCCGCCGATGCGCTCGACGCGCGCCGGGTCGCCGCTCGCGAGGTGGATCTCGGTGCGGATCACGCCGGGCCGCACCGCGTTCACGCGGATGCCCTCGGCGCCGACTTCCTTCGCGAGTCCGACCGTGAACGTATCGATTGCGCCCTTGGAGGCCGCGTAGTCGACGTACTCGCCCGATCCGCCGAGCCGCGCCGCCACCGAGGACAGGTTGACGATGGCGCCGCCCTTGCCGCCGCGGCGCGTCGACATGCGCTTCACCGCCTCGCGCGCGCAGAGGAAGCTGCCGGTGACGTTGACCGCCAGCATGCGCTGGATGCGCTCGGCCGACATCGCTTCCACGCGCGAGCCGCGGTCCACGATGCCGGCGTTGTTCACCAGCGCGGTCACGCGCCCGAGCTTTTCATCGACCGTGTTGAACAGGCGCACCACGTCGGCTTCCGAGGCGACATCGCCCTGTACCGCAATGCCTCCGATCTCGCGCGCGAGCGTCTCGGCTGCCTTGCCGTTCTTCAGATAGTTGATGCATACCGTGTAGCCGCGCTCAGCGCCGAGGCGTGCGGTCGCAGCGCCGATGCCGCGGCCGCCGCCCGTGACGACCATGACCTTCATCTTCCGCGCATGAACAGCTTGTCCAGGTCCGTCATCGTGAGCTGGTACCACGTCGGCCGGCCGTGGTTGCAGCTCCCGGAGCGCTCGGTCTCCTCCATCTCGCGCAGCAGCGCGTTCATCTCCGCGACGCTGAGCGCGCGATGCGCGCGCACCGCGGCATGGCAAGCCATGGTCGCGAGGAGCTCATTCTGGCGCGACGACAGCACCTGGCTCGCGCCGTACTCGCGGATCTCGCCGAGGACGCCGCGCGCGAGCCCGACGATGTCGCCGCCGGCGAGCGCCGCCGGCGCCGCGCGCACCGCGAGCTCGTTCGGCCCGGACACGGTGAGCTCGAGCCCGAGGCGCTCGAGCGCATCGCGGCTTTCC
>Ga0137427_10000912_pt1 | contig 14089 bp, 9 predicted proteins | sample EasRivERMZT700_2_FD_102309 | JGI IMG/M metagenome (GOLD analysis project Ga0137427, IMG submission 102309) | Soil microbial communities from meander-bound floodplain in the East River, Colorado, USA - East River MetaG ERMZT700_2 | ecosystem: Environmental > Terrestrial > Soil > Floodplain ...
GCCCGCGAGCGGCCAGACACCAGCACACGAGCATACGTTCATCAAGGGTAGCAAGGAGCTGATCGCCTACGGCGAGCGCTCCCGTTTCGTGACCTCGGTGCGCATAGCCCATCCTGTCGGCGGAAGGCCTTCGCCCGACGCCTTCGGGCTGGTCTTTCATGTGGCGTCGCCGCTTCAGGATTCGGTGGGGGTGATCACACCATCCTCGCTCCACTTCGTGGGGACGACCCGTGGTTCCTTCGTCCCCGAGATCGATCCCCGGGAGCATCGTCTCCTGATCCACGGGATGGTGGACCGTCCGCTGACCTTCACCATGGAGGATTTGAAGCGCCTCCCTACCGTGACCCGCGTTCATTTCATGGAGTGTGCGGGGAACCGAACGTCGCGCAGGGCCAAGACGGTTCAGGAATCGCACGGGATGACCAGCTGCGCCGAATGGACCGGCGTGCTCCTCTCTGTGCTGTTCAAGGAATGCGGCCTGAAAGGCGGGGCATCCTGGTTTGTCGCAGAAGGGTCGGAGGAAGTGAAGGGGGCGTCGAGCATTCCGCTGGCCAAGGGGATGGACGACTGTTTTGTGGCCTACGGCATGAACGGCGAGGCCTTGCGGCCCCAGCAAGGGTTTCCGCTGCGGCTGATGGTCCCCGGTTTCGAAGGAATTTTTCACACCAAGTATCTGCGGCGAATCAAGGTGGTGGACCGGTACTACATGAACTACAACGACTACGGCCACCTTGATCAGGAGCCTAAAGTCGCAGCGTTGGATTACCAGATCGGGCCCAAATCCGTCATCACTTTCCCTTCCGGCGGACAACAGTTGCCCGGCCGCGGATTCTACGAAATCAGCGGCCTGGCCTGGTCCGGTGGCGGAGCCATCAAGAAGGTGGAGGTGTCCACCGACGGCGGCCGGCGCTGGAACAACGCCGAGATCAAGGGGACCGCGTATCGCATGGCGCATACCCGGTTCGGTTACATGTGGAATTGGGACGGACAGGAGACCGAGCTTCAGTCGCGCTGCACGGACGAACTGGGTTCGGTTCAACCGTCGCGAGCACAGGTCGCCCAGTACTGGAACGTGCCCCTGACTCCCACATACAGCGTGCCGGGACTGGACAACACGATTCAGCCTTGGAAGGTCGCCAGAGACGGGAGCGTGACCAATGGGAATGCTTAGGGTTCTGTCGTCGGTTTTACTCATGGGGGTCTCCGGGCTAGCGCAGTCGGCTACTTATGGTGTGGGACGCACGCCGAGTGCAGAGGAGATCCGCGCGTGGGATATCTCCATCGGCCCTACCGGAGAGGAGCTCCCGCCAGGGCGCGGAACCACCATGGAGGGCGCGCAGGTCTATCGCGCGAAGTGCGCGGGATGCCACGGGGCGACGGGTATCGAGGGCAAGGCGCCCATTTTGAAAAGCAAAGCTGGCCCGGATGTCGAGCTCTGGAGACGGGGACGAATACTGCCGCTTCGCTCGCCGTTCGCGACGACGGTCTGGGATTACATCAATCGCGCCATGCCCCTCAATAGAGAGGGAACGCTGACCGTCAATGAGGTATACGCGCTGACGGCGTTTCTGCTCTATATAAACGACGTCATTCCGGAGGACAAAGTGCTCGACGCCCAGAGTCTTCCGAAGGTCAAGATGCCGATTGGTGATAAATACGCACCCCTACCTGAGTGGAAGCCCGGGACGCCAAGGCTTAAAGGCTACCCGCCGTACTAGATCGTCGTCGAACCGCAATCTCTTTTCTCGGCCGATAGCAACTATCGGCGTGTGCACTTGCCGTCCCCGGGATCCTGAAGCGGGCATCACTCACGCCGGCTAACAGCCATTCCAACAATTTCGCGTTCACCCTCGCTCTCGGACCGCTTCCCTCACTTTCGATGTCCGTTTGCCTTTTGTCATCATCAAGGTTCCTCATATACGACCGTAACGCCCTGCAAACTACTTCGCTTGCTCAGCCCTATCGCGAAGAGTTGTTCATCGACATTCGCTGGGCCATCGAGTCGATACTGCTTGAACCCCAACTTTTCCAGAACCCGGAGCGACGCTGCGTTCCCGGTCTTGACGGCAGCGATGATCTTCGTCGCGCCAAGAGTGTCGAAGGCGTAGAGCACGCACGCCTGCGCAGCTTCAGTAGCGAAGCCTCGCCTCCAATGGCCAGGCTTAAAATGGTAGGCGAGTTCGAATTCCGGGCCCTCAGCCTCGAAGTGAAACCCGCAAGCGCCGACGATCTCCCCGCTCGTCTTCTCCGTGACGGCCCAAAGGCTAACGCCGTGAAGATCTTGTGCCGCCACAGCACGCTCCAGAGTCCGTCGTGCCGCAGCAAGATGTTCAAGCGGCTGGCCGACGTATCGCATGACTTCGCGGTCGCCCCAGATGGCGAACGCATCCGCGGCATCGTCGGACTGCCACGTCCGCAAGAGAAGCCGTTCGGTTTCCAGGATGATCTGCATAATGCATATTACGCGCTGATCCTCTTTTCTTGACGGATCACGTCCACGCCATCAAAATTCCCCCCATACGATCCAATCTGAACAACCAAACAAGGAAGAGCCTTGGAGGCAAATTCTATGAAACGTAGCTTCATTGCTATCAGCGTTCTGGTCTTGGTTTTCGCCGCTTTGCCGGCTTTGGCTCAGGCGCCGGCCGCGAATCCGTTGCTCGGCACATGGACTGTCAACATCGCCAAGTCGAAGTACAGTCCAGCAGACCTGGCCCCGAAGAGCGGTACGACGACGTTTGCAGCAGTTGCCGGTGGAATCAGGGTGACGAACGATGGCGTCGATAACCAGGGCCGGAAGACGCATCAGGAGTACACCACCAATTTCGACGGAAAGGACGCCACCTGCAACTGCACGATTGATGGCAAACCCAGTCCCAATCAGGATTCAGCGTCATGGAGAAAAATTGACGATTACACCTTCGAGCTCGTTGCCAAGCTGAAGGGCCAGGCGCTTACAACCACGCGTGTCGTCGTTGCGCGCGACGGTAAGACCCGAACCGGCACCGTCACGGGCAAGAATGCTCAGGGGCAGACCATCAACAACACCGTCCTTCAAGAAAAGAAGTAAGCTGCCAAAGGCCGGTTAGATTAGGCGCATGCGATACGGGATTGTCATTCCAGGTGGAGAACCGACCGCGCAATGCGAGATGGCGCAGAGCGCGGAGGCGGTGGGTTGGGATGGATGTCCAGGCCGTCTATCTCAAACCCAACAAGCGCCAGGAAGCTCTCAATATTCTCGATCGATATCTCCAGCGGTTTCCGGACGATCCCAATCGCGAACTGGCGATCGAACGAGCCCGGAAGCTGCGAGCCGCGTTGTCACCTGATCGTTAAATGAGCCTTGCTGGACTCGAACCAGCGACCTGCAGCTCAAGACAGATTCCGGGTGATTATATGTCGCCATGAGTTTACCGATCCCATCGAAGCACATGCCTGAAAGCCCAATGAAACACTTACAAAACCCTTACAATATCGATAAACTGATGGAGGTTTACGAACGCGGGTCCTTTCCAAGTCGTTGATGTTATTGTCCGAAAACACGTCGGGCGGTTAGCTCAATTGGAAGAGCATTCGGTTTACACCCGAAAGGTCATAGGTTCGAGCCCTATACCGCCCATCCTCAGAAAACCACACTCTTCACTAGCGAATGTTATTGGTGCAGCTAAGGGAAGGCATCGATTCTGGAATTGAGTTGAACACTCGCCGCATGCAGATTCGAACACCGCTCTAACTAACTTTTTTGCGCACTGGTCATCGCCCGACGCGAACGCAGTGTGCTCGACACGAAATTCCGGAGAGCCTTTTCAAAGCAGGGATTGTGGGGTTGTCCAATTCAGGTGGCCAGACACCACTTGTTCGTAACAAAAGAGCAGCGTGTTGGCGTGTACATCATCCGGATTCCTCTGCGGATGTCTTCAGATCAACTCGCGTGAACTATCACCAGGAGCTGTTTGAAGGTAAACGCGTAAATGTGTGACGTTTTTCGCCGAGTCCGCCCATACGCTGGTCACACGGCCACGAAACACTTCTTCCGGAAATGAAATTTCCACGGACATTCCGATGCGCAGGTCATTGTGGATGCCACTAAGAACGAAGGACTCGATGGCGTAACTGTCTCCCGCGTGGCTTGATCTTTCGCGGACGATGACGTTCACTATGCTGCCGTTGATCGTGACTTTGTCATTCACCTAATAATTCTACCCATGAGTCAGTGCCCGCTGTGTATAGGAAATTCCTGAGTGCTGTAGGACAACCGCTGACGGCGGAGTAAAGGTTCGCGAGTTCTTTGCGCAAAGCTGTCCGAAGATGGACCGCACCTGTCCCGTCCATCGATCATGATGACGATGTTCACAGTCACATATCCACGGGCGGGTACTTCTGCAGAAGGAGCGCCAATCCTCCATTTGGCAACCGCCCTTCCTTCACTGCTACGGCAGTCGGCTTTGTCCAACAAATCGTCAAAACTTCAAAAACGCCCTGGGCTTTAGGGCGTAATCAATTCGGGGTCAGGCACGTAAAGCTGATAAAACAAGTGCCAGACCCCCGAATTGATTACGCCCTAAAGCCCAGGGCCTGCAAGGTTGGCAGACTTGTTTGCCTCCCACGAACATGGCATCATGCCGCCCGTGATTGAACCAGGAAAAGCTTTGGGTCCGTATCAGGTTATCGAGGCGATTGGCGCGGGAGGTATGGGTGAGGTCTATAAAGCTCGCGACACACGCCTGGACAGGATTGTTGCTGTAAAGGTCCTGCCTGCTCACCTCACGGAACACGCCGACAGTCGTGAACGGTTCGAGCGCGAGGCTCGCGCGGTGTCCGGTCTGAATCATCCGAACATTTGCACCCTTTACGATATCGGCCGCCAGGATGAAATCGACTTCCTGGTGCTCGAGTATCTTGAAGGAGAAACGCTGGCCGATCGGATCGCCCGGAGCCCCATACCACTCGATGAAGCTTTGAAATATGCCATCCAGATTGTTGGCGCGCTCGATAAAGCTCACCGTCATGGAGTCATCCATCGAGATCTCAAGCCCGCGAATATCATGCTCACGAAAGCCGGCACGAAGCTGTTGGACTTCGGACTCGCCAAATTCAGGGCCGCACAAACGGCTGCAAGTTCGATGTCAGGGTTAGCGACGGGGCTTCCACCGGAAAGTCTCACCGGTCAGGGAGTCATCGTCGGCACGCTGCAATACATGGCGCCGGAACAACTCGAAGGAGCCGACGCCGACGCGCGCACGGACATCTTCGCCTTTGGCTCGGTGCTCTACGAAATGATCACGGGGCGGAGGGCCTTTCAGGGTAAAAGCCAGCCGAGTTTGATTTCGTCAATCATGTCCGGCGATCCGCCACCCCTCTCGTCGATCCAGACGATGGCGCCTCCGGCGCTGGAACACGTTGTGAAGACCTGTCTTGCCAAGGATCCGGCCGACCGTTGGCAAACCGCCCACGACGTGATGGCGCACCTCAAATGGATCGCGGAAGGCAGCAGTCAGTCCAGCATTGCCATTCCGGTCGCGGGAAAGCGACACCAGCGCGATCGGCTGACGACCGTCATGCTCGCGATCGTTACCCTGCTGGTGATAGCTATGTCGGCGCCGACCTTCTATTACTTCCGTGGAGAACCGTCAGCGCCGGAGATCCGTTTCGATTTTTCGACACCTATTCCCCCAAATCCCACGTCCTTATCGGTTTCGCCGAATGGAGAGGCGGTTACTTTTTCTGCAATTTCGTCAACCGGTATTGCGCTTTACGTTCGACGCCTCAACCAGGTTTCGTGGGAACAACTTGCCGGCACCGAGGGCGGCACCAATCCGTTTTGGTCGCCGGATAGCCGTTACATTGGATTCTTCGCCTTCCGCAAACTGAAGAAGGTCGCGGTGAATGGCGGAGTCGCACTGGATATTTGTGAATGCCCTCAAGCAACGGGCACCTGGAACGAAGACGGGACCATCCTCTTCGGCAATTCCACCAACGGTATCTTCTCGGTATCCGAAAACGGCGGCACGCCCAACCGGCTGGACGAAAGCGGGTTTTTTCCCACATTCCTTCCGGGCGGCAGGCATTTTCTTTACACCTCCTTGCGGCCGGAACCCGGGATATATGTCCGATCCCTGGATACCCGGGATGACCGGCTCGTTGTTTCCGGTATCTCCTCGTCGGCATATGCGGATAGCTACCTGTTTTATCTTCGTCAAGGTACGCTGTTCGCGCACCCGTTTGATCCGGACAAACTCGCCGTGCAGGGCGAGCCGAGCCGCGTTGTGGACCAGGTCGCGGTTGGATTGTTGGGCCGCGGCGCCTTCTCGATTTCACGCACGGGCGTGATCGCCTACCGCCCAGGGACCGGGACGACCGCGAAGAGCCAGCTTTCCTGGCACGACCGCTCCGGCAAGAAGCTGCAGGACGTGGGTCAGCCGGATGCTTACGCACCCAACTTCGACCTCTCACCGGACGCGAAACACGTTGCATTGTCCAAAATTGAGTCCGGCGTATCGAATATTTGGCTGATGGAATGGAGCCGAGGCGTCACGACAAAGTTAACAAACCTGACCGCAGAGGCCGCTACAGCTACAGGCAGAGATGTCGTCTGGTCACCGGACGGACTGCGGCTGGTCTACTCCATACGCCCCAAAGGAAGCGCGGATATCTTCGAGAAACAAGCCAGCGGTTTAGGCAGCGAAACCGCCGTGGTGGATAGTCCGTCCGACGAGTATGTCGAGGATTGGTCCAGGGATGGGAAATACATTCTGTACCTCGTGACCACGAGTAACGGAACAGACATTTGGGCTATGCCATTGTTCGGGGACCGCAAACCGATGCCACTGGTTCAGTCGCCTTCTCCGAAGGATGAACCGCACTTTTCCTTTGATGGCAAGTGGATCGCCTTCAATTCCATGGAATCCGGAGTGGCGCAAGTCTACGTCATGTCTTTTCCATCGCTCGATCAGAAACGGCAAATCTCAACGAACGGAGGGTCCCAGGCGCGCTGGCGTCAGGACGGCAAAGAGCTCTTCTATCTTGCCGGCGACGGTAAGATGATGGCCGTTGATATGAGCGTCGTTAACGGAAGAATCGACTCCGGAAGTCCTCGCGTTCTGTTTGAAACCGGTCTTTCAGTTGATACCAATCGCGATCAGTACGCGGTGACCGCGGACGGGCAGCGTTTTCTGCTGCTCAAACCGCTTGGCGAAGCGTTGGCGGCACCGATTACTGTCGTTGTCAATTGGAAGCACTGACGGGTTAACCTTTAGGTCATGAAACAGCGAGTATCTCCTGAAGAATGGCAGGCGCGCGTGGACCTGGCGGCGCTCTATCGCCTGACGGCGGTGAACCGTTGGGATGATCTGGTGTTCACCCACATTTCGATACGCGTGCCCGGACCAGAGCATCACTTTCTCATCAATCCTTACGGATTCCTGTTTGAGGAAATTACGGCATCGAGTCTGGTGAAAGTGGATCTTGACGGCAAGATCGTGATGGAGACGCCATACTTCATCAATCCCGCCGGTTTTACGATTCACGGCGCCATCCACGAAGCGCGCGATGATGCGCGCTGCGTCTATCACACCCATACCGTACACGGCGTTGCGGTAGCGGCGCAGAAGAATGGCTTGCTCCCGATTTCGCAGCATTCGCTGCCGCTGATGTCGATTGGTTATCACGACTACGAAGGAGTCGCTTTGAATGCCGCCGAGAAACCAAGGCTAGTCCGCGATCTCGGATCGCATCGAGCGCTGATTCTGCGGAATCACGGCCTCCTGACAATCGGTCGTACGGCAGCGGAAGCATTCCTCTACATGTACTTCCTCGAAACGGCTTGCCGTATCCAAATCAACGCGCAGTCCGGCGGCTCGGAACTGCTGCCGATTGCCGAGCCGATTCTTCAAGGCATCCGATCTCAAGTCGATCAGGTGACCAAAGGCCTCGGCGCCGATCTCGTGTGGCCCGCCCTGTTACGCAAACTCGACCGCATCGATCCCTCATACAAGGAATGAGGAACAAAACAGTCCATCCTGACGTATCCGTCCCTTTAGCGGCGGTCGATGACCGGGGAAGGGGACATTTGACACGTGACATTTGACGCGTGACATTTGACATCCCGGGAACCCTCGCCTTCGGATGTCAAACGTCACGCGTCAAATGTCACGTGTCAAATGTCCCCTTCCCCGGTCATCGACCGCCGCTAAAGGACGGGTACTACCATGGACACTCTCTGGCGCGACATCCGTTTCTGTCTTCGAACGCTGACCCGGGCCCCGGGTTTCACCGTCATTGCCGTACTGGCACTAGGACTTGGCATCGGAGCGAGCACCACGATTTTTACGGTGGTGTATGGCTTGATCTGGAAGCCGCTACCGGGTGCATCCCGTCCTGACGAACTGGTTTCCCTGACTCTGACTCAGGGGCAGGGCTTTCCCTTTAGCCTATCCTTATCCAGTTACAACGATTATCGCGCGCTGAACACCGTGTTCTCGGACGTTCTTGGCTTCTACCCCGACTTTGTACAAATCAATACCGGCGGCGCTCCCGAACGAGCCCTTTCGTTGTTCGTGACCGGAAACTATTTCGACATGTTGGGTGTGAAGGCCCAGCATGGCCGGACATTCAATGCCGAGGAGGCCACTCAGGCAGGGGCCGGGAATGTGATCGTGCTCAGTCATGAGTATTGGTTGCAGCATTTTGACGGCCGGCCTTCCGCGATCGGTTCAACGGTGAAGCTGAACGACAACGCATTCACCGTGATCGGTGTGGTCCCTGCGGAGTTTCGCGGCACCAGCGGCCTGTTTGCGACGCCTATGTATGTCCCAATGACCGGCGTGGATCTCCTGACGCCTGGCCGCACGAAGGAACTTGAACGCCGCCGGCGGAGCGGACCTTTCTCGGTTATCGCGCGTCTGCGGCCGGGCGTGAGCATCGATCAGGCACGTGAGGCAGTGAATGCCAGAGGCGCTCAACTCGAAGCGGAATTTCCCGACACCCAGAAGGGGCAGCGCCCGCTCGTCTACCCTGAACCTCGGGCGCGACTCGAATCGGCTGCCATTCAATACATGCCTCCGGTCGTCACGGTCTTCATGACACTGGTCGGGCTTGTCCTGCTTGTGGCGTGCGCCAATGTCGCGAATCTTCTGCTCGCTCGCGCGTCGAGCCGGCAAAAGGAATTGACGATTCGCGCGGCTCTCGGCGCCGGACGCTTGCGCATTCTCCGCCAGTCGATGGTCGAGAGTACGATTCTGGCAGTCCTTGGAGGCGGACTCGGACTATTGCTCGCCATCTGGCCCATTCAAGCTCTTGCGTCGTTTCGCGCCGAAACCGATCTACCGATCTCGTTCAGTTTCACGATGGACTATCGCGTTTTCGGTTTCACGATGCTTCTCGCCGTGGGCGCAGGTCTGGTATCGGGGCTGGTTCCGGGTTTGCGGATTTTACGGATCGATCTGGTGAGTTCCCTGAAAGAAGGTGGACGCTTGTCGCACCAGGGGACCACGAGGCAACGTTTTCGCGACCTGTTGGTCGCCGGACAGGTTGCGGTGTGTTTGATCCTCCTGGTCAGCGCTGGACTATTCTTCAGGAGCACTCAAAATGCGGCTCAACAGGACTTCGGATTCGACATGAAGAACCGTCTCGTGATGGCGCTCGACCCGAAACTGCGGAGATATGATGAGCCGCGGAGTCGGGTCCTCTATCGCCAATTGCTGGAGCGTGTTCGAGCGCTGCCGGGCGTCGTTTCGGCAAGCACGGCCTCCTTCCTGCCGATTGGCTTTGGCAGCGGAATGCGCGAGGTCTTTGTCGAAGGCACGGTTCCGGATCCGAGCAGACCTTCCAGCTTCGCGTACTACATGGCCGCGGACAATGACTACTTCCGCACCATGGGTATGCCGCTGCTCAAGGGCCGCGATTTCGACGTGAACGATACAGACGCTACCGGCAAGGTTGCAGTGGTCAACGAGATGATGGCGTCCCGCTACTGGCCGGGTCAGGATCCAATCGGCCGTCGGTTCCGCCTCAGTAAAGACGGCCCGCCCATCGAAATCATCGGCGTTACGCGCGTGGTGAAGTTTGCGCTTCCGGCGGAGAACCCGTCGGCCGGCTTCTACCTACCCTTCTCGCAGGATTTCCGATCCTCCATGGTGCTGACAGTCCACACTCAAGGCGACCCCATGCAGATGGTTCCCGCTGTGCGTGCGGAATTGCAGGCTCTCGATCCGGAAATGCCCGTCTGGGATGTGCGTTCGATGGAGGCGCACGTTCTCCGCGGAAAGATGATTCTTTTCACCATTGCCACAAACATCGTCGCCGCGTTTGGACTGATCGGAATAGCTCTCGCGGCCGTCGGTCTTTACGGCTTGATGGCTTTTATTGTGAATCAGCGCACGCACGAAATCGGAGTTCGCCTGGCGCTCGGAGCCTCACGCGGAAAGGTGCTTGGAATGGTAGTCCTTCAGGCAATGGCGAGAACCGGACTTGGAATCGGGCTCGGAATTCTTGGCGCTTATGGTGTCACTCGATTGCTCAACAACTATCTCGTTGGGGTGAGCCCAACCGACCCGCTGACGTTCGGCTCCGTGACGTTGTTTCTGGCAGCGATTGCATTCCTCGCGTCTCTTGTGCCGGCGCTCCGCGCGACACGAGTGGATCCACTGACCGCCCTTCGGGGGGATTAGTCCCGACTTGCATGACCGGCCTGGGGAATCGGAAGTTGGACCAACGGAAATCTCAGAACCCGAAAACCGAAATCTCAAAATGGACCGCCAGACACGATGATTCGGCTAGTCCATTTTGAGATTTCGGTTTTCGGGTTCTGAGATTTCCGTTGGTCCAACTTCCGATTCCTCCAGGTTCTTTGTTGGGCAAAAGCGTGTCAAGCATGCAGCCAAAAGGCGCTGTCGGCGAACTGGTCTCCCTTCCACCAGTCGAGTTTGCCGGTACTGTAACTGAAGTTGGTGGTACCCGCCTGGCTCTGCAGCGGGGCGATCACATCTCCATCGCCGTTTCGGCGTGCGCGCTGTTCGTCCGTTTCAGGCACAACGGGGACGATGTGGCCAGACAGTCCGTCCTCTTTGCGTCGCGCGACGATCAAACCCACCGCTCCCTGATTTACCTCTAATTGGAGCTTGCTTAGGGTTCCGGTTTGTCGCCAGCCGAACCGCAATCCATAGTCGCGCAGCCAGCGGAAGAGATCATTGGCCCGAAGTTCGTCGATCGTCTGGCCGTACAGCGGATCGACACTCTGTCCTTGTGCCAGCGATTCAATAGCGCGCGAAGTCCACCATACTCGCGGCAGATACACCCCGGCAAGATGACAGTAATCGTGCGCATAGATATTGCAGAACGTCGTCCGGTTGTGCGGCTGGTACCGCGCGTGGGCAGAATTATCGACAGCCAACCAGTCGATGATCGCGGCCAGATCTTCACGCAATCCCTCCGGACTATCCGCTTCGCGCGACGGCTGACTGGATTCATTGAGCGAGTGTGGACCCGCAGGTTGCGTGCGGCGTGTAATCACGCCTGACTTGCGGGGCATAAACACAGCGACGATTCCGCTCTCGGGCGGAGTTGTCGCCGGAAGCGGAACCGGCACCGAATCCGCTTCCGGCGCAGCTTTGAGGAACTGCGCCGAGGCGAACCCGCGAAAGTGCGCGCCTCGCAGACTGGTCTCGACTTCCAGGAATCCTGAGACTTTCTTGTTGGTGACAGCCTGTACGATGTGTCCGTCCGGTAGACGCGCGATGACGTTCGCGTTGGGATCCGCTGTATCGGTTGACGGATCGCTGCGTAGCCGCAAAGGATCACTGCGGACATCCACTTCGTAAAGCCGGCCGGTCGCTTCGATGGGTGTCGGCGGGGGAAGAATTGCCGTACCCGGAGACGGTGCGGTCAAAACCGATGGACTCGCCGGATCTGCGGTGACCGTCTTCGAGAGCCGCAGGAAATCAAAGAACTCTTCTCCGTAGTATCGCGTTCCGTTGAAATACCCTTGCTTCAGACCCTTCGACGGTTTGAAGCCGCCGGTGTTGTAGGCAATGGCGACGCATGCGGCTTCGTAATCCGTGAGTTCGGTTTTGTCCTGAAGTCCGGCCACCCTCAGGCCTCGCCGAAACTCGGCGAGACATTTGTCCAGGCAAGCGTTGAAGTCCGCGTATCGTTTCTCGAGGAAATACTCCGGATCCTGCTGGAAGAATTGCAGATCGTATTGAAAAATCCCGAAACCATGGCAGAACTTGTTGGGTTTCGCCGCCGCTGGTTGGTAGTCACGAACGTGATGGGCCATGTTCAGCAGAGCTTGACGGGCGATCGCGAACATCGCTTCGCCGCCGGTTCTGCTGACGAGATCGGTTTTGGTTTTGGGAAATGCGGACCGGCCTTTGTCGGAATCGAGAGTGTCGCCAACGCAGAGTTCCAGGATCTCGGATACGGGAAGCTGCCGTTTGCGCAGTTGTTGCCAGATGTATCCGGTTTCCTGACAGGCGATCGCGGTCAGCATGTCGACGGTGAACGGTGTGCCCTCGATGGCCGCTTCGATCGCTTCGCCGAACTGCTGCTTGAACCACAAGATGTCTTCTGCCTTGGGCATTTCGTTCCTCCAGGGAAACGAGATTCTACCTTACGCGAGAGGCGGCGGCTCCCCTCCTCATAGGCCTCATAGGAGGGATTAACATACTTGACGCAGCATCCTCGGCTGAGAATTGAAAATTGCATTATTGAATATTGTCTATTGGCAAATGGGCTTCATCTGCCGCAGATATTGCTGCAATGCCGCGCGTAAATCATCGGGACACCGTTCCGGATCGACCGTCATGTGGATGCCCCAAACCAGTACATCAAGTATCGCGTCGTCGGGATTCGCCGGAGATTGGGGAATGCGATGTCTGATCCATAACTCAACGACCTTGGGATTGATCTTTTGCATTGCCGGATGACCGGATGAAACATGAGGCAAACTCGTCACCTGCCGAAGCAATGAAATATCCGTTGTGTTTGCTCGAGGCTGAAAGCTGACTTTGATATCGCAGTTCGGTGTGTTGCCGAGCCTGCCGACTCCCCAATCCTGAAGCGTTCCGTGTCCTTCACTTCCGAATCCGGCCAGGCGAAACGGCCAGCCGTTGCGTCGCTCGATGGTGAGCAGATCATCGCCGAGCGAGACGCCATTGGGCGTCCGCCATCGACTGCGCTCGCCACGAACCTTGATCCACAGCGGATTCTGTTTTGTCTCAGGGTCGTTCCAGGCGATCTCCACCTTCGCGTCATCACGATTTGCAAAGAGGATGGTTCCGTCAGTCGGGCCGTCGTCGGCGCCGAAGACTGGACCGGTGGTGACGTTTTCGGGCCCGAATTTCGCGGTGAGTTCAGGTTCGGTCAGGAAGGCATGGAATGTCGCGCATGAAAAATCGAGAGCGTTTGTTTGGGATGTCAGGACAGTGAGTGTCAAGAGAGAGAAGGCTAGCAGCACGATTGGAAGCATATCAAACCGGATCTCCCAGCCGCGTAACGCGAAGCGCTCCTTATTGAGAGGGGCATTTATTCCCCAACACCGGTGTCCAGCCGCGGCAGGGAATTCAGTAGTTTTGTTGCCGCACATTGATTTTATTGCACTTATAGGTTTGGCAATTCGATTGAATTCGGGAATGCCATATCACGTGCAAGTAAGAACCTTAAAGCGGGAGGCACTCACGATGAAATACTTAGTCACATCGATAGTTGCGGTCCTGTTGTTGTGCGGGGGACCCGTTCAGGCTGGGCAAAATCAAAAAAAGCCGCAGTTGGAAAGTCCGGCCACGCGTGACACGCGTCGCGCGACGTTGCTTTTGGCGGACGAGGTTCGCCACGAACTGGTAACGCTGCCGTATTACGACGTCTTCGATTGGCTTGAGGGTGAAGTCCGTCCAAACGGAACCGTAGTTTTACGTGGCCAGGTGACTCGTCCGGCAACGAAATCGGATGCTGAAAGTCGCGTCAAAAAGATCGAGAGCGTCGCCAAAGTGGTCAATCAGATCGAGGTTTTACCTCTGTCGCAATTCGACGATCAGGTCCGGCGGCAAGTCTACCGCGCCATCTTCAAGTTCGATTCTCCGCTTCACATGTACGC
>Ga0137427_10000914_pt1 | contig 14041 bp, 16 predicted proteins | sample EasRivERMZT700_2_FD_102309 | JGI IMG/M metagenome (GOLD analysis project Ga0137427, IMG submission 102309) | Soil microbial communities from meander-bound floodplain in the East River, Colorado, USA - East River MetaG ERMZT700_2 | ecosystem: Environmental > Terrestrial > Soil > Floodplain ...
TGGATGGGGTTCCTTCGGACTTTGCGGGAGTAGAATTGCGGTTTCCCGCGCGCAAGGGCGGGGATTCTCCCAGATTATGGACAAGGACGCTACAGACTCCTCCAGTACGCCCATGAGCGACCCCATTGGAAACTGTTCGATCGGGGATCTCGCACGCGAGTTCGACGTCACGCCGCGGACGATTCGATTCTACGAGGACGAGGGCCTGCTGTCGCCCCGGCGCGAGGGCAGCCGACGCATCTACTCCAAGCGCGACCAGGTGCGCCTGAAGCTGATCCTGCGTGGCAAGCGACTCGGCTTCTCGCTGGCGGACGTGCGCGAGATGCTCGAGCTCTACGATTCCGCGCCCGACGAGCGGCAGCAATTGGAGAAATTCGTCGCGTCGCTCTCTGCGCGCCGCGCGCAACTCGAACGCCAACGCGCCGAGATCGACGAGGTGCTCGGGGAGATTCGCGCGTTCGAGCGCCAATCCCGCAAGCTTCTCAGCGCGGCCCGGGGCGGGAAGCGCCGTGCGGCGTGAAGTCAAAGTTGAAGTCGCACCACCAGATTGACGTTAACGTAAACGTCAAGTAGAGTCTTGGTACCTCGCGGGTCTCCCATGGACCGAGCTCAGAACCTCCCCAAAGGCGGGCTTCCGACATTGCCCGGGCTGCGCTTTCGCCTGGGTGACGATATCGACATCCTGCGCAATGCGGTGCAGGGCTTTGCCGCCGCCGAGATCGCACCCCGCTCGGCCGAGATCGACCGCTCCAACCAGTTTCCCATGGACCTCTGGAAGAAAATGGGCGGCTTGGGCTTGCTCGGCATCACGGTCGAGGAGGCGTACGGAGGCGCCGCGATGGGTTACGCCGCCCACATCGTCGCGATGGAGGAAATCAGCCGGGCTTCGGCATCGGTAGGCCTTTCCTACGGCGCGCATTCGAATCTGTGCGTCAACCAGATCGCGCGAAACGGCAGCGAGGCGCAGAAGCGCAAGTACCTGCCGAAGCTGGTCGCAGGCGAATGGGTCGGGGCGCTCGCCATGTCCGAGGCGGCGTCGGGCTCGGACGTCGTCTCGATGAGAACCCGGGCCGAATACAGGAAGGGCAAGTTTGTTTTGAACGGCAGCAAGATGTGGATCACCAACGGCCCGGACGCCGACGTCCTCGTCGTTTACGCCAAGACCGACTCCAGCGCTGGTCCGCGGGGAATCTCCGCCTTCATCGTCGAGAAGAGTTTCAGGGGCTTTTCCACTGCGCAAAAACTCGACAAATTGGGCATGCGCGGCTCGAACACCTGCGAGCTGGTGTTTCAGGACTGCGAGATTCCGGAGGAGAACCTGCTTTCCGAGGTCGGGCACGGCGTGAGCGTGCTGATGTCCGGCCTGGATTACGAGCGCGCCGTGCTCGCCGGCGGCCCCTTGGGCATCATGCAGGCCTGCATGGATGTGACCGTGCCGTACGTGCATGAGCGCAAGCAATTCGGCCAGCCGATCGGGGAATTCCAGCTCATGCAGGGCAAGCTCGCCGACATGTATACGACGCTGAATGCCTGCCGCGCCTATGTCTACGCGGTCGGCCAGGCGCTGGATCGCGGCGACTCCACCGGAGCAAGCGCCCGCAAGGACGCCGCCGGCGCCATTCTCTACGCCGCGGAGAAAGCGACCTGGATGGCGGGCGAGGCGATCCAGTGTCTCGGCGGCAACGGCTATATCAACGACTACCCGACCGGACGCCTGTGGCGCGACGCCAAGCTCTACGAAATCGGAGCGGGGACATCCGAAATCCGCCGCTGGCTGATCGGCCGCGAGCTGTTTTCCGAGACCGCCTGAGCAGTGACCCGCGCAACATGCAGATCCGCGGATATGTTCCCGGAGCCATCGGTCGCATCGTCGAGCTGCACGGCCGCTACTACGCCCGCGACTGGCGTTTCGGGCGCGACTTCGAGGCGAAGGTGGCAAACGAGCTGGGGGAACTTCTGGCGCGCTTTGATCTGGCGCGCGACGGGTTCTGGATCGCGACTGAAGGCGAGGAAATCGCGGGTGGCATCGCTATCGACGGCTTGGCTGAACCCGGAGCCGCGCGCCTGCGGTTTTTCATCGTCGACGACGGTCATCGCGGCGCAGGGCTCGGCAAACAGCTCATGCGCGCGGCGCTGGACTTTTGCAGGAGCGCCGGACACCGGCGCGTTTTCCTCACCACGTTTGGGGGGCTTGACGCTGCCAGAACGCTCTACGAGCGCAATGGTTTCGTTCTCACCGCGGAGCGTATCGACCGCACTTGGGGCGTCGAAGTCACCGAACAGAGATTCGACCTTCACTTCAATCATTGAGAGGATGTACTGGAACTTAGGAGAATCGACATGTTGAATGATCCCGTTGTCATCGTCTCCGCCGCCCGCACGCCGGTGGGCGCGTTTCAAGGCGAGCTCAAAGACTTTGCCGCGGCGCAGCTCGGCGCGGCAGCGATCCGTGCGGCGGTCGAGCGCGCGGGCATCCAACCGGCGCAGGTGCAGGAAGTGATCATGGGCTGCGTGCTGCCCGCCGGTCAGGGCCAGGCACCGGCGCGCCAAGCGGCGCTCGGCGGCGGACTTCCCTTGTCGACCGGTTGCACCACGGTAAACAAGATGTGCGGATCGGGCATGAAAGCAGCGATGTTCGCGCATGACCTGCTCGCAGCGGGAACCAACGAGATCATGGTCGCGGGCGGAATGGAATCGATGACCAACGCCCCCTACCTGCTCCCCAAGGCGCGTTCGGGTTATCGCATGGGCCATCAGCAGGTGATCGACCACATGTTCCTCGACGGCCTGGAGGACGCCTACGAAAAAGGAAAATTGATGGGCAGTTTCGCCGAGGATTGCGCGGCGAAATACCGCTTCACCCGCGAGGAACAGGACAAATTTGCCATCACCTCCCTGGAGCGCGCCCAGAGAGCGAACCGGAACGGCGCTTTCGCATGGGAGACCACGCCCATAAACGTGAATGCGGCGACCCAGGCCGGCAAGAACGAGCGCTTCATGGAGCAGGACGAGCAGCCGTTCAAGGCCAATTTCGAAAAAATACCGACGCTGAGGCCTGTGTTCCGCAAGGACGGCACGGTGACCGCGGCGAATTCAAGCTCGATTTCCGACGGCGCAGCGGCGCTCGTCATGATGCGCCGTTCCACCGCCGGCAAGCTGGGCCTCACACCCCTCGCAACAGTGGTCGCCCACAGCACGCATTCGCATGAGCCGGGCTGGTTCACGACCGCCCCGGTGGGCGCGATCAAAAAGCTTTTCGAGGCCACCGGGTGGTCGGCCGCCAAGGTCGATCTCTACGAGATCAACGAAGCCTTTGCGGTCGTCACCTTGGCCGCGATGAAGGAACACGCGCTGCCGCACGAGCGCGTCAACGTCCACGGCGGCGCCTGCGCGCTCGGCCACCCGATCGGCGCTTCGGGCGCGCGCATCCTTGTCACCCTCATCGGCGCTCTCAGGAAAACCGGCGGCCGGCGCGGCGTTGCGACTCTTTGCATCGGCGGGGGCGAGGCAACCGCCATGGCGATCGAGCTGGTTTGAGGGGCGGGGACAGGCCGAATCATGCCGAACCCGGTCGAGTTCTATTTCGACTTCTCCTCGCCCTACGGCTACATCGCCAGCGAGAAAATCGACGCGCTCGCCTCAAAATACGCCCGCGAGGTGGTCTGGCGGCCGTTCCTGCTCGGCGTGGCGTTCAAGGCGACCGGCGGCGCGCCCCTGCCCTCAGTACCCCTCAAGGGGCCTTACTCCGCGCGCGATATCGTGCGCAGTGCCAAATTTTACGGGGTCGAGTACCGGCTTCCTTCTGTTTTTCCGATTTCGTCGGTTTCGCCTTGTCGCGCCTTTTATTGGCTCGACGCAAAAGACCCGATGCGAGCCAGGGCACTCGCAAGGGCCCTTTACCGAGCCTACTTTGTCGACAACATCGATATTTCAAGCGCGGAGGGCACGGTCGCCGTGTGCTCGAAGTCCGGCTTGAGCGCCGATGAGATTCGCGCCGCACTCGCTGATCAGGTGATCAAGGACCGCACCAGGGCAGAGGTCGACAAGGCGATAGCCCGCGGCGCGTTCGGCTCGCCTTACATCATCGTCGACGGCGAGCCCTTCTGGGGCTCCGACCGTTTGGACCAGATCGATCGTTGGCTGGAAACGGGAGGCTGGTGATGTTTGGCCCGACGCCGGGCAAGCCTTCCAAGGCTGAGTCGAAGGCCGAATACCTGCTCTACGGCTTTGCCCAGTCCGGCAACTGCTACAAGCCCGCCCTCTATCTGGAGCTGGCCGGAGCAAACTGGGAAGCGAGGTTCGTCGATTACTTCAACGGCGAGACCCGAACGCCCGAGTACCGCGGGATCAACGTCATGGGCGAGGCGCCGGTGCTCGAGCATGGCAGCGTGCGCCTGTCCCAGTCGGGGGTCATTCTCGACTACCTCGTCGAGCACTTCGGACGCTACGGGTGGAACGACGATGTCCAGCGGCGCGAGATCCTGCGCTGGCTGCTGTGGGACAACCACAAGCTCACCGGCTACACCGCCACCTACCGGTTTCTGCGCGTGCTCGCCACTGCCCCGGACAAGGCGGTCACCGGGGAGTTTCGCAAGCGCGCAGAGGCCGCCTGGAAAGTGCTCGACGCACATCTCGGCGCCCGGCCGTACATCGTCGGAGACCAGCTCACGGTCGCGGACCTGTCGGCGTGCGGCTACTTGTTCTTCGACGACGAGCTGGGGGTGGACTGGAAGGATTATCCGGGCATCCGCGAGTGGCTTGGGCGCATTCGCGGCGAGCCGCGCTGGAAACATCCCTACGAGCTGCTTCCCGGCCATCCCATTCCGGGACGGAAATAGGACCGCGATGGCTGCAATTCGAAGCAAGCTCAATCCACGCTCGGAGGAATTCCAGGCGAACTCCCGGGCGATGGCGGTGCAGGTCGCCGAATTGCGCGCGAGGGTCGAGCGCAGCGCGGCCGGCGGCGATGAATCGGCGCGAGCAAAACACCTGGCGCGCGGAAAACTGCTCCCTCGAGAACGCCTGCGCCTTCTGCTCGACCCGGGTTCGCCGTTCCTCGAGCTTTCGCAGCTCGCCGCATTGGGCATGTACGAGGACGAGGCGCCCGGCGCCGGCATCATCACGGGCGTCGGCCGCGTCTCGGGCGAGGAGTGCATGGTGGTCGTAAACGACGCCACCGTGAAAGGTGGGACCTACTATCCGATGACGGTGAAGAAGCATCAGCGCGCTCAGGAAATCGCGCTGCAGAACAGGCTCCCCTGTCTGTACCTCGTCGACTCCGGGGGCGCATTCCTTCCGGAGCAGGACAAGGTCTTTCCCGACCGCGACCACTTCGGCCGCATCTTCTACAACCAGGCGATGATGTCGGCCGAACGCATTCCGCAGATCGCCGCCGTACTGGGCTCGTGCACCGCGGGCGGGGCCTACGTGCCGGCGATGTCGGACGAAACGATCATCGTCAAGGGACAGGGCACGATTTTTCTTGGCGGTCCGCCGCTGGTGAAGGCTGCCACCGGAGAGATCGTTTCTTCGGAGGAGCTCGGCGGAGCGGAAGTGCACACGCGGCAATCGGGCGTGGCCGACCACTACGCGCAAAACGACGCCCATGCTCTGGCGATCGCCCGTACCATCGTCGCCAACCTCAACCGGACGAAGAACCCGGGGCTCGCCGTGCGCGAGCCGGCCGAGCCGCTCTACCTGGCCGACGAGCTTAACGGCGTGATCCCCGCCGACACGCGCAAGCCTTACGATGTGCGCGAGGTCATCGCCCGTATCGTCGACGCGAGCGATTTCGACGAATTCAAGCAGGACTACGGCGCGACCCTGGTCACCGGCTTCGCGCGGATCTGGGGTTACCCGGTCGGCATCGTTGCGAACAACGGCATCCTGTTTTCCGAGTCGGCCCTGAAAGGTGCGCACTTCATCGAGCTGTGCAGCCAGCGGAAAATTCCGCTTCTTTTCCTTCAGAACATCACCGGCTTCATGGTGGGAAAGAAATACGAGGCGGGCGGCATCGCCAAGGACGGGGCCAAGATGGTAACGGCCGTTTCCTGCGCGCGCGTGCCCAAATTCACCGTGATCATCGGCGGATCTTTCGGCGCCGGCAACTACGGCATGTGCGGCCGCGCTTTCGGACCGCGCTTCCTATGGATGTGGCCCAACGCCCGCATTTCGGTCATGGGCGGGCAGCAAGCAGCCTCGGTCCTCGCCACGGTCAAGCGCGACGCGATAGAGGCCAAGGGCGGGACATGGAGCAAGGGAGAGGAAGAGGCGTTCAAGCGCCCGATTCTCGACCAGTACGAGCGCCAGGGACATCCTTACTACGCGACCGCGCGGCTTTGGGACGATGGGTTGATCGCGCCGGAAGAAACCCGGCGTGTGCTCGCGCTCGCCATTTCGGCCTCGCTCAACGCGCCGATCGAAGAGACGCGGTTCGGGGTCTTTCGGATGTAGGAATTGACACAATGACCTACGAAACCATCGAAATCCGGACCGGCAACGGCGTCGCCGTCCTTTGGCTCAACCGCCCCGAGGTGCGCAACGCCTTCAATGAAACGATGATCGCCGAACTCACCACCGCCTTTGGCGAACTCGAAGCCGATTCCGCGGCGCGCGCGGTCGTGCTCGCGGGCCGCGGCAAGGTCTTCTGCGCCGGCGCCGACTTGAACTGGATGAAAAGAATGGGCGAGATGGACTTCGAAGGGAATCGGAACGACGCGATGACCTTCGGCCTCATGCTCAACCGGCTGCATGCCCTGAAGAAGCCGACGGTTGCACGCGTGCACGGCGCCGCCTTTGCGGGCGCCATGGGGTTGATCGCCGCCTGCGATATTGCCGTGGCCTCCGCCGACACCGAGTTCTCCGTCACCGAAGTACGCTTGGGCCTGACGCCGGCGACCATCAGTCCCTACGTTCTCGCGGCAATGGGCGAGCGCGCCGCGCGCCGCTATTTCCTCACCGCAGAGCGCTTTCCTGCGACCGAGGCCCATCGGATCGGGTTCGTGCACGAACTGGCGCAGAGCGAGGAGCTGGATACCGCCGTCAATTTGATTCTTCAGCAGCTCCTTCGGGGCGCGCCGGGGGCGCAAGCGGCGACCAAGGACCTGATCCACTCGGTCGTACGCCGTCCGATAACGCCCGAGCTGGTGAACGACATGGCCGCCCGCATCGCCCGGGCACGGGCCTCTGAAGAAGGCAAAGAGGGCGTGCGCGCTTTCTTCGAGAAGCGCCCTCCCGCCTGGCTGCAGGAGGCGAATCAGGTGGAGGAAAAGGACGCAAGGAGAAAAAAATAGGGCGAGTGCCATGTTCGCGAAGATCCTGATCGCCAACCGCGGCGAGATCGCCTGCCGCGTGGCGAGGACCGCACGGCGCATGGACATCCGGACCGTCGCCGTATATTCGGACGCCGACGCGCAATCGCGCCACGTCGCCCTCGCCGACGAAGCGTTTCGCATCGGACCGCCTGAGCCAAAGGACAGTTACCTGAGCGGCGAGCAGATCATCGACGCGGCGAAGCGCTCGGGGGCTTCGGCCATCCACCCCGGCTACGGTTTCCTTTCGGAGAACCCGGAGTTCGCCGAGCGCTGCGAGCATGCGGGCATCGCGTTCATCGGGCCGCCGCCCGAGGCGATTCGCGCGATGGGCGACAAGTCCGCGGCGAAAGCGATCATGGAAAAAGCCGGCGTCCCGGTCGTGCCCGGCTATCACGGGGGCAGTCAGGCCCCTGAGCTTCTTCTCCAGGAAGCCGGGCGCATCGGGTTTCCCCTGCTTATCAAAGCCGCTGCCGGCGGCGGCGGCAAGGGCATACGGATGATCGAGCGAAGGACGGACTTCGACGCGGCGCTCGCCGCCTGCCGGCGTGAAGCCTCATCGGCTTTCGGCGACGAGCGCGTGCTGCTGGAAAAATACCTCGAACGCCCGCGACACATTGAGATCCAGGTGTTCGCCGACCGGCACGGCGGCTGCATTCACCTTTTCGAGCGCGACTGCTCGATGCAGCGGCGCCATCAGAAAGTGCTCGAGGAGGCGCCGGCTCCGGGCATCAGCGAGGCGCTCCGCCGCAAGATGGCCGAGGCTGCCGTGGCGGCGGCCAGAGCCGTCGGTTACGTGGGCGCGGGAACAGTCGAGTTCCTCGTCGATCGCGCGGGTGCGTTCTTTTACATGGAGATGAACACGCGCCTGCAGGTCGAGCATCCGGTCACCGAAATGATCACCGGCCTCGATCTGGTGGAATGGCAGATTCGCGTGGCCGCGGAGGAAAAGCTGCCGCTGGCACAGAAGGACCTGCGCATCAACGGCCACGCGATCGAGGCGCGTATCCATGCCGAGGATCCGAGCCGCGATTTTCTCCCCGCCCCCGGGCGCATCGAGCATCTGGTCCTGCCTGAGGAATCCGAGCACGTGCGCGTGGAGACGGGCGTGCGGGCCGGCGACGAGATCACCGCCCACTACGACCCCATGATCGCGAAGCTCATCGTCTGGGACCACGACCGCCCAAGGGCGATCGAGCGCCTGCGCGAGGCCCTCGGCGAATCCGAGATCGCGGGCGTGGCTTCCAATCTCGGGTTTCTTTACCGGCTCCTGCACAACCAGGATTTTGTCCGGCCCGATCTCGATACAAGCCTAATCGAGCGCCATCGTGAAGAACTGCTCGCGCCTGGGCCAACCAGTGAGGAAGCGCTCGCACTCGCAAGCCTGACGGCCCTGTCGCAGCTCGACGAGCGGCAGCGCTCGAATGAGCCCTTTTCGCCGTGGGGACGAGCCGACGGCTGGCGCCTGAACGAGGACAGTCATCACGTCCTCGTCTTCCAGGAAGGCGAACACGAATACCCGATCACGGTGCGCCGCCAAGGCGAAGGTTTCGAACTCGATCTCGGCGGCAAACCGCTTTCTGTGAAGCGCTACAGTCGCGACGGCCTCAAACTGACAGTTCAGCTCGGCGACACCGCCGTCGCGGGCAGCGTGGTCCGCCTGGGCAACCGCTTCGAGGTATTTCTTCCTGGAAAGCACCACAGTCTGCAACTGTACGACCCGCTGCTTCAGGTGCTGGAGCCGGAGGCCCACGCAGGCGAGCTCGCGGCCCCGATGCCCGGCAAGATCGTGGCGATTCTCGTCGAGGCAGGCGAGCGGGTCGAGAAAGGCGCGACCCTGCTGATTCTCGAAGCGATGAAAATGGAGCACACGATCAAGGCGCCGGCTCGAGGCCGGGTCGGGCGGATCCGCTATCGGGTCGGCGAGCAGGTGATCGAAGGGGCGGAACTGATCGATTTTGAGGCCGAGATATGAGTCTTCCGCGCAAAGTGAGAATCGTCGAGGTGGGCCCGCGCGACGGTCTGCAAAACGAACCGAAGGGTGTTCCAGCCGCGGTGAAGATCGAGCTCGTCCGCCAGCTCGTCGAGGCGGGGCTACGCTCGGTCGAGGCGACCGCCTTTGTCTCGCCCAAGTGGGTACCACAGATGGCCGACCATGCGGAAGTGATGGCAGGTATCGAGAAAAAATCCGGCGTCGCCTACCCGGTGCTCGTTCCAAACATGCAGGGCTTCGAGGCCGCGAGCAAAGCCGGGGCGGATGAGATCGAGGTGTTCGGCGCGGCTTCCGAGACCTTCAGCCGCAAGAACATCAACTGCAGTATTGCGGAGAGCCTCGAGCGTTTTGCCCCGGTCGTCGAGGCCGCGCGGGCGAGAAAAATGCGCGTGCGCGGCGCCATCTCCTGCGCCGCGGGCTGCCCCTACGAAGGCGAGGTGAAGCCGCGGGCCGTCGCCGCGCTCGCCGAGAGACTCTACGAAATGGGTTGCTACGAGATCTCGCTTGCCGACACCATCGGCGTGGGAACGCCGCGGAAGATCCGCTCCATGATCGAGGCGGTCGCAAGGAAGGTCCCGATCGGCAGGCTCGCCGGCCACTACCACGATACCTACGGGCAGGCGCTGGCGAACATCTACGCCTCGCTCGAGGCAGGCGTGAAGACCTTCGACAGCTCGGTCGCCGGCCTCGGCGGCTGTCCTTACGCCAAAGGCGCGACCGGCAACGTCGCGACCGAGGACGTGATCTACATGCTCGATGGCCTCGGCATCGAGACCGGCGTCGACCTCGAGAAGCTCTTCCGTGCGGGGCAGTTCATCTGCAAGGCGCTCGGCCGCGAGCCGGCCTCCAGGGTGGCGCGCGCCTTGGCGGCAAAGCTCGGCGCATGAGCGAGGACGAACTGCGAAGCGGCATCCCGTCGCCTTGCATCAACGTGTGCAAGATGAACCCGCAGACGCAGCTTTGCGAAGGCTGCTTTCGCACCCTCGATGAGATCGCTGCCTGGTCGGCCTTGAACGACGCCGAAAAAAGCGCGGTGCTGGCGCAATTGCCTTCGAGACGGACGACTCGGTGAAACTGCCCGAAAGCATCCAGGTCATCGAGCGCGGCTGGCTCTCGGCGAACAACGTCGTGCTGCATGAGCGCGGGGAGGCGGTGGTGGTCGATTCAGGCTACGGCGCGCACGCGGCGCAGACGGTGGCGCTGGTCGAACGCGCCCTCGCGGGGAAAAAGCTCGCGCGGCTGGTCAATACCCACTGCCATTCCGATCACATGGGCGGCAATGCGGCCATCCAGAGGAAGTTCGGCTGCAGGACCAGCATTCCGGAGGGCGAGGCGCCGCTCGTCGAACGCTGGGACGAGCACGCGCTCCTCCTTGCAATCGCCGACCAGCGCGCCGAACGCTTTCGTTACGACGACACGTTTCGCGACGGCGACGCGCTGCAGATGGGCGGGCTCGAATGGCGGGTGATCGCCGCGCCCGGCCACGACACGCACGCGGTGGTGTTCCATTCGCCCGAGGCTCGTGTCCTGATTTCTGGGGACGCGCTCTGGGAAAACGGTTTCGGCGTGGTCTTCCCGCAGCTCTTCGGCCGCGACACGGCGCTCGCGGAGACGCGCGCGACCCTGGAGGCGATCGCGCGGCTGGAGGTCGACACCGTCATTCCCGGTCACGGCCGGCCCTTCGGCGGGGCCGACGTGGCGCTCGAGCGCGCGTTCTATCGCCTGGAGGGATACGAGGAGGACATCACGCGCCTGGCACGCCACTGCGCCAAGGTGATGCTCTCTTTTTCCCTGCTGGAGAAACGCTCGATGCCGCTCGCCGAGCTGCCGGGTTACGTCGCGCGCGTGCCGATCCTCACCGAGCTCAACTCGCGCTACCTCGGCATGGGCGCGCCGGCGATGGCGGAGTGGCTGGTGAATGAGCTGGAGCGCGCCGGCGCGGCACGGCGGGAGGAGGGATTGCTGGTGGCGCGGGGGGAGTAAGCTGCGGCGGCCATCATTCGCCGAGGCAGCTCGAGATTCTGGAAGATTCGAAGCTTAGCCGCCTGCATAGCCGGCAGGATGCTCGGCGAACCACTGAACAATACCGGGCATGTGCTCCTCAAAGTTGCCCGGTATTGAAAGATTCAGGACACCTGCACGGGCTTCGCTCCGGTTCTCGAAGTCGTGCGTGACCCCACCCGGTACAAGGACAAAGGAGCCCTTCGGGGCGTCAAGCCACTTGCCGTCCACCAGGAAGCTCATCGTGCCCTCTATGGCATAGAACACGTCGTCTTCGGGGTGGGAGTGAGCACCGGGGTCTTGAGTGTGAGGCTCAAGCCACCACTCGGAGATGGAGTATCGGTCTCCGGTTTCGACGCCGTCGGCTTTGAATACGGCGGCAATCCGGCCCATCGGGTAGGACCGTCCATCTCCGGGGCGAAGAACGACGGCGCTACGCGGAATGTCGGGAGGCGAGGTATCCATCATCCCGTTTTCGGCCAAGCTGAAACGGCCTGAAGCGCGAATCCAAGAACGAAGGAAACGAGTCCCCACCACCCGATTTGGCTGGCACGCGTCCGTTCACGTACGCGATCACGCTTGAACGACTCATTCTTCGCGAGCAGGTCGGGTGCGCCGATATCGCCGATAGTTTCTCCGACCACCTGGCGCTCGAGAAGAAACGCTTCCCGCAGAGTGGTGCGAACGCTCAGGTACACGAAAATCGCCCCTACGATGTCGAAGCCCAGGCCGATCACGGCACCCCATGTTTGAGCGAACTGGAATACTTCAGCGGCCGTCATAGTGATGTGGCATTTCCTTGCGCTCTAACGTTCCCAGTAACCGGCGCTGAGTTGACTGGGCGGTTAGAGGTCGAACGGTACATGTTATTTCAATACAGCTGCAACTTCTTGTGCGACAAGGCTCAAGCGCTCAAGCCGCTTTTGCTTGAACTCTAGCCACTCGCGAAGCCACTTGAGGTCTGCCAACTGATGCTTCGCGAGCAGATGAATGCACAGTAGATCGGTATCAAACGCGTCGGTGTGCGAGACAAGCATCTGCAGTGCACCCGTGCATATGCTCACCGAATCTCGTGACCAGGCGGGTAACACCCGCGAGACAATAGCGTTTTTTAGATCTGGCATCGTGGATTTACCCAAAGCACGAGCAACTTCGTCGGCGAAACGTTCTCCATGGTTGGCGAAGAAATCGCAATACATCTCCGAGACAGGCGATTTGTAGTCCTTGAGATGACGCAACATTTCTGCTACTACCGGCGCAAGTGTCTCGGGGCCAAGTGAAACGAGCGCCCGCGCCGCATTGACGTCCTGTGCATTCTTCGGCATCAGCTGCCGCAGTTGCTTGGCGTTCATTGACCCCTAACGTCTGAAATCAGCGGCGCGCGCTTGCGCGCGTCCGCTCTGAATTGAGGGTTAGGAGGTATGCCGCTCATTTCGCCTCCCGAGAAATGCGCCAACCCACGCTGTTATCACCATCGGCACTGTAAATATTGCGAAGGCCACTATACCCAAGGGAAACAGATTTCCAAGTCCACCGGCAAGGGCCAATGAAGTGACGTATTGAGCAACGAGCAAAGTAAGAGGCCACCGCCACCACCGAGATTTTGCTCGGAAGCCCGCGAAGGCGCTGATCACCGCCATGATCGGAAGGGATACGAAGAAGTAAGACCAATGATCCCATGCCTCCTTGCCGCCGAGGAGTAACCATGGGACCAGCCAAGCCGCCATTCCTAGGCCGATTAGCAGCGCGTAGAGACTCACCTCGAACGTTGGCTTGGCTGTCTGCAACATGCCTCCTATCGCGGGGTTATGCGTCTGCGAATGCGGCATAGTATGAGCAGCGCGCGGCCGTATGGCCGTGCGTATGCTCTCGAACCCGCGGTTAGGTGGGGAACTGGTCACGTGGGAACCTTTGAGCAGCGCGTGCTCGTGCCTTGGCGGCCTCTTCCTCGCGGTTCCTCGGTAGTGCATTCGTCTCAAGCGACCTCAGAAGGGTTCTGGAAACTGCCGCTACGTCATTGATAGCCGCGAGAAACGCAGCTTCGTTGGCTTTAGATGGCTTGTTGAAGCCGCTCACCTTTCTTACGAATTGTAATGCGGCCGCACGAATTTCATCGTCCGTCACAGGTGGTTCGAAATTGAACAGCGTCTTGATGTTTCTACACATAGGCGTCCCTCGCGACTGTGGGGTCAGCTGGCAACCGCTTGGCCATTAAGGTCGAGCTTGAAGAGCACAGCGTCGAGAACTCTTGTGTGCGCTGGATCGCCACCGGCGCGGCCTCGCGCTGTACGCGTGCATAACCCAACCGTTCGAAGAAGCGCTCCGCTGTGGTGGTAAGGAGATAGATGTCCTTTGCCCCTTGTGACTGGGCGAAGTGCTCAGCCTGCGCAACGAGTGCCGTGCCGCAGCCTCGGCCCCGACAACTTGCACTGACCGCCAGCGATCGAAGCAATGCTACCGATTCATACGACTCGACTCCTACGATTCCGTCCGGAGCACTCGTGGAGCCACACCCGAAGAAGGTCTCCAGGTGTGCCGCGGTAAGGTCCGACGAAGGCAATCCTGCCTCTGTCAGAAGGCGCTTTACGGCCGATGCCGGTGGTTTCGGAAACAAGTTCATCGTTGCCAGCTAACGTCCGCGCTCAGCCGCGGCCGAGCGAAGCGAGCGAACCCAAAGCAGTGCGAGCGTAGCGAGCACGCTTTGGGCCGTCGGCTGCGGCGCGTGGTTAGAGTGCAA
>Ga0137427_10000915_pt1 | contig 14031 bp, 10 predicted proteins | sample EasRivERMZT700_2_FD_102309 | JGI IMG/M metagenome (GOLD analysis project Ga0137427, IMG submission 102309) | Soil microbial communities from meander-bound floodplain in the East River, Colorado, USA - East River MetaG ERMZT700_2 | ecosystem: Environmental > Terrestrial > Soil > Floodplain ...
CAGCTTCTTCACCTGGTCTTCGCTTTGCTCCAAAGTGAACGTCGCAACAACGAGAGCCTCCTTACGTGATGCAACTTCAGACTCCGCCTGGACCAGATCGATCGGAGCCATAGTGCCGACATTGACCTGTACCTGATTATCGGAAAGCGTTTTCTGCGCATAATCCATCGACCGTTGCTTGACCCGGATATCTTCGGCGGAGAAGACGAGATCCCAGTAAGTCTTTTGTCCCTGAACCACCAGGTTGATGACGTTCTGCTCGAACTGAATGTCGGAAATCTCTTTGTTATTGCGCGCTACTCGGAGTTGACGTGTATTGACCTGCCGGCCATAGTCCCGCAGAAGATGTTGCACAAGCGAGTACTGCAGGGTCCCCGACCAGAACGGATTGAAAGTGGCAAACGGGTTATTGGACGACGACCGAACCAGAGACATGTCGACCGCGAGGCTGGTTCCCGACTGCAGTGTCTGCCCGACTCCCACTGTGACGCTGTGGCCAAGCAACATCGATCGGTCACTGCTGAACTGATTTGTGGACGGAGTAGTGCTTCGATTGACAGCCGCTGTAAAGCGCATCGATGGCTCAAACGGGCGCAATGACGAATCGATCAAGTACTGTGACGACATTGGAAATAAACGATTCAGTCCAATGTCTAAATTGTTTCCGAGAATGAGCGTGATCATCTCATTCACGTTCAACGGGAGCTGCCCGTTTCGCACCATGATCGACAATTGTTGAGACGGGCTTTGGGCAGGCGGCGGCGGAACATCGGCCGGCCGATATCTGGACAAGAACCGATTCACCCAGTTGGACTGAGCGGAAGCCGCAGTGGAAGTAGCAACCACTGCAAGAAATACAAACGAAGCAATGACCATCGATTTTTTCATCTGAACACCCTCAAGGAAGGACGATACACGCTTAACCTCGGCGGCTTACTCGTATCTCAAGGCCTCTATCGGATCCAGCGCGGCGGCCTTGTGCGCGGGATAGTAGCCGAAGAAGACACCGATCGCCGTAGCAAACGCAAATGAAACAAAGACTGAAAGACCCGAAACCAATGTGGGCCAGCCAAGAAAGCCCGAAATACCAAGCGAAATGCTCCCACCAATCATAATCCCAATCAAGCCACCCATCAGACTCAGCAACACGGACTCGGTCAAAAACTGCAGACGAATGTAATTTGGTCTGGCTCCCACCGCCATCCTGATGCCGATCTCACGTGTACGCTCGGTCACCGAAACCAGCATTATATTCATGATTCCGATTCCGCCAACGATCAGCGAAATTGCAGCGATGCTGCCCAGCAACAACGTCATGATCGTGGTTAATTGCGCGGATGTGGCCGCCACATCGGCCATGTTTCGCACCATGAAATCGTCTGACTCTCCGGGACCGATTTTGTGACGCTGGCGCAATAGGTCGGCAATCTGCTTCTCTGCAAGTTTAGAACCCGCTTCGCTCACGCCTGTGACCATCGCCTGGTTGATCGCGGGAATCGTACGCCCTGCCAGCTTCCGCTGCACTGTGGTATACGGTATGACCGCCGTGTCGTCCTGGTCCTGACCCACCATCGACTGGCCCTTCGCTTCGAGAATACCGGTGACTCGAAATGGCAGGTTACGTACACGAATCGTCTGGCCGACCGGATCCATCCCCGGGAAAAGTCTTTCGGCAACCGTTTTGCCCAGAACAATAACACGTGCCGCGGACTGTACATCGGCATCGGTGAAGAACTCGCCTTCCTGAACTTTCCAGCTTCGTATTTGAGGAAACTGCTCATTGGTGCCCTGTATCTGAACAAACCAGTTTTGGTTGCCGAACACCAACTGTCCGGATGAGCGCACAACCGGTGATACGTGCGCCACTGCAGGTATCTCGCGTTGAATAGCCTGCACGTCTTCATCGGTCAGCGTGCTTGCAGCGCCCATTCCCATGCTGGCGCCACCCTGCATCATGTTTCCGGGCATGACGTAGAGCATATTGCTGCCCATGCTGCTGATTTGATCCTGCACCATACGCTGCGCGCCCTGGCCGATTGATACCATCGCAATCACGGCCCCGACACCAATGATGATGCCAAGCATTGTGAGCGCAGACCTCATCTTGTTACGACCAAGAGCCCGCATGGCCACCTTGAGAATCGCTATGAAATTCATTCGTCGTCGTCCTCATCGGCTCCCAGTGGAGGCAATTCCTTCAATGCTTCTCCCGCATCTCTGCGGTTCTCCACTGGCGTGTCGCGCCGTATCCGGCCGTCGCGGAAGTGAACTATCCGTGATGCGTACTGGGCGATGTCGGGTTCATGCGTCACGATGATGATCGTGAGATTGCGTTCCCGATTCAGCCGCTGGAAAATCCCCATCACTTCGATCGACGTCCTGGTGTCCAGTGCTCCGGTGGGTTCGTCCGCGAGAATGATCGACGGCCGGTTCACCAGCGCGCGCGCAATCGCCACTCGCTGCTGCTGCCCGCCCGAAAGTTGATTGGGCATACTACGCTCACGGTCCGACAAGCCGACGATCGCGAGCGCCTCCCGCGCCCGCTTCAACCGTTCACTTGAACCCACGCCGGCGTAGACCAGTGGCAACTCGACATTCTCTATGGCAGAAGTCCGTGGAACGAGATTGAAACTCTGAAACACGAATCCAACACGCTGGTTGCGGATATCCGCAAGCTGAGCTTTGTTGTACTGAGACACGTCCTGGTTCTCGAGAAAGTAATGTCCCTTCGTCGGCCGATCGAGACAGCCGATCATGTTCATCATCGTCGATTTCCCCGAGCCGGACGGTCCCATGATCGCCACAAACTCGCCTCGATAAACGCTGAGCGACGCTCCATGCAATGCATGGACTTCGATGTCGCCCATCTTGTAGATCTTGTGTATCCGCTCGAGCCGGATAACCGCGTCGGCTTTAGGCGCCTGTTGAACGGTTGATGATGGAGCCGGAGTCTCGAGCATCAGAAGCCGCGACCTCCTCGACCACCACCGCCGCCGCCGCCGCCGGGACCGCCAAAGCCAAAGCCGAAACCACGCGGAGCCTGCGTTCCAGTTGTTCCTGTCTGTGAACTATCTCCCACGAGGATCACATCGCCCGGTTTGATCTCACCGGCCAACACTTCGCTTGCTGCGCCGTCCGTTATTCCCAATGTGACCTGTCTGGGTTCCGGCTGCTGTTGGGCATTGAGAACCCAGACAATCCCGGGGCGTTCGATTCGTTTCTTGGTTGTGGTGAAGCGGATCTTGTCGCCCGGATCCCATTTCTGGCCGGGAGCCAGGCGCGAATTCACCTCGATGGCACTACGCGAATCGCCTGTCTGTCCACCTTCTTTTTTGGCTTCAGCCGGCATGGGTGCCGACGGTTTCATTTCCGGCCGAGTCAGGCCAGGCGGCGTGTACCGAAGCGCAACATTCGGTACTTTTAAGACGTCGTCGCGTTGATCGACAGTAATCGTGATGTTCGCTGTCATCCCTGGCCTGAGTTTCATTTCCGAATTATCGATGCTCAGGATCACGCTGTAAGTGACGACATTCTGTACCGTCTGTGGACTCAGGCGAATCTCGGCGATCTTGGCCCCGAAGAGGTCGTTAGGATAAGCATCAACGGTAAACCGCACGTCCTCGGCCGACGAAATGCTGCCGATGTCGGCTTCATCGACGCTCGCGTTGACCAGCATTCTCGACAGATCGTTCGCGATCGAAAACAGCGTCGGCGCCTGCATGCTGGCGGCAATGGTCTGGCCAACATCGACGTTTCGCGAGATGACCACGCCGTCCACCGGTGAGTAGATGTTGCAATACTCCAGGTTGAGAAGCGCACGTTCGAGATCGGCCTGGACCTGCTGGAGTTGGGCCTTGCTTTGCTCGATTTGCGCGGCCGTCGAAACGCTCTGGGCCTGGACCTGATCCAATGACGCTTGAGCCTGCTCGTATTTCGCTTGCGCAGAATCGGAGTTGGCTTTGCCATTGTCGTAATCGTTTTTCGAAGCAACGCCACGAGTCAAAAGTTCTTTGGCGCGGTTATACAAAATAAGGTTGGTGTCTCTCGTGACCTTCGAGGCCTCGAGGTTTGCCCTGGAACTCTGGATGTTCGCCCGGTTCGTGGCAATCTCCGCTTCGGAACTTCGAACGCGGGCTTGAGCGCCAGCAACGCTCGCGCGGGAGTTCAATACCTGGGCTTCAAGATTTCGCGGGTCGAGTTTTGCGAGAAGTTGACCACGCTTCACAACGGAGTTGAAGTCCGCATAAAGTTCCAGGATCTGTCCCGATACCTGACTCCCAACCTGTACGGTAACCACAGTCTGAACCACGCCTGTCGCATTGACAACGTTTCGAAGAGGTCCCTTATCGATAGTCGCTGTGAAAAACTGGTGATTCGCGGCACCTTGCTTGCGGGCGGACATCAGACCTACTGCCGAAATGATCAATATGATAATGACGACAAAAACCCACTTTTTTGAGATTAGCCTCATAACTTTAAGTACGAATTCTCCTCTTCGATTGTTACGGTATGCCGCTACAGTTAACTCAATCTGCCTTGAGGGGCTCACCCGTTTCCTCGGCGAACGCCGTGGACGGACGGCGGAACCTGGCCATCAGATCATCAAAAATGGAATAAGCCACAGGCGTGAACAGCAAGGTCAGCAGCAAACACAACAACTGGCCGCCCATCACGACGATACCAATCGGCTTCCTGGAACCTGCTCCGGGGCCGGAACTCAGAACAATTGGAATCATTCCAGCGACAATGGAAAAAGTCGTCATGAGAATTGGACGAAGCCGAGCGTGGTTAGCTTTGATAATGGCCTCGTACCTGGGCATGCCGCGCTCGCGAAGCGTTTTTGTGTAATCGATTTGTAAAATCGAGTTCTTCTTTACAATTCCAAACAGCAGCAAAATTCCAAGTCCACTAAACAAATCGAGACGCGTCCCAGTAATCCACAGAGAAAACAGAGCAAATGGAATGCTCAAGGGCAGGGAAAGCATGATCGTGATGGGATGCAGATAGCTCTCAAATTGAGCCGCCAGCACCATATACATGAAGATGGCGGAAAACAGGAAAGCCATCATGAAGCTCTTCTGCAACTCAGCCAGAGTTTTAGCTCGGCCGGTGAATTCCGCTCGATATCCCGGCTTCATGTCGACCTGAGAAATGCGCTTGTTGAGCTCTTCGACCGCAGTCCCGACGCCAACATGAGGCTCAAGGTTGGAAACGAGCGTGACCTGCCGTTCGCGGCCCTGTCGCTCGATCTGAGCCGGACCCAGGTCCTTCCGCAACGTCGCGAAATTTGAAAGCTGAACCTGTCCAAGACGGGATGAAGGAATCCAGAGATTGGCGATCTTTTCGGGCCGATCTCGATCCTCTCGAAGCAATCGCATTCGGACGGAAAACTGGTCGTCCCCATCTTTGAATTTTCCGACTTCTTCTCCTGCCACCATTGTCCGAAGCGCTGCTGCCACATCCTGCGCTCGCACACCGAGATCCGCAGCCTTTGCGCGATCGATATGGACATGCACTTCGGGATTCCCGATGTTGAGTGTCGTATCCTGGTCTACCAACCCCGGGATCTGTTTCATCTCTGCTAAAATCTGCGACGAATACTTTTCCAGCTCCTTCAAATCCGGTCCACGGACATTGAGTACCAAAGCCTGAGCACGAAAGCCGGCACCGCCGACGCCCTGTACGCCTTGTACGGCGACGCGGAGATCCGGAAATTTCTCTTTCACCGTCCGTCGGGCTTCGTCCATGACCTGAAACTGTGAAAAATCGCGTTCTGTCAGATCCGTTAAACCGATATAGACAGATCCTTCCGTGACACTTCCATTATTGATGGTTGCCAGAACGTGTTTCACTCCGCGAAGCTTCCACGCCTCGCGCTCAATACTCTGCAGGACGAGATCGGTACCGGCAAGGGATGTGCCATCCTTGGTTTTAATGCCGATCTCGAATTCGTTCTGGTCATCCTGGGCGAAGAAATCCAACCCTACCAGCATGAACATTGGAACGATCGAGACCACCACTGCGGCGAACACGGTCACCATGATTTTGCGATGACCAAGCGCCCACTCCAGCATTCGACCGTAGGCGCGATCGATAACCCGATAGAATCCCGTTTCTTTGGAAGCGTGTCCACCCGTCGAAGAACTACGCCTGAGCAACTTCGAGCTGAGCATAGGTGTGAGCGTAAAGCTGACGATCATCGAAACCATGATCGACACGGCCATCGTGAGCCCGAAGCTCTTCAGGAAACGTCCCGGAACTCCGCCGAGAAACGCAACGGGAAGGAAGATCACGACAAGGGACAACGTCGTCGCCATTACCGCCAGACCAATTTCCTTGGTGGCCGCAATCGCGGCGCTCACCGGCGGATAGCCTTCTTCTTCGATGTAGCGATAAATGTTTTCGAGGACGACGATGGCGTCATCAATGACAATCCCTACAGCGAGCGTCAGGCCCAGCATCGTGAGATTGTTCAGGGTCATGTCCAGACCCTTCATCGCTGTAAAAGTGGCCACGATCGAGATCGGAACGGCAACCGCGGCAATGATGGTGCCGCGAATGCTGCGCATGAATAACAGCACGACGACGCTTGCGAGGATTCCGCCAACAATCAGATGTTCATTGATCGCGTTGACCGAGGCCTTGATAAACCGCGATTGATCGCGAATCACATCGGCATGAATGTCCAGTGGAAGCTGCGCCCGAAGTTCCTCAAGGCGCTCTTTGATCGTATCCGCAACGCGGACAGTGTTGGTTCCGGATTGTTTCCGAACCAATAACGACACCGCCGGTTTTCCATCCTGACGAGCCAGACCTCTCGGTTCCTCGAATCCGTCCTCGATCTTGGCGATGTCCCGCAGATACACAGGCGTGTTGTTCGCGCTTCCGACAACGATCGTTTCAAAGTCTTTGACTTTGTCGATGCGTCCCAGCGTCCGCAGCACAAGTTCGTTCGGACCTTGATCGATCCGGCCGCCGGGAAGCTCGACGTTTTGGGCACGAATAGCCGTGCGGACTTGATCGATGGTGAGCTTGTAGGCCTGCAGCTTCTCCGCGTCGAGCCAGAACTGTATTTCGCGTTTTCGGCCACCAACAATTTGGATCGAACCGATGCCTTCCACCGATTCCAGCCGCTGCTTTATGCGCTTATCGGCGATCTCGGTAATTTCCCGGACCGGACGGTCTCCGTACACGGAGATCGAAACGATTGGAGCGGCATCAAAGTCCACGCGTTCGATAACCGGCGATTCGGTTTCGCGCGGAAGTTGATTGATCACGGTCGCGACCTTGTCACGGACTTCCTGCGCCGCAACATCGCCGTTTTTGTCCAGGAGGAACTGCGCGACAACTATCGACATGCCTTCAGAAGTGGTTGAACGCAACTCCTCGATACCGCTGATCGTGTTGATCACTTCTTCGATAGGCTTGGTTATCGTCGATTCAATTTCTTCCGGACTGGCTCCGGGCAATACGGTCCGTACTGTTACGGTTGGAAGATCGATCTTGGGAAACTGGTCCACGCCGAGCGTGGTATAGGCGAAAATACCCAACACCACGAAGACCATGATCAGCATCGTCGCAAAGACAGGACGTTTGACAGAGACTTCTGCAAGCTTCATTGGACGGAGACCTCCCGCCCCTGCTGTAAGCTTCCGAGATTCGATGTTGCGATGGTGTCGCCCCGCTTCAGACCTTCAACAATTTCTACGACGCCGTCGAGACGCGTCCCGGTACGAACGATCCGCTCGACGATCCTGCCGTCCTCGATCAGAAATACCTTTTCCAGCCCGGCAACCGTGAAGAGCGCAGCCTCCGGAACGATCAAAGCCAGCTCACGCCGGTCCGTTTGAATCGTCACTCGCGCGAACAGACCGGGTTTCAGCTCACCCTTCGGATTGTCGACAATGGCTTCGAGCCTGAGCGTACGCGACTGCTGGCTGATGGCGGGCGCAATACGAGCGATTCTGCCCTCAAAGGTTCGCTGGGGATACGCATCGACGGAAAACCGGACCTCGCGGCCGGGTCGAACGGACGTCATGGCCGTTTCGGGAACTTCAACGTGCAGTTTTAAGGGGCTGTTTTGAACGATCGTCGCGACCGGGGAATTCGCTTTCAGATATTGGCCTTCGGCAACCGAGCGCGCCATGATGAAACCACCAATCGGAGCAACTACTCTTGCATCGCCAAGTTTCTTTTCGGCAAGAGACAGCGCGGCCTTGCGGGCGTTTATCGTCGCTCGGATGTTTCGAACCGTTTCGCGTGCAGATCGCTCGGCCGCGTCAGCAATATCATAGCGAGATTGTTGCTGATCCAACTGTTGCCTGGAAGCGACCTGCTCCTGATAAAGCTTCTTCGTTCTTTCCAGGCTCGACCTGGCTTCATCCAACGTGGCCTCGGCTTGACGAACCTGGCTCGTCGCCGCGTCATTGACGGCGGCATTAGTGTCCGGAAGACCAAGGCGGGCCAGTTCCTGTTGCAGCGCCGCCTGCTGTTGTTCGACAGCCAACTCCAATTCACGTGTATCCAATTCAACGATCACCTGGCCGGCGTGGATGGCATCGCCAAGGTCCACAAGAACCTTCTGGACTACACCCTCAACCTGATTGCTCACGGTGACTTCTTCGTTTGGATCGAGGGTTCCCACGGCTTCGACCAACCGGTCGATTCCGCGCTCCTCGACTTTGCTCGATTGAACAGAAATGGCCGGTGTCGGCGCAGCGGCCTGCGCCGGTTGAGCGGACTGCGATCGGCCGGAACAGCCGAACGATAGGAGAAAAAACAGAGAGAGGATTAACGTCTTCATGGCTTCATTCCAGTTAGAAATATGGATACAAACGTTCGAACGACTTCCTCTCGCTCGAACGATCGCTTTTTCTTTAAACCAAAAATCTCCTGCATTTGGAGGTATGAGAAAAACATGCCGACAAAGGCGCTCGCCGCAAGGTTAGGATCGGTTTGGCGAAACGTTCCGTCGTCAATTCGCTTTTGCATGTATATGGAAACAGGATCACGCTCCGGCATCGAATTAAGAAACATGTCGGAAAGTTCGTGGCCTTCGAGCGCACTAAACAGAAGCAGGCGCATGAAGGTTGTGTCCTGTTCATGCCGCTCCAGGATGGTTCGGCCCAGTGTCTCCAGAAACTCGACATCGCCAGCGGTCTCCGCCAACTGGCATAGTTCATCGTGCTTTTCGGCCCGGCCGCCGTGCTTCATCTTCTCTTCAAGAATCGCCCGATAGAGCTCTTCTTTGGTACTGAAGTGCCGGAAGATGATCGCTTCGTTGATTTCGGCTTGGGTGGCGAGATCGCGGGTAGTTGTTCCGCGGAATCCTTTTTTGGCGAAGAGCGTCATCGCCGCTTTCAAAATGTCCTGCCGTCGATCTTTATGTTGCATAAGTAAGTACTCACTTACATGTGAGTAAGTACTTACTTACACTTCTTAACTCACTGAATCAAGAGTTTTTTACGGTCAGGAGTTAACGATTCGAGATCGGGGGATGATAGATCAACTGAATGAGTATGTCGTCGGGATCGCGAAAGTAAAACGAACGGGCACCGTCGCGGTGGGTCCTGGGTTCATTGACGAAAACAATCCCGAGGCTCTTCAGACGCTCGGCCCAAATATCGACATCTGCCGCGGTTCGGACGACGAAACCGATATGATCGATGTTTTGAACCGGACTCAGTTTGCTGGGATCGGAAAGCCTGTGAATCGCCAGATTGTCGGAGCCCGAGGTCAGGTACACGTTGTCCGCGTCGGGTTCCCATTCGATCGTCATTCCCAGGACGCTGGTGTAGAAGTCTACCGACTTTTGGACGTCCCGGACATTCAACGCAATATGCCGAAGGCCCAAAAATGCGGGCGCCTCCATTGACTTCAACCTCATAAACTGGCTACAATTCAAGGACTCGTGTCCCACGGCGAGTCTATCACAAACAATAAAAATAACGCCGGGGACGCTCGGTCATCGCACTATTGAAAATGACCAGCCCAAAAATCAAGAAACCAGTTTCCTTAGATCAAATCAATTCGTGGCGGATGCATCGCCAGCATCTGGACCGGGCTTTTCCGTCCAAAAATATCATCGACCTGGTTCGATCCGTCGGTTGGCTGTATTCACCAGGCTGTTCAACACCTTACCTTGCTCTTTGGGCACGCATGTCGTCTTTCAAAAACGATGATTTGAACAAACTTGTGTTCGAAGACCCCAAGCTGGTTCAAGTCGAAACCCTGCGCGGCTGCACGATGCTCGTGCCGCGGGACCAGGCAGTAGTGGCGATGCGCATTCGTAGCCGGACGTTCACGGAGTTGGCGAAACAGGCGCGCCAGCAGATGCCTATCACCGAACCGGAGATGGAGAAACTGAAAGTCGCGGTTCAGAAGGCTATGCAGAGCAATCCGAAGACGATGGAGCAAATCCTCGCCGCAGTGCCCTCAAACCTCGTTCGAGATTTTGGCCCGGACCTTAAGCGCATTGGATTGACGAACAGCCTGTCGCTGGTAGTGAATCTATTAAAGGAAGATGCAAAAGTCCTGAAAGTCCAGACGAAGAAGCGGCTGGATTCCACAGACTATTCGTTTGCGCTCACCGCGAACGTTCTGCCGGAGGCCGATCCACTCAATTTGCGCTTTGAAGAGGCCTGTACCCGACTGGCCACTCAGTATTTCAAGGCCGAGGGGCCGGCGCGCATCAAGGATTTTGCCTGGTGGTCAGGAATTAACGTGACGGACGCCATCAAAGCCGCGGATGAAGTGAAACCCAGGCTCGTTCCCATCCAGGTGGAAGGAACGAAGGACGAATTCCTGATTTCCGAACCGGAAATCGATGATTTTATTGGATTCAATCCCCACGCGGACGCAGTCAATTTCCTTCCTTACCGGGACACATTCTTAAAAGGTCAACGCGAGATCGTGGACCGGTTCGTTCCGGCTCAACACGCCGACAAACCGTTCTCTCGATGGAAGGGCAAGTTGATCAACGATCCATTGGCGACGATTGTTCGCGACGGCCAGGTGATTGGCGTCTGGGAATGGAACGAGGATCGAAGCGAAGTTGAATTCCTATTGTTCGATGGTGCCGCCGGGAAGCCGATCGAAAAGGTTGTCCGCAAGAGAGCCGGAGAACTCTCGGCTTTCATCCGAACCACCCTCGGCGAAATCAGGCCGCACAGTCTTGACTACGGCCCCCATCAGATGACCGGCATTCATGACCTTAAAGCGTTCTGGGGAAAAGGGGCGCAGGTCGATGTCCGCGTTTGACGTCAGCCCGGTAGAAGCAAATCGCTGGTGGCAGCAAAACACCGTACCTGGCGTTCTGTTGAACCGCTTGATGTTGCTCTTCATCTTCGTTCCAATCGCTTTGGTATTCGTGAGCTTCTATACGCTTAGTTTTGTCGTATTCGCGTTCATGGTTCCTTACGGATTCTTTCTGAGAAGCTTGGCGGTTCGCGCGGTCCGTGATCATTTGAGCCATCACCCAGAAGCTGTAGAAGAGTTCGAGAGCAAGGGAATCATTTCCAATTGAGGCGATGTGCTGCCCGCTATTCTTGATGCCGCTCGAAACAATCGACCATATCTCCCGTCAACGCCTCTCCTGCGCGCACCGCTTCTTTCAAAACATTTCGATCGGGACGTGTGGCTAAAGCTGGAAACCGAATCGCCGGTTGGATCGTTCAAGGCTCGTGGAGCGATGCGCTGCCTGATGCAACGAGCCAGGGAAGGACACCGGGTATTCACGACAGCCTCAACAGGAAATCATGGGATGGCGGTGGCTTATGCCGGACGCACGCTCGGCCTGGAGACTCACGTCTTTGTTCCCGGGAGCGGGTCCCCGCGAAAAATCGAGTTGATCGCAGAGCACACACCAAATCTCGTTTTAACCGACTGTGATTTCGATGCGGCAAAGGAGCTGGCGAGAAACCTTGCCACCAGGAAAGGGTATTACTTCATCGATGACGGCGGCGAAGCAACGATTGTCGAGGGTACCGGCACCATTGGTCTCGAGATTCTGGCGGAGCGCACTCCCGAAGCGGTGATCGTCCCCGTGGGAAACGGTGCGTTGATTTCGGGAATTGGAACCGTCGTGAAGCAAATGTCGCCATCGACTCGTGTGATCGGTGTTCAGCCGGAGCAGGCACCCACCATGTATCTTTCCTGGAAGGAACGCCGGCCAATACAGCTCGAAAGTATTTCGACGATCGCGGATGGATTGGCATCGCGCGTGGCCGTTCCCGAGGCCGTGAGTTCGATGGTTCGAGTAGTCGATGAAATGTTTCTCGTTACCGAGCGTCAAATTGTCGAGGCGCTGAATCTGGTGGTCCGCACGGAGTCCCGCATCGTCGAACCGTCTTCGGCTGCAGCCATTGCCGCCTTGAGCCTGCCCGAGTTGCGTGCCCGTAACGTTGTGGCTATCATGACAGGCAGAAATTACGAACTCGCGTAAGCGACTCTGCACTTTGAGTCGTTCCGCACCGGAAAAAACCCATGCAGACAAAACATTACCCTATTGCCCTGATACTGGCGATCTTTGTCGTTGGAACGTCGTTCTATCTGAACACGCTTGTCACACCAGCCGCCGTAGTTGACGCAAAGACCGCGGTCGCCGACCTTTCGACCCAACGCTATACCGCCAATGTCACCCACCTTTCCCGCGACGAAATGAAAGGCAGAGGTAATGGCTCACAGGAACTTGAAAACGCAGCCGATTACATCGCGTCCCAGTTCCGAATATGGGGTTTGAAACCGGGCGGCGCAAAAAACGGCTATTTTCAGCCGTTCGAGATTACGACGGGCACACAATTTGGTGCGAAGAATGAACTATCTATCGAAGGAACGGTTTTGAAGAAAGACTCAGACTTCGTTCCGATCAGTTTTTCCAACGCATCAGAGTTTGAAGGACCTGTCGTTTTCGTGGGTTACGGCATCACCGCGCCGGAAATGCATTACGACGACTATCAGGGTGTTGATGCCAAGGACAAAATCGTTGTCGCATTTCGACATGAGCCGCAGGAACTGGACGCCAAGAGCCCCTTCGCGGGGACGAATTTCACCTCACATGCGTCCTTCATCAATAAAGCGATCAATGCGCGGCAGCATGGAGCCAAGGGAATTATCTTCATCACCGACCCGAACAACCATGCCGGCGAGGAAGACGCTTTAGGCCCAAGCACGCGCGGTACGGAACCCGACGATATTGGCATAGCGTCGGTACATGCACGGCGCGATGCAATCCTTCCACTCTTCGCGAAGGCCGGAAAAAACCTCGGCGATATTCAGAGGAAGATCGATACAGACGTCAAGGGTCAATCCTTCGAATTAACTGGCGCCCGAGCCCGAATCTCTACAGACGTGGTCCGCACCCGCAAGACCGTGCGCAACGTGCTGGCGACGGTCACCGGCACAGACCCGCGGCTTCGCAATGAGTGGGTCGTTGTCGGGGCGCACTATGATCATCTCGGGCTTGGCGACCGAAGCTCACTGGCTCCCTCGGAGATCGGTCAAATACACCATGGCGCTGACGACAACGCTTCCGGCTCAGCCGGAGTTCTCGAGTTGGCCCGCCTGGCATCGAAGAACAGGCCGAAGCGTTCGGTTTTGTTCATGACGTTCGCCGGGGAAGAGCTCGGTCTGTTAGGCTCCTCGCACTTCGTGAGTCACCCGACGATACCCATCGAGAATGCCGTAGCGATGATCAACATGGATATGATCGGCCGCGTGCAGAACGATCGCATTTTCGTCGGGGGCATTGGGACGTCGCCGAACTTCAAGCCGTGGGCCGAGGATCTGAATCAATCCGTCGGTTTGAGCCTGGACTACTCGGAATCGGGCTATGGATCCAGCGATCACACATCGTTCACCATCAAACGCATTCCTGTGCTGTTCTTCTTTTCCGGTTTGCATTCGGATTATCACAAGCCGTCGGACACCTACGAAAAGATCAATGCGGATGGAGCGCGGAAGGTTTTGTCGCTTGCGTACATGATGCTTCATCGGATCGCCAACAATGACGCAAGACTCGAGTACACCGAAGTA
>Ga0137427_10000916_pt1 | contig 14029 bp, 10 predicted proteins | sample EasRivERMZT700_2_FD_102309 | JGI IMG/M metagenome (GOLD analysis project Ga0137427, IMG submission 102309) | Soil microbial communities from meander-bound floodplain in the East River, Colorado, USA - East River MetaG ERMZT700_2 | ecosystem: Environmental > Terrestrial > Soil > Floodplain ...
GCGGGATCTATCGCAGGGGTAGAGTGAAGGCGCGACCTTCCCGATCGTAGAAGTAGACCGTTCCCAAAGAAGGTTGTATCCCCCGTGTGAACATAACGAATTGCATCTCATATCCCGCTCCCACTGCAAAGTGCGGGAAGAGCAATTCAGAACTCGTGACACCGGAGGCTTCGTCTATGGGAGCCGTCGTACTGACCAGGAAAGCGCCTCGTTCGTTGTAACGGGTTCGCAGTCCGGTAATGGCGATCGGCGTAGTTGAAGTGAGCCGGAGCAGACCCTGGAATGGCGAGGGCATCGCAGCAAACCCGGGAAGTTGAGTCAAAAAGTATGAGGTATGGCCGTTGGCGGGAATCGTGAAACTGCCGCTGACTCCGGCGGGGGTTCCGTCCGGTCGAATCAACTCGACGTTGACGGACGCGGCGGCTGACGACGTGTTCGCCACAGCCAGTCCGGACTGCATCAAAGCGGCGTTCTCAACGAACATGCGGGAGGCTGTCGCACCGTTCACAGCCGGCGCTCCGGCTTCGGAGATGCTTATGCTGTCAGGTGAATACCGGAAAATTGCCAATGCTGACGGCGCTCCACCATTCGTCGGCGTAATACGGACGGACCCGACCTGCACGGCCTGGTTCACGATGCCGGCAGTTTGAAACGTGCTCGAAGTGCGGGGTGGGATCGAATAAGTGAATTGGCTGCCGGCCTGTCCGTTCATCGATAACGTCAGGCTCTGACCGTTGGGGCCGAACGCCTGCAACGTTCCTCCGATCACCGCGTCGGTGGGATTCACCAAAACGACGGTGGTTACCCAACCTTCACCGTCGGCAACTTGCGGAATCGTTTGAGTACCTGTTGGCGGATTGACCTGATCGACCACAGGCAGCGTCGTCATTAGAAACTCTCCGCCCGGAGGCGTGAAACCCCTCAACGCCAGGGCCGATACTAATGCCGATGCGGTGAAGCTGAACGTTCCTTTGGAGAAAGAACCGCCGTTAAACGGACTCTGGTCCAGAAAGGCGGCGATCTGTTGATTGGCAGGAATCACGGTCGAACCCTGGGGCTGGTTGGCGCCTGTAAGATCGGTGAAATAGAAGCTTACCGTTACGGCTTGTGGATTGGGGTTGGCTATCGCAATACCTGTCCTCACACCGGTGGACGTTTCCGCGTAGATGCGGCCGGATTGAATCAGGGGCATCGCCGGCACGGAGGCTTCGGAAACCAGAATCCCGTTTTGACGATAACCAAAGATCACCATTCCAGCCGGCAAGGCCCCGCCCGCTCCGGCCTGAATCCGCGCATAACCGGTGGTCATGCTCGACTGACCGGCGCTTGTCCATGAAGAAATGCCACGAGCACCTGTATTGAAAAAACGCGATGTGGCCGTTACGGCGTCCGGGTTTGAAATCCGATAGATCGTGCCGCCGAGCGAAACGACATAGAGTTCTCCCGCTTCGTCCTCGCCGAATGAAGAAATGTTGAAAGCGGTGTCGAGCAAGAGCGACTGCAGGCCGTTATGGAACATGAAGATCTCGCCCGTGCAGTAGTCGGCAAATATGTACGCGCCGTAAGGCAGCGACTGCTGCGCTCCGCGATAAACGTAACCTCCGGTAATCGAGCAACGTCCCGCGCTTCCATTAACGTATTGTGTAATTGGACCGATGAAGCCGGGACTGGAACAGCCCGCAGGCCCGAGATTCGTGCACACCGTACCTTCCAAAACTCGCCAACCGTAGTTGCCGCCGAGCGTAATGATGTCGACTTCCTCACGCGCGCTCTGTCCGACGTCGCCGGCATAAAGCTGCCCCGTTGCGCGATCGAACGAAAAGCGCCATGGATTGCGCAGGCCAACTGCATAGATCTCATCGCGGCCAGGAATGGATCCATAGAAAGGATTCGATGCCGGCGAGGAGTACAGAACGCCGGGCGGATTTATGTCGATCCGAAGCATCTTTCCCAGCAGTTCGTTCAGATTCTGGGCCCTGTTTTCCGGATCGTTTCCCGAGCCGCCGTCCCCCATGCCGATGTAGAGGTAACCATCGGGCCCGAACTCAATCATTCCGCCATTGTGATTCGGGTACGGCTGTGCGATCACAAGGAGCACCCGTTCCGTCGTGTCCGCTACGTTGGAATTTGCAGCCGACGCTGCATATTCGGCAATGACGGTTGCGCCATCGTTTCGACGCGTATAGTTCACGAAGAATCGGCGATTCGATGCGTACTGAGGATGGAACGCCAGGCCCAGAAGACCACGCTCCCCGCCGGCCAGGACTCGACTCGTGATGTCGAGGAACACCGACCGAGTGTTGGAGCCCGGTTGGACGACACTGATTCTGCCGGGTTGTTCGATGATGAACCGGCGATCCGTTCCGTCGCGAGAACTTGTAAGGTAAACAGGTTCGGTGAGGCCGGTAACGACTGAGTTGAGAGCAATCCGCACCGTCTGTGCGAAACCCGTGTGGGGATTAAGAAGCAGAACGGACAGGAGGCAAACCAGACCGTAGGCCGCGGGCTTCAGCCCGCGGCACTTGACGGTATGGCGATTATCTGAACAGTTCAACGATGGGCTGACCCACATAACTACCAGTCGAAGGAATGTACTCGAACCCTCGACCCAGCGGGTCGTTGTTCAACGTCTTTGTGTAGTTGATGCCGAGAGCGGAATAAATCGTTGCCGCCATGTCCTCAGCATACGCGGGTCGCGACGCAGACCATCCCGGATCTTCAACAGCAGAACCGGTTGGCGTTGTCCTTCCGACAGCGCGTCCGCCGATAACACCTCCACCGGCGACCAATGCCGAATGAACAAAATAGTGATCGCGGCCGGCTTGCGAGGTGATATTCCCGACAGTTCGGCCGAACTCACCCTTGGCGATGATCAACGTTTCGTCGAGCATCGTCGCGCCGTTCGAGCCTGGTGTTGCGGCAAGGTCGGCGATCAGGTTGCCCAATCCGGTGTCGAGCGAACGAGACGGGTTGTAGATGCCGGCATTCGCAGCATAGATATTTTGATGGTTGTCCCAACCACCCAGGCTGAGTTGTATATATCGAACACCGAGGTTCGACATCAAAACGTTACGCGCGGTCACGCAAGCGTTGCCGAAACCATTGTTGCCATACTTCGTTTGATCGGCAGCGGTGAAGCGGAACGCATTGTTAACCGCGGCGTCGTACATAATGCCGCGGGCCGAAGAATAGTAGTCGGCCATTTCTTCGAATTCGAGGCCGAATTTCGAGCCCTTCGCCCGCAACGCGGCATCTGCTGTGTTCAGCAGATCGTAGCGCGAGGTAAACAGCGTCTGGCCGTCGGCGTTGGTGAGGTTTGCCAAACCACCGGCTGCCGGGGCCACGTCGAACGGCGAATAGCGTCCGGAGAAGTAACCTTGACCCATCAGGCCCGCGCCGCCGTTCAATGCCAGAAACCCCGGAAGTTTCATAGCCGGCGTGCGTTGCGACTCCAACTCATACGCCACGATCGACCCGACATTCGGGGCGATCTTGCCTGTCGCGCTGGTTGGGCTGCGCGCGATCTGTACCCACATTTGCAGGAGATTGTGGACCAGTGCACTTGACTGAAAGCTTCGAACAATCGAAAAGCGATTGGCCGCAAGCTGCGTGCTCAGCATCGGCAGCAGTCCGCTCGGAAAATCGATGCCGTTGATGGTCGTCGGCGTGAAATTAGCTGGCGTCCATGCACCCACTTTGAGATCGAGCGTATCCACGTGACTGGGCGCTCCCGGCAGCAATACGAATATGACGTTCTTTGCGGTTCCCATGAGAGTTGCCTGCCCAGCAGTCCAATTTTGCGTCTGCGCAAGCACCTTCATCGGCGACACAAAGTAGCCTGCCACTCCGGTGGCCGCGATCTTGAAGAAAATGCGTCGGTCGATGATTGGATTCATAAGCACCTTAATAGTTGAAAAGGAAATCCAGCTTGTTGAGCAGCACCCATTGAAGATTCTCGCTTGCCACACGAACAGTCTGGTTCCGGAATGAGTCCACAAACAACGCCGTTTCTTCCGCAGTCGGGTTTCGCGATAGTGTGTTTTGAAACAGCAGCCTGACGATCGTCGCAGGATCCTGGGTTTGACTGAGAATCGTCGCCACTCGCGATCCTGCATTGGCCTGGTGGATTCGTGTCATGACGAACCCGTTGTTCATCATGTTGAGTGACTGTAGCAGTGAGCCGTCCGAACGACGGGGGCGCTGATCGCGATCCCCTCGGCCGAACGAATTCAGGAAGTTCACCGTCCCGCCATTGCCGCCGGGTTCACGAGGGTCGACGAGTTGCATGGCCCACTGTACGGGAGGTAGCAAGGACGCCGTGTTCTGCGTATAGGTCGTCATGATACCGGTCGCTTTTATGATGGCATCATGAACTTCCTCGGCATCAAGCCGGCGCGCATATTTCCGCGCATAATACGGAACGTAATCGACGCTCCAGGTTCCCGGATATGTGGATGAGAGCTGGTAAGCCGACGATTGAGCAATCGCGCGGATCAGGCCGCGGACATCGTATCCGTTATCCCTGAACCAAATCGCAAGCTCGTTCAAGAGTTCCGGGTTGGTCGCCTGCATGGACCAGCCCGCCGGGGGCGGGTTCGCTGCGTCGATGCGCGCAGGATCAAACGAACCTGACGGAGAGACCAACGCCTCCACCATCATCTCTTCCCAAATGTAGTTCACGATCGCTCGGGAAAATTGGATATTGGGAATAATCTGACGCGCGAGCGCAGCCCGACGAGTTTCACCAGCCATCACTCCCGCGTTGCCGGCGTTCGTACCGATCTGCACCACAAACGGATTGCGGGGCTGAACGATATTCACGCCATTGATTGGCTGGCGCGCGCTACGGTTTCCGGTGGTCGTGTTGAGGCGATAGTCGCCGGTCGCCAGATCATTGACGGTATAAGCGCCGCTGGTAGCGTCGCGCAGCAGTTGGACTCGAGAAAAATAAGCGGACAGTCCCCACATGTTCATGCGGGTTTGCCGGGCTCCCCACAGATTCACTGCATCCAGGTGCCGGTTGCCGTCGTGGCACAGCAGGCAATCTACAGTGCTCAAACCGAGGAAGGTCTGCGCAAAATGAGCCGCTTCGCCGTCGTAAATATCCTGAGCGGGGCCCATTGGAATCATGCCGCCGACCACCCAACTGGCCTGGCCCACGACGGTGCTGTTGCCCGTCGCCGTAATCATTTCACTAGCCATCTGGCTGTAGGGCTTGTTATTGACTATGGCATCCCGGATATAGGTATAAAACGCATCGCGCGCTGCAATTCCACGCGCAACGTTCGACGCGTTTGACGTGTTCTTATAAAGATCTCCAAAGAACATCGTCCACTTGTCGACGAACTCGGGCGTACCGATCAACGAGTCGATTAGCCCATCGCGCTTTGCCGGGTTGGGATCGGCCAGAAAAGCCGTCAACTCGTTAGCCGACGGGATTCGACCGGTCAAATCCAACATAACGCGTCGCAGAAATTCGGCGTCCGTTGAGATCGGGGCGGACTGAATACCTGCCCCCGCCATCCGATTGAAGATGGCATTGTCGATCAGGTTTTTCCGGGGGACCGCGTTGGCGTCAAGCGTGTATTCCGGTGCAGTTACGGCATAAACATAAGCCGCTACTTTACCTGTAGTCGCCGAACGCTCGATAAGCCGGTCTTTGGTGTTAAGCCGGAATTCCAAGGGATCCTGAAGATAGGTGCAATCCGCAGGAGTAATCGCCGGCCGAAAATCTTCCGACGGCAGCGAGTTCTGCTCCTGCTCCTGCTGGGCACCCGTGATCTCTTGTTGCTGGGTACTCGTAATCTCTTGCTGGGCACCCGAAATCAGGATACCGGACACCAGAACGAAAATGAATGTGGCGACTGCTAACGTGCGCCACCGTAAAGGGTTACTCATACTCCGCTCCTTCCTGCATGCGTAGTTATACACCAGTGACAAGAAGCTGCAAATTTTCGTTTAACGAGCCTATGAATTGTCCCCATCCAGAAGCCCGCCGAGGCCTCCTAAAATGGACCCTTCCTCTCGGCCTCCTCGCCCCAATCCAGGAACCGCAGCGACGATCCGGTTGGCTAACCTGCTCAAAGGTAAGGACTGCAGCCAAATTTTACCCGGTCCACGAAGTGTAGCGAAGAACAGCCCTTCTCCTCCGAATATGGCTGACTTAATTTTTCCAACAAATTGGATGTCAAAATTCACACTGGGCTGGAAGGCGACCACACACCCCGTGTCGATTCGCAGGATTTCGCCGGGCCCCAGGGTTCGTTCCATGACCGTTCCACCGGCATGGACGAACGCAAAACCATCGCCTTGCAGGCGTTGCATGATGAAACCTTCGCCGCCGAACAATCCGACACCCAACTTGCGCTGGAATGCGATGCCGATGGAGACTCCCTTCGCGGCAGCAAGAAACGAATCGCGCTGGGCTATAAGCTCGCCTCCGATTTCCGACAAATGCACGGGGATGATTTTCCCGGGATACGGTGCGCCGAAAGCGACTTTTCTCTTGTTCCCCGCCCGATTCAGAAAGACCGTCATAAACAAAGATTCGCCTGTCAGCAATCGCTTACCGGCCCCAACCAGGACATTCAGAAAACCACGCTGCTGCTGGGACCCGTCTCCAAAGATGGTCTCCATTTCGATTCCATCTTCCATGTACATCATCCCGCCCGCTTCAGCTACCGCCGCTTCGCCTTCGTCCAGTTCCACTTCGACATACTGCATGTCGTCGCCAAAAACTTTGTAATCCACCTCATGCATTGATGGCATTCGTCGACCTCCAGGATCTGACATCATATATGCGATGAACTTCGACGTCATCATCATCGGCGGTGGGGCCGCCGGTCTCATGTGTGCCATCGAGGCTGGAAAGCGCGGCCGTACTGTCGTCGTTATCGAACATAATGGCGCGATTGGCAAGAAAATCAAGATCTCCGGCGGCGGTCGATGCAATTTCACGAATCTCCAGACCGCTCCGGAAAACTTCATATCCGAAAATATGAGTTTCGCGAAATCGGCGTTGGCCAGGTATACACCAGCCGATTTCATCAAACTCGTACGCAGGCACGACATCTCATTTCACGAAAAGAAGCTCGGACAACTTTTTTGTGACGGCTCTTCGCAGCAGATCATCGATCTTCTAAGCCGCGAATGCGCTCAGGCCCCCGTCGAGATTCGTACAGGCTGCCGCATTTCGGAAATTCGCAAACCGAAACGGTTCGTCGTAACCTCCAACCTCGGCGACCTGTCGTCAGACGTAGTTGTCGTCGCAACCGGCGGCGTTTCCGTCCCGAAGATCGGAACCTCCGACCTCGGTTATCGAATCGCGCGCCAGTTCGGCCTTCGAGTATCGGACATTCGACCGGGCTTGGTTCCGCTGACGTTTGATGGACGGGAACGGGCATTCATGGATTTGGCTGGAGTGTCAATCGACGCGCAGGTGTCCGCCGGAGAAATCCGTTTTCGTGAAAGCGTGTTGTTTACACACCATGGTCTGAGCGGACCCGCGATTCTCCAGATTTCGTCGTATGTGACGCCCGGCGATGATTTCACCGTCGATCTGTTGCCGCAAACCGGCGACGCCTCTATCCATCCACGCGAGTTGCAACATCTGCTGCCGAAACGCTTTGCGCAGAAATGGTGTGAGTTGTATGCGCCGTCAAAAGCGCCCGCTCAATGGTCTCGAAGCGAGATCGATGATTTTCAGCGACGTTTGCACAATTGGAAGCTCCGGCCCAAAGGCACCGAAGGTTTCCCCAAGGCGGAAGTCACTGTAGGCGGTGTCGACTCAAACGAACTTTCGTCGAAAACGATGGAATCGCGACGCATCCCCGGTCTGTACTTCATTGGAGAGGTCGTGGATGTCACGGGCCAACTGGGTGGGTTCAACTTTCAATGGGCCTGGGCGTCCGGCTTCGCAGCCGGCCAGGTTGTGTGAATGAATGGGACGGGACATTTGACATTTGACACGTGACACGTGACGTTTGACATCCGGGGGACGGTGGTTCCCGGATGTCAAACGTCACGTGTCACGTGTCAAATGTCAAATATCCCGTCCCATGGCTACAGGAGCCTGCGACGATGGGTTCTCCCACAGAATTGTCCGAAGCCGAACTGAAAAGACGGCAGGCCCATAGCCTTTGGCTCACGGGCCACACGCTCCGCAGCGAAAAAGATGCGATACAGTTCGTCAAAACTGTCGGTATTGCATTAAGGTACAACGCCACGCCGAGTCTGCCACTGGCCGCGATGTACAGGGCAGCCGGTGAAACCCGGCGCGCCATCGAATTGACGAACCGCTTGCTTGCCACTGGCGAGGCCATTGAAACCAACGTCATCGCCGACCGCCTCGTCCTGGTTCATCGAAGTCTTGCCGCGCCGGTACTCGCCTTACGTCAAAGGAGACGCGCGACCCTCTCGTCGACGGCCGATCGCGTGCTGGGTTTGATTCAGACCGACGGGCACGCCTCTGCCGGCGACGTTCGACGATTTCTCGAGGTCCAGGGAACCAGGAGGCCTGACGCCGCCGATCTCGCACTGACTGAACTTCAGCGGGATCTGCTTATCGATCGCGGACCATCGTCACTACCGAAAAAGGGTATTGCTTACATGAGTCCGGAAGGATACCCCTATCGCATCTTTGAAACGACCCATCCTGATGTTGTTCGCGCGGCTCGGAAGCTGTCGGGTCCAGCAGCAACGAGTATCCTTATTGACACCTATTTGCGATCAGCAGTCTTCGTGACGGAACGAAAGCTCTCATCTATGTTTAAGCTTCTGTTCAGCGACGCGGAAATGAAAGTGGCGATCGACGAACTCATCGCGAGTAAGAGGCTGGCAAAACACGGAAGGGTAGTGTGTGCCGCTCCGCTGGGTTGAGAATTGAAAATTGATTGTTGAATATTGTCTATTGGCAATTGGCTTTCATCTGCTAATAGACAATACTCAACAATCAATTTCCATTCTCAACCATTTAGCGCAGGAGCGGGAGGATCGTATGGGAGCGAAGTTTCTAAGGTTGACTGTTTTCGTGACGGCACTATGTGCGCTCGCATTTCAAGCAGCGCCACAAAAAGCACCATTCAATGATTCCATTAATAAAGATGCGTTACGAGCCGACCTGTACTTCCTGGCCGGTGACGGCTTCAAAGGTCGCCTGACCGATACGGCGGAAAACACTCTCGCCACCGATTACGTCAAATCGCGTTTCGAGCGGATGGGCCTGAAGCCCATCAACGGCTCCTATTTCCAGAACTACAACCTCGTGACGGCGTCTCTCGGCGCCGAGAATTCACTGCAGATCATTAATGGCGAGAACGATCGAATGCAGCTTCGTTCCGGCCAGGATTACTATCCACAGAATTTCAGCGCCAACGCGCGCGTTCGCGGTTCCGTTGTCTTTGCCGGGTTCGGCATAGCGTCACCTGAACTGGCTTACGACGATTACAAGGGCTCGGACATCCGCGGCAAGATCGTGCTTATGGTGGATCATGAACCGGGCGAAACCGACCCGGCGAGCCCATTCGATGGAGTGGTCACGGCAGAGGCGGCAGGCGCTTTGCGTAAGGCGATTGCTGCACAGGAGAAGGGCGCGATCGGCATCCTGTTTGTCTCCGACGTCCATAATCATCCCCAACCGGGAAACTTCGAGGCCGCTGCTCGAAATGCCTGGCCGGAGCAGACCCCTCGGGTTCGTCGCTTCACGCTGGCATCGTGGGTCGATAAGGTGCGGATTCCCGCCGCACAAATCTCTCCAGCGCTGGGAGCCATCCTCGTACGAGGGTCAAACAAGACGCTTCAGGAATTGTCCCGCTCCGCGGAGACATCCAATGGCATTACACCCGTGCCATTGCCGGGCGCGCAAGTCGAGTTGGTCACTTCGGTCAACCGCCACATCGTGCCGGACCGCAACGTGGTCGGAATGATCGAAGGTAGCGATCCGCTGATGAAGAACGAGTACGTCATTGTGTGCGCCCACATCGACCATGACGGCGTCAACGGAACACAGATATTGAATGGCGCCGACGACAACGGCTCGGGCTCGGTGGGATTGATTCACATCGCCGAAGCGTACGCACAGGCGGCGCGCGCGGGACAGCGTCCGAAACGATCGATCATCTTCGCGGACTGGAACTCCGAAGAACGTGGCTTGTTAGGCGCATGGGCATACACGGAAAGTCCGCTGTTCCCTCTCGATAAGACTGTCGCCGTTCTTAATATGGACATGATCGGACGGAATGAAGAGGTTCCCGAAGGCGGCGGTAACCGATTCCGGGGTCTCGACATCCAAACGGCTGAATCGAACAACAACGCCACGAATATCCTGGGAACCACCCGGAGCCCGGATCTCAAGACGGCTGTCGAAAAAGCGAACTCGGCGATTGGACTTCAACTCAAATTCCGCTACGACAACAACGCGTCGAATCTGATGCGAAGGAGCGACCACTGGCCTTTCATGCAGCGTGGCATCCCCGGACTTTGGTTTCACACCGGTCTTCATCCGGACTATCACACCGCCAACGACCGTCCGGAGAAAATCAATTACGCGAAGATGGAAAAGGTAGCGAAACTCGTTCATCAAATGAGCTGGAACCTCGCGCAGCAGGAAGACAAACCGAAATTGGTGCGCGGGCTCAAAACCTTGAACTGATGAGCACGTCCTATATTCGCAAGGAATTAGTCCGGTTGTTACGAAGCGGTGGGGCGCACGCGAGCTTTGACGACATCATTTCCGGATTTCCCTCAAAGTTCCACGGCGTCAAACCTCACGGGGCGCCTCACACCGCGTGGCAGTTGCTCGAGCACTTGCGGTTAGCGGAATGGGACATCGTGGAATACACGCGAGACGCCAGACACGTCGCGCTGAAGTTTCCGGATGAATACTGGCCGCAAACTGACGAGCCGCCAGACCGAAAGTCGTGGGTGGCAAGTGTTGCCGCATTCAAGAAAGGTCTTCGCGCCATGGAGCAACTTGTCGAAGATATGCAAAAGGACATTTTTGCGGCGCTGCCCCATGGAAACGGCGAAACTATCTACAGTCAGGCTCTTCTGCTGATCGACCATAATTCCTATCATTACGGTCAATTGATGTTGATCCGCCGCGCGCTGGTCTGAGCCGCGTAGCGGCGAATTTGAAACCACCCCGCCGTTACGTTCACGCCATGGGACGGGACATTTGACATTTGACACGTGACACGTGACGTTTGACATCCGAGGGGCGTGGTTCCCGGATGTCAAACGTCACGTGTCACGTGTCAAATGTCAAATGTCCCGTCCCATGGCGTGAACGTAGCGGCTGGTGGTTTCCAATTTCACGCGGCGAGTTCATCCTCTGCCCGCCGTCGAGAGCCGCGACGTTTCGCATAGACGTAGGTGAACTCGGCTCCCAGAAAAACCAACTGCGACGAGTAATACACCCATGCCAAAATCACGACGATCGATCCCGCCGCCCCAAAGATCGACGCTATCCCGCTGTGTCCGAGATACCACGCAATAACAAACTTGCCGGCATTGAACAAAAGCGCGGTGGCGATAGCCCCAATCCAGACGTCCTGCCAATCGACTCGGGTATCCGGAACGTAGCGGAATAGAGCGGCAAAGAGAACCGTGACCACACTGAAGGAGATACCGAAATCGGCGAGCGTCCAGAGGTTGCCGGCGGAAGGAAGAAGGTCTCGGAAGTAAGTAACGATTGCGGTGAGGATGGCGCTGATGATCATCGAAACCAGCAGCAGAAACGCAATCCCGAGCACCATCGTGAATGCCGCAAAACGATCTTTGATTATTCCGACGACGATTCCCGAATGCGCGTCAGGCGGCACTTTCCAGACTTTGTTCATCGTGTAGCGCAACTCACTGAACACACCCGTCGCGCCTACGCCCAGCACGATAAAGCTTGTCACCGAGGCGAAAAAACCACTTTGGCGGGTACTGGCGTTCTTGATCGCCTGGGCAATCGTCTCCGCTGCCTGATTGCCAAACAGCGACTGCAATTGCCACTGGATTTGCCCGACGGTATCTCCGCGATAGACAAAACTGATGATCGCAATGACGATCACCAGAAGCGGCGCCATCGAAAACACAGCGTAATAGGCCAAAGAGGCGCCTAAGCGCGGCGCCTCATCCTGCTGCCATTTGTCGACGGTTTCTCTCAGCAACTCCAAACCGGAGCGCATGATCAACCCGATAAGCGACGACCGTCGTACCACCGACTACCGGCCGACTTTTTCGTGAGTTTACGGAAACCGCGGTCCACGCCGCGAACAATGCCCACGACCTGATAAAACGGTTCCAGCAGCGTCTTCTCGACGGTGTACACCGTCTTATGGACGTTGTCGACGGCGCGATGGACATTCGAGAGGACGGCCGTGTTCTGCTGATCGAGCTCATCCAGTTTTTTGTGAAGTCCCCGTCCGGACTCATCGAAGGCCGTCTTGCCGGCCTCAAATGATTCCTTCGCCCGATCGACGAGACACTGCACGCGGTCCTGGACCTTGACGGCTTTCTTCTCGATGAAGAGCCGCGCATCTTCGATTTTGTCGGGGATTATCGAACCGATGTCGGCGTTACCAATCGACCTTCGGACGCGCTTGCCCGAATCCGTCAGAAAGAGGTAGCCGGCAGCCCCCGCGATCGCGCCGGAAGCCAATAAAAGCGCTGTTTTGTTATCACTCCGTGACATGAATCACTCCCATGTGGCTGAATTGTCGGCGGTCGTCAGACCGCCCCTACAAGGCAACACAAACGGAGTTTTTATCGCATGTTTGCTGCCAGGGTTTTCTTGCGCAGGCGGATGGACTGGGGGGTCGCTTCCACGAATTCATCTTCGCGTATGAACTCAATCGCTTGTTCAAGGTTGAGTATGCGAGGAGATACCAGACGAATCGCCTCGTCCGCCGTGGATGCGCGCATATTGGTGAGTTTCTTCTCTTTAACGATATTCACGTCCAAATCGACGGAACGCGCGTTCTCTCCGACGATCATCCCTTCGTACACTTCAATACCCGGTGTGATGAAAATCTCCCCGCGCTCCTGAAGGTTCCAGATTGCGTAAGCCGTGGACTTGCCCGAACGATCTGCAACCAGCGCACCGGTGGGACGCATCGGAATATCTCCCTGCCAGGAAATATATCCATGAAAGAGCGAATTCATGATAGCCGTCCCGCGCGTATCCGTAAGGATCTCGCTGCGAAGCCCGATGAGCCCGCGAGTCGGCACGTGGAACTCGAGTCGGACACGCCCGGAGCCGTGGTTGACCATCTTCGCCATTTTGCCTTTCCGGCTGCCGAGCTTTTCAATGACAACGCCGAGAAACGCTTCGGGACAATCGATGATGAGCAGTTCGAGCGGTTCGTGCATTTCACCGTTGATCGTCTTCGTGAGGATTTCGGGCTTACCGACCATCAGCTCATAGCCTTCGCGTCGCATGCTCTCGATGAGAATCGCAAGTTGCAACTCGCCACGGCCCATCACTCGAAATGATTCGGGACCGCCGGCCTGCTCGACGCGAATCGAAACGTTGGTCAGCAATTCCTTATCGAGTCGCTCTCGAAGATTGCGTGACGTCACGTACGACCCTTCCCGACCGGCGAACGGCGACGTGTTGATCGTGAAGACCATGGCGATTGTCGGCTCGTCGATCTGGATGTGGGGTAACGGTAGGGGTGTTTCCGGGTGCGTGATGGTCTCGCCGATGTTAATCCCTTCAACGCCGGCGATCGCCAGGATATCGCCCGGCCTGCCGATCTTTTCGTCCACTCGCTTCAACCCTTCGAAGGAGTACAACTTCGTGATCCGGGTCTTCTGGACGCTGCCATCCAGCTTGGCGATGCCGACGTCGTCGCCGAGATTCAGTGTCCCATTAAAAACTCGCGCGATCGCCAGCCGGCCCAGGTAATCGCTGTAGTCGAGATTGGCGACAAGCAACTGAAGCACGCCGTCAGCATCTCCGGTCGGATGCGGCGTGTTCTTGACGATCGCCTCGAACAGCGGCCGCAAATCTTCAGACGCGTCATCGAGCGCCGTCTTCGCA
>Ga0137427_10000917_pt1 | contig 14028 bp, 11 predicted proteins | sample EasRivERMZT700_2_FD_102309 | JGI IMG/M metagenome (GOLD analysis project Ga0137427, IMG submission 102309) | Soil microbial communities from meander-bound floodplain in the East River, Colorado, USA - East River MetaG ERMZT700_2 | ecosystem: Environmental > Terrestrial > Soil > Floodplain ...
ACAGTCGCGCTCCGAGCATGCCCGGCGCTGGCAGAAGCTGCTGGTTGGTCCCTGGGGCCACGGCATACGCACCGATCCAAAGTACGGCGAAATGGATTTCGGGCCGCAAATGGCGACTGATGCGCGAGCCCTGCATTTGCGTTGGTATGACTATCACCTGAAGGGCATTGCGAACGGACTCGATAAAGAAGCGCCGATCCGAATCTACGTCATGGGCGAAAATGTATGGCGCGACGAACAGGAATGGCCTCTGGCTCGCGCCAAACCGACGCGGTACTTCCTTCATAGCAATGGAGCGGCGAACACGCGCATGGGAGACGGCAGATTGAACGAGAGCGCGCCGGCCGAGGAACCTGCGGACAAATACGCTTATGATCCCCGCTTTCCAGCGCCGACTTACGGAGGACACGGAAGCGGCGGCGGTGGAATCACGCAAGACAGTGCGTTCAGCATTCACGGGCCAATGGACCAGCGCGCGATTCAGCAACGGAACGACGTCTTGGTCTACAGCACGGACGTTCTGCCCAATGACGTCGAGGTCACCGGTCCGATCGAGATGAATCTGTTCTTCTCGACCGATGTGACGGACACGGACTTCTTCGTGACTCTTTCGGATGTGTACCCGGATGGCAAAGCCGTGCTCATTAGCGAAGGCGCGGTACGCGCGCGATTCCGGGAGTCTGTCGAACGTCCGAAGCTGCTGACGCCTGGTGAAACGTATGAAGTGAAGATCCCGATATGGGAGACCAGTAACGTCTTTAAGAAAGGACATCGGCTCCGCATACATGTTACGAGCAGCAACTTCCCGCGCTTTAATCGAAACTTGAATTCGGGAAAGCCGATGGCCGACGAAACAGAGCAGGATATTCGCGTCGCCAATCAGGTGGTGTTGCACGACGCCAGGCACCCATCGTCAATATTGTTGCCGGTGATTCCACGATGATTTGAGTTCGCCTCCGCGTAGACCACCCTCGTTATGGATATGAACTACAAAACTAACACCCGACTGCTGGCCGCTGAAAGCTGAACGCTGACAGCGCGCGGCCGGCCGTATCCTCAACTTTGATTGCGGCCACAGGCCGCGCTCGTGCGCGTTACCGGGCCCAACCTTTTGCGTCAGAATTGGCTGTTCGGCGGTAGTTAGTAGAAAGATGTGAAGAATGGCCTATGACATACCAATCAGTAGTCTTCTATATGGTGATCTGTGGCCGCCGCCACTGAGGAATTTCAGACAATCTCAGATGGTGTGAGTCTTGGGCCGCCTTTCGCAACCGTGAGTGCGTAGGTCGGAAGTTCCTTTGAATCGAAATGGCTTATCAATTTGAACCGGGTCGTCAGGAGGTGCTGTGCCATCAGCGGTAACTGTTCGGGAGAAGCATTGTCTTCCGCTTTCGCAACGACGTCGAATTTCTCCGAATCCAGCCAATCCGGCCCGCCCATGATCAGGAAATCCTGAACGGAATAGGCAAATCGGACGAGTTGCCTCAGACTGACGTTTGTCGCGGTGAATCGGCCCGGCGGCGTTTGAGTTGACGACGCGCCACTTCCGGAACGGTTGGGTTTGACCGATGCCACCTCGAATTCCACTACTTTTGATGTGGGCTGCTGTGCCGCTCGAGTTGGAGGAAGCGAGAAGCTGGCCGCTAGTACCGCCACAACGAGTGGTACGGCCAAGTGAGGTGCGGATGGTCCCGAAAAGATCATACGGATTCGTCGCTTTCGATGTCTTTCATCACGGCTGCAGCAAACTCTCTCAAGTCGTCCAGTGACCTGTGCCAGATCTCATACACGGTCTTAAGATTGACTTCGCCGTATTCGTGGACAATGAGGTTCCGAAATGCGGCCATTGTTCTAAGACGGGAAGCGATTTCGGCCGAAATAACACTGCGCTCGGCGAGCACGGAGAACACCTGGCCGGATCGAGCCGGCACCTCCCATCCTTCATCGGCTACAAAATGAGCCGCGAGGTCCATGGCCGCCTGAATTGCCAATTGAAGGGCGTGGAGCACCACGTATTGCTGATCGACGTTGGTGAGAAAGTTTTCGAGGGGCAAAGCGGATTTACTATCCAGAAGCGCTAGGTTCGAAGCGATGTGCGTGAGTTTTGTTCGCGCGAGATCCTTATCGACCAATGAGCCTCCTGATCGCCCGTTTCTGCATGGCCTCCAGCATGACGATTTCATCGTAAAACTCGACAAGTGCGGCGCCCTTGAATCGGCGTGTGCGGTTCGCATCGGTGCTATAAACCAATTTGCCCTTGCGAAGGACTTGAAAACGCAGCATAGGACCGGCGGAATTGAGCATGGCAACGTCGACGAGCGTGTTCAGCCGATCTTCAAGTTCGATGGTGTAGGCGAGGCGTCGATCTAGCGACTGGCCGTCCTCCGTTTCATCGTGAGTCAGGACCGCCACATCGACATCACTTCCCGTATGTGTGGTTCCCGCCGCTATCGAACCAAAGACGAACACAGCTTGAATCTCTGGGTGGCGTGCACCGAAGGTTCGAAGCTCTTGCGAGACGGTTTCGAAGGATGGAGTCGTTGCCGGGAGCATGAACGCATTATGACGGACATCGCGGAATCTGTCGAATGCTCCTCCCGAAGCATCAACATACCTGAGTCAACAGTCGGGGAAGCGTCAAAATGCACAAATCCTGCAACTCAAATCAGAAATCACGAAACCTTAAATCGGACGAAATTCGGGGTCAGGCGCGTAAAGCTGATAAAACAGGCGCCAGACCCCATTTCGTCCGATTTAAGGTTTCGTGACTTCTGATTTGAGTTGCAGGATTTGTGCATTTTGAAATTTCCCCGATCCTTGTCACTTCTTGTGGCTCAGATCATCTGCCGCTTCATCAGGCGGGCAAAGAGGCCTTCCTGTCGAGCTAGTTCGTCGAAGGTTCCTTGCTGAACGATGCGGCCCGCCTCGATGACATAAATGCGATCTGCGTGGCGGATGGTGCTTAAGCGGTGCGCCACGAGGATCGTGGTGACCTTCAACTGCCGCAGGCTCTCCGTGACGGTCGCCTGGGTGCGATTGTCGAGTGCGCTGGTGGCCTCGTCGAAAATCAGAATGCTTGGTTTCATGACGAGAGCGCGGGCAATCAGCAGCCGTTGTTTCTGTCCGGCAGAGATATTGCCACCGCCCTCGGAAATGGGTGTGTGCATTTTCATCGGCATGGCCTCGATGTCGATATCGAACGCGGCAGCCCGGGCCGCTTCCCATGCCTCGTCCAGCGTGCACAAGCTTCCGCAGACGATGTTGTCGAAGATGGAGCCGGCCATGATTTTGTTTTCCTGCAGGACGACACCTAACTGTCGCCGCACGGCGGTTACGTCGAGGCTATCGAGATTCTGACCGTCATAATAAATGGCTCCCGACGATGGAATTTCAAAGCGAAGAAGCAGGTTCAGCACGGTTGATTTGCCGCCGCCGGACGGGCCCACCAACGCAATACACTGGCCCTCAGCCGCTTCGATCGTCAAGTCATCCAGCGTCAGCGGGCCGTCCGCGCGATAGCGAAAGGTAACGTGCTCGAGGCTTACCCGGCCGCGGAGTTTGCCGGGATGGACTTTGGTGCCATCGACTTCCGGACGCTCGTCAAGAATGACGCGCGCCCGCTTCCACAAATTGGGTATGCCGAGAAGTTCGATACCGGTGTCGCTCAGGCTCGTGGCTCCCGCGAAGAAGGTTCCGAAAGCGGCATTGAACGCGAGGAAAGTGCCCAGGGCAAAACCGGAACTGTTCTGACCGTTTTCGCGCAGGAACTCTTCGACGACCCAGAAGATCAACGCCGCCGATAATGTCGGCAGAGCAAGATTGAAGATACGAAGACGATCCTGCACCTGCTGCTGACGGCGTTTGAGCTTTTGCTGGCGACTATAAGTTCTGGCCCAATGGGCGAACGCTCGTTCTTCGGCAGCCGCAACTCGAAGTTTGGGAACACCGCTGACAAGCTGGACCATAAGCCCAAACAAATGTCCTTCTATTTCCTGCAGCGGCTGGATAATTCGCGTCACAACGGCGCCGGCCGAAATCGTGACCACCATCACAGCGACGACAATACCGATGGAGACGAGCGCGAGCATGGAGCTGTAGTAAAACATCAGAGCCAGGTTCAGCAGGGAAGTCACGCCCAGAAAGAGGGTCCGTAACGTCGCTCCACTCAACTGCTGACGAATGGTGTTGATTGCACCCGCACGTGAAGCGAGATCGCCGGTGGTGTACCGGCGAAAGAATGCAGGACTAAGCTTGAGCAGCCTGTCCCACACTCCATATTGCAAAGCGCTGCTCGATCCTATCTCGAGACGCAGGATGCTTGCCGATTGCGCCAGCTCGAATAACAACGAACCGGCAGCTGCGGCCAGGAGTCCAAGTCCGATCTGGAGGGTATATCCTCGATTGGCGTCGGGTATCGCCTGTTCAACAAGGACTGCCATGGCCTGTGGCGTCAGCATGCCGAGACACGACACGGCGATGCCGGTCAACGTCAGCGTCAACATGTCTCGCGTCCGGCCTTTAAGCACAAACCTTAAAAACTCGAACGAGCTGATTCGCTCGCTCAAGGGCCGGTAAAGAGTGAATGCCAGCGGCGAAACAGTAAACTGGGTTTTTGCATCGACCGGGGTTCTGGTGTTCGTCGCCGGATTGAAGATCTCATAACGGCTCTTCGAGAACATCGAGGACGCAAGGGGCATCAATGCAACGGGCTCTTTGGAATCCTCCCAAAAACCCAGCAGCGGCGCTCCTTCGGAGGCCCACCAGTCGCCCGCAAGTACAACGCGGCGGGATCGCACGCGTGAAGCCTGAAGGGTCATTTGCAAGGCGTCGCCGCGAGCACCTGAACCCGTCGAAGCCTTGATGATGATTCCTTGAACGCGCCCGACTTCCTGTAATGCACGGAGCAATGGCGTCCCTTCACCAGGCGCAGCGTCGGTGCCGGCATCTTTCAGTACGGAGACCAGTTCGCTCAATGTGTGACTGTTCAACTGCTGATTCAGCGACTGCCTCTTCATCAGGCGGGCACGTTCCTGCTCCAGACTGCGTTGCTCGCTGGATTCGAATGCCTGGAACCATCGGTGTTCCAGTCCGGCTAGTGCGTCCTGCAGAGCGGCCGGGGTGCGCAGGGTCGATAGAGCGATCGACTCGTTCAGCACCGCAGCGAGTTTCTGCGACCAGTTTTCCAGATACGCCAGGGCCACCCTGTCGCCGTGCGCCGCGGCGGTAATGAGGTCAGGTGCGGGAATGACTCGGAGTTCTGCCTGGTTTACGGCGATGGCGAGGATGCGGAATCGGGATGTGCCGGCGGACAGCCCGCCGATGATGGCTTCTCCGGCGTCCACCTGCAGTTGCAGACGTCGCGGGCCATGCTCCTTTTCGTTCAGAACTTCGATGGAAAAAAGCGCGACCGAGCCGGATTCGACAATCCAGGCGTTCTTGCCATCGAGAAGCAATGGTTCGTTGCCGTGCAACGTTGTTCTTACTCTTAGGGAAGCGCTAGATTTCAGACCTTGCCTCCAGAGCCGCACCATCCGTCGAGATCAAACTTCGATAAAAGCCGGGTTGCGCGATCATTTGTTCATGTGTGCCGCGTTGCACCACTTTGCCGGAATCCAGGACCAGGATCTCGTCGCAATCACGTATGGTGCTTAAGCGGTGGGCGATAATGATGCAAGTACATCCGCGCAAGCGTATGTTGCGATCGATCACGGTTTCCGTTTCGGCGTCCAGTGCGCTTGTCGCTTCGTCGAGCACCAGAACCGAAGGATGGTTGACCAGGGCTCGCGCAATTTCCAGTCTTTGACGCTGTCCGCCACTCATATCCGCAGCGCCTTCGAGAAGCTGGTTTTGATAGCCATCGGGTAAAGCCGCGATAGCGTCGTGAATCAGAGCATCGTTACACGCCTTCGTCAGAGCCGTTTCGGAGACCGTCGAGTCCCATAGCGTCAGATTCTCGTGAACGGTTCCCCCGAACATCAGCAGATCCTGATCGACAGAGGACAGGGAATTACTGAGTACTTCGCGGGGAATCGAAGAGCGTGGCATGCCATCGAGGAGAATTTCGCCCGACTGCGGTTCGTAAAGACCGCAAAGCAGCTTGGCGATCGTGGATTTCCCGGATCCGCTATAACCGACGAGCGCGAGACGCTGCCCGGGGCTCACCGAAAACGAGAGTTTATCGACTAATGGCGGAGCTACCGGGTTATAGCCGAATGTAACGTCCTTGAACTCAACGTATCCCTGAAGCCGAATGAGATTTTCGCGTTTTGGTCCAGCGGAGCCGTTCGAGTCTGAGCCGGGTTGCGTCGGGTTACGAAGGACGTCATCAAGACGTCCGATGTCTCCGGCCAACTCCTGCATCGAGCCACCCAGATTGAGAAGTCCGTTTACAGGTGCAAGAAAACTGTTCGTCAGGCTTTGAAATGCGACGAGCATGCCGATGCTGAGAGCACCGTCCATCACACGAAATCCGCCCACGATCAGAATCAGCACCGACATCGACGCAGAGAAAAATCTGGGGATGACGCCGAAATATTGGTTGGCAACGGCGAGCTCCTGATAGGCGTTCATTGCCTTGGCGTAGTGTCCGGACCAGCGGCTGAAAAAATCGGATTCGAGAGCGGAAGCTTTGATCGTCCGGATGCTTTGCAGTCCAGCTATCGCGACACCCGAACTCTTACCGAATTCCTGTGTCAGCTTTTGATTGCCATCCGTGCGTTTGCGAGATACCCAACGAAGGAGCAAGAAGTTCAGAACTGCGAATCCCAATGCAATCGCAGTCAGGACGCGGTCGAAGTGAAACATGACAATGCCGTAAAAAAGCATCATCAGTACATCGATAGCAGTTGTGGCAAGACGCCCGGAAAGGACGTCGGCAACCTTATCGTTGAGCGCAATTCTGCCGGCAATTTCCCCGCTGAATCGTTGTGAGTAATAACTGGCAGGGAGCTTCAGCAGATGCCAGACAAATTTGCTGGACATCACAATGGAGAGCTTGATCTGGAGCCGCCGAAGCAATCTGAATTGGATGCTCGCGACGAATGCCTGCAGGAGTCCCACAAGAATGATGCCTACAATCAGTGGCCGTTCCCAATCGTGAACGCCCTGAATCAGAACCTTGTCGATGAAAATCTGAGTCATCGCCGGCAAGGCCAAGCCCGGCAAAACAAGTAGAAGTGCCGCAATGCCGCAAGCCGTGAGTGGCAGGAGCGAGTGCTTCAATCGTTGCCAGAGGCCCAGAAACACGCTCGGTGTCGAACCGCCTTTACGGAAGTCCGGACCGGGCTCCATTACAAGAACGACGCCGGTGAATGCCTCATCGAATTCGTCGATCGAAACGTTGCGTGGTCCCGTAGCGGGATCGTTCAGATAAACCCGGCTACGCTTATAGCCTTCCACGACGAGGAAATGATTGAAGTTCCAAAAGACGATATACGGATACCGGAGCGACTGGAGCCCATCGAGGTCCTTCCGGAATCCCTTCGCGACGAGTCCATAACCTCGAGCCGCCTGTACGACGTTGGAGGCCTTGCTGCCATCACGCGACACACCGCAGTCGCGGCGTAAGGTGGCTAGCGGCACGATGCGGCCAAAGTGAGCGAGAATGATGCCAAGGGCGGCGGCTCCACACTCGGCCATTTCCATTTGCAGAACAGTCGGCGTTTTGAGGCGCCCTGGTTTCAACCCTTGCTTAGTAGATACCACTGAATGATCTCAGAAACGGAAGAATGTAAGTAATGGGCGCTCGCTGCTCGATCGTTGTTCGGATTGTACCGGTCAGTCCGGGAGTGATGGGCAGTTGGGGCCCTTTCGAAGATGACCACGCGTAGCCGCTGAATGTGCCGGGATCGCTCAGAAGTTTGGCGGTAACGGCGATGTATGGTCCGGCGGTCATCATACCCTGCACGACATCGACGTTCCCGACCAGGGCCATGGTGCCTTCCCTGGTTACGGGCTGGACTGAAACCGATGCGACAGTTCCGAGAATGCCGCCATAACGTTGGCGTTCGACGGTGTCGGGCGTGATTTGCAACTGCATACCCGGCATGATTCTTTTGCCGTCGCCTACTGGAAAGTAACCGATGGCGACCAAAGGATCGCTCGTCGCGTCCAGTTCGATAGTGGCCACTCTTGAGCCGGCCGCCAGTATCTGTCCAGTCGTAACGATCACTTCGAGAACGCGTCCGTTATGTTCGCTGACAATGCTGCTGTTCCGTTCGAGCTCCAGTTCATTCATCGCGATTCGCGACAGCAGATCGCGTATCTGGTTGGCGCGGCCGGTCTCGGATTCGAGTGAGTCGCGAGCCATGTCAATTGCTTCGGTCTCGAGCTGTTTCGTCTGCTGCTCGAGTTGCTGCAGGCGTGCCCTCAGATCAGTTGCTTTGGAGTCGTTTTCCAGAATTGCGTTTTCCGCCTGAAGCAATTCCGGAGAAACATCTGCAAGCAGACCTTCCTTCCTCATCGTCATCAGCGAGTCGAACCGCCTTTTCAATAGTGGAGCAAGTCTCTCGGTGTCCTGCAGGCTTTGCGCGTAGCTTTGCTGCTGGGCCTGGATGAATTTGCGCTGGCTGTCGTCCTGTCTACTGCGAACCTGCAACCGCTCATCCTGAAGATTGCCCTTCGCCTTATCCTGAGCGCGCAGTTCGGCGAGGAGGGATCGATCCTGTTCAAGCCTCTTTCGAACATCGCTTTGATCGACTTTGCCGATGATCTGGCCCTGTTGTACGAGATCTCCTGGCTTGATCTTCAACGACTCTAACCGGCCGGCCCCTAACGTTTGACTGTCGACGACTTGAGCCGGACGAAGAAATACTCCTCTGCCGGTAACCGCGGTAGGTAGAGTTCCCACCACGCTCCAGACAAGAGCCGCGCCCACGACGAGACCGAGCGCTGCCAGAGCCAGCCAGTCCCTCGCGTTTGAGACACGCATCAACTGGTCGAGGCTTTCGGGTGACGACAGCCGGTCGAGTGCTTTTTGCCGAAAGATTTGCTTTGGATCCGACATGAGTTACACCGACTGAAGCTTTCGTTGCAGCCAATCAAATCGGGCAGCCGCGAGATCGACCCGGTCCAAAAGCACTGGATCAATCTCATCTGCGTATTCCTGAGCGTCGAGCTTATCGCCACCGGAATAACCGAGCATACCGACGGTGCTGCGCAACCGGTCGGAAAGAAACACGCCAAGCGCGTGATAAAAACGCGCAGCAAAGGCGGTATCGCTCCCCAGCTTTTCCAGCAGTCGATCCTTCGAGACCGACAGGACAGAGCATTTCCCCAGCGCGCGCACGGAAGCGGAGGGAGGACGGGAATCGAGGAACGACATTTCACCGACGACTTCGCCGCACATCAATCGAGCGAGATCTTTTCCGGCAACGCGTGATGTCGAAACGGCGAGTTGTCCTTCGAGAACGATGAACATCGAGTCCAGGGGACGTCCCTCATGGACAAGAACAGAACCCGCGCTGACTTCTCGTTTGTTACCGTGGGCGATCATCCAATCCAGATCCCCGTCATTCAGGATTCCCAGGAAGAAGAGAGCTTTTCTCATCGGAACCACCTGTCTTTGGGCCGTTTGTCCGCTGCATTCTAGCGCATCTATGGGTGGTGGTGGATTACTTCGACACCAGTCCCTTACGGAAGAAGCGGAGGGTGGAACGTTGTCCAGCGGTTTTGCTGAGCTCCAGCACATTCACGAGCATGTCCGGTTTCAACCCAGGCAGGAAACGGCTCTCGTCAATCTCTCGATATGAAGCCCGCACGAGTGCATAGAATCGAAGCCCCTTTTCGTTGTATCTCCAGATTTCCGGGACGCGTAGGCGGCATATATTCCAAATTTCGACAGCGATTCATTCGTGATATCAACTTCAACGGCAATGTCCGGCGGCGGGTCGCATTCCAGGTCGATGCTGTCCTTGCCGATGACGCTCGCAGCGCCTGCAACGTAGTAGCAACTGTCCGCTTCGATTCCCTGGTCCAATGCTCGGCGCTTCCAGGTTGTACTCCCGTAACTTTCAAGCTCCACGTCGAGGTGATCGGCGAATACACGCACGAGTTGATCGATGAACCGGGCATATTTCTCGTGCTTGGGGAGGGGACTCATGACCTCGATTCTTCCGGAGTCGTAGCTGACGCGCAGATGACGCCGTTTCCTCAGTCGGTCGAGCAGTCGCTCGTAGTCATCCCAACTAAACTGTTGGAGAACGAGCGTTGCCCCTTCGGGCAAATGCTCAATGACGGTCAGATAATCGCGGGTGCTCATAGGCGCAGTATAGTCAATGACGTCGGCGTCGAAGATGTTTCTCGCGAACTACTTGCAGTTATTGGAAAGTGGGATCAATCGATTCCTGCAAATCACTATTTCGTCATCGCTGAGGAACGTACGAGCGTGGTCGAACATGGCCAAGTGAAAGAGGGCGTGAGTCGTTACTGCGCGCTGACTGGAGCTGACAACATTACGAAATGATCCAGCCGATCTCCCCTCCTGGAATAGCCTGGAATAGGAGGGGAGACGAGCCGAGGAACGAGGCGAGTGGGGTAGTACTAATAAATGCGACGCGTAGCGTCGCTTCCTTATGGATTTCCGCGAAGCGCACCGAATAGATAAGGATGCGCTGTCGCGCGGCTTTATGTCGAGGCTTCGCTTCGCTCCGCATTCTTTAGTACCACCCCGCTCGCCTCGTACCTCGGCTCGCCGCCCCTCCTGGGCATCAACATACCTGACTCAGCAGGTGGGGGAATCGGAGATTGGACGAATCCTGCAACTCAAAACCGAAATCCCGAAATCTCAAATTGGACGGGGCTTTGCCCAACAAATCGGCAAACCCGCAAAATCGTGCCGCGGGCTAAAGCCACGCGGCCTACGACGGTTTCATGTTTTTTGAGTTTTCAAGGGCACGATTTTGTGGTTTGCCGAATTGTTTAGAAAGCCCGTCCAATTTGAGATTTCGGGATTTCGGTTTTGAGTTGCAGGATTCGTCCAATCTCCGATTCCCCCACCTGCTGAGTCAGGTATGTTGATGCCCTGGAATAGGAGGGGAGCCTTTGGGCTAGTTGGCGGCGGAGAGCTCAAGAAACCCGCACAGCTTGGCGGACTCCGCCCATAGTCGTCTGGCGGCGACATCATCCTGGGCCTGTCTGGCCGGGCTCTTCACTACACTCTTGAAGAAATACTCACCTGTAACGTTCGCCACTTCGGGCGACGAAGCCAGGTAGATCAGGGTTTCGGCGCCTTTCTGCGGCGACATGGCGAAATGTTTTCCAAAGCGGAAAAGGGAAGCGACGACGCCTCGATTGTGGTCGCCGAAGCGAGTAGCCACGAATCCCGGGTGCAACGCATTGACGGTGATGCGGCTGCCGTCCAGTTGCCGCGCGAGTTCCCGAGTGAAGAGAATGTTGCACAGCTTCGAACGACCATACGCTTTGAAGCCGGAATAACCGCTCGCCAATTGAAGGTCCGCGAAATCCAATTGCGCTATCCGGTGAGCATCCGATGCCGTATTGATGATGCGGGCTCGCCCGGCCGCCAGAAGCCGGACTTTCAAGACCTGGGCGAGAACGAAGTACGAGAGATGATTGGTCGCAAAGGTGAGTTCCAGCCCCTCTGAAGTGACGCTGCGACTGGCGAACATTGCGCCGGCATTGTTCAACAGGACATCGATACGGGCTTCGGCCATTGCGATCTCCCGGCCCACGCGTTTAGTTTCCGCGAGCAGGGAAAGGTCCGCATAGTAGACGGAGTGTTTGACGGCATTCGCTTTCTGCAACCGTTTGAGTGTGTGTTCAGCACGCCCGCGGTCTCGCGCCACCAGAATAATGCGTGCACCCATCGTGGCAAGAGCTTCTGCGGCAACTTGTCCGATGCCCGACGTTCCTCCCGTAATGACGACGACCTTGCCTTTCATGCTTGCGCACCGCCGTCTCTCGCAAGGTGCTCCTCCCACTTTCGAATCGTGAGCTGATAACAAAGGTGTGATGCCGGATGAAAGTCGATGGAAGGCATGTCCGAGTGTTTGTCGAATCCCTCCTGTTCTATCTCTGTGGACCAGACATCTTCATCAAGGAGTGGGTTGACGAGTAAACGTTTGCCGAGCGGCAGGAGCGCGCGGTTGAGCCACTGCGGCGATAGCCAGGGCGTGAACGGTATCTTGACGCGTTCGCTCAGGCTCAAAATAAAAATCCGAGTGGTGCGCTTGTCGACCGGCAGGAGAAAGTACCACAACCAATAAACCCCACCGACAGTGGACCAAATGTTGGGATAGTCATAGCAGGTGTTTTGTGTGCCATCCTTGATCCGGTTCGCGATGTACCAAAGGAGCGCATTCGAGTCCATCGTGACCTGATGACTGATCATCACGCGGTCGTCCTCCGCCTGGCAGCGCGTTAGCGGACCCAGTTTTAGCGAACGAGTTCGGAAGCTTCGACCGTGCAAAGTGGCGACATGCGTCGAGTCCATGGCGTTGTTGACGATCATTGTGGGATGCGCTTTCAGAATGTAGTCTTTTTCAACGCATGCCCACGGCTTGTTTCCTTCCAGTTCGGGAATCTTCGGAATCTGCTTTCGATTGGCGAGCGCAGGATCGCCGAAGAACACCCAGATCAAGCCGTAGCGGACTTCGACCGGAAAGGTACGTAGTTGCACGGAAGGGAATGGCTTGCCAAACCGATCGTGCGGAATATCGACCAGCCGTCCATCGGGTCCGTACGTCCAGCCGTGATACGTGCACTTGAGCCGGCAGTCTTCGACGAAACCGTGCGAGAGCTTAACCTGACGGTGGGCGCAGCGGTTTTCGATAGCGCTAATCCGGCCGTTGCGTCCGCGGAATACGGCCACCGCCGTGTCCCATAACTGTACGTCGATAACATTTTCAGGTTTGAGTGCAGCGTCCCACTCGACGGCGTACCAGTAAGCGGGATCCGGACCAGCCATGCAGGCGCGCTGGCGAAGCGTAAGTGTGCTGTTCGCGGTCCCCAACATCGCTGTCATTCTACACATCCTTGGAATTAGTGGAACAACCGACGGGGCAGATAGGAAAGTGTCATGGCCGTGTGCAATTGTGTACAGCCATCGTTTTAGGTTAGGAGTCACACTCTCTGACTATCCCAGGACCGGATTCGTGGATCGCGACACGGAAGTACACTTCGCGATGACACCCGTAATGATCTTTTCGAGGGACCACGATGAAAGCTATGACATCTAGAAAGGTTGGACTACTTAAGTCCGATGTCACTCTTTTCGTAACCGAACTCCTGGAAAAGATCAACGGCGACAAGACCATAATGCAGTTTCAAAAAAATGAGACTGTTTTCTGTCAAGGAGATCAGTCCGAGGCCATCTATTTCATTCAGTCCGGAAAGGTGAAAATCGCTGTGGTGTCGGCTGCGGGAAAAGAGGCAGTCCTTACCGTCCTGGGACCTGAAGGATTTTTAGGTGAGGGCTGTCTGGCGGGTCAAAAGCTCCGTATCAGCACTGCAACAGCAATGTTGTCGTCAACGTTATTTCGCATCGAGAGGCCCGCGATGCTTCGGGCTCTTCACGGCGAGCCCGAGCTTTCGGACAAGTTCACTGCGGCATTATTGGCCCGCAACATCGATCTGGAAGAAGATCTGTGCGATCAACTTTTCAATCACAGCGAAAAACGGCTGGCCCGTGTCCTTCTGAAATTGGCGCGTTTCGGCCAATACGATCTGATGCCGGACGCCAACATGCCGACGATGAGTCACGAGATCCTAGCCGAAATGGTGGGCACCACGCGGGCACGCGTCACGCATTTCATGAACAAATTCAGAAAACTCGGACTGATCGACTACAACGCGGAGAAAATTACCGTGAGAGCCGAGTTGCTGACCGATGTGCTTCTGCACGACTGAACCGCTTTAGTGTTCTTTTTGGGGAAACACCGTGTCGGTCCGGCTTTGCCCAACGAATCGGAACGGTGGGAAAAATTCGGGGTCAGACAGCCAATAATTCGGGGTCTGGCACTTGTTTTAACAGTTTTACGTGCCTGACCCCGAATTAATTGGTGTCAGACC
>Ga0137427_10000918_pt1 | contig 14019 bp, 15 predicted proteins | sample EasRivERMZT700_2_FD_102309 | JGI IMG/M metagenome (GOLD analysis project Ga0137427, IMG submission 102309) | Soil microbial communities from meander-bound floodplain in the East River, Colorado, USA - East River MetaG ERMZT700_2 | ecosystem: Environmental > Terrestrial > Soil > Floodplain ...
GGGATTCATTTCGCCCACTTCGCCTTGAGGTCGTCCCACTGCTGCTGCAGGACGATCTCCATCGCCCGCGCGTTGCCGGGCGACGACATCAGGCGCGCCCGGTCCGGCACGATGCCCGTCATCACCAATCGATCGAGGTCCTCGCGCAGGCGCGCGGCGGCGCTGCCCATTTGCGGCGCCCGGATCCAGCCGGCCACGGCGGCGCCCCACGCGCGCTCGACGTCATCGGCGCCGCGCGACGCCGCCGCAATCCAGTAGGTCGCCGACGGCGAGAGATCGCGCCGGTCCAGCTCCTGCTCCGCGCGTTCCAAGATGCGGACGTAGAGCGCACGACGCTCCGAGTCCGACACGAGCTGCGCCTGCCGATCGAGCGAGCTGGCCCACCACTCGAACAGCGGCTCGCGGACGTCCTGGCCGGCCCCGCTGGACTTCGACAGCGCGCGCTCGAAGACCTCGGCCGCGGCGCCGTACAACGGCAGGCCGCCCGCAGGATCTTCCAGATACAGTGCAACGCCGACGCCCGTGAGGTACTCAATCTGATCGCGCGGCGACAGTTTCTCCACATCGATCTGCTTCAGCAGATCGCGCGCGGTGACGAGATCCGCCGGCGCCTGCTCGCCTTTCGCGAGCGCCACCCGGAATCGCCCGAGGCGGGCCCGCGCCAGCACGAGGGTGGCGTCGTTGGCGTACTTGGCGACGAGCCGCGCCTCGGTCGCCGCGTCAATCGCCTGGTCGTATTGCGACGCGTTGTAGCTGGCCCGCGCCCGGACGAGCGGATCCTTGATCGGCGTCTGTGCCAGGGACATCACGACAGCCAGCGCGAGAACGATGCGACCGGCGGGCAGATGGGAAGGAACAGTCAGAGGCTGTATTGCAGCATCGCCGGTGCCGCAATTCAAGTCCGGGTTCCGGAGGTATGGCCGCCTCGCGGGTGCCAAGGACGTGACACCCCCATGTAATTCCGTGCAGCCTGGCGACGACGACGGAGCCAAAGTTCCCCGGTGCCGGGAAGAGAATTCGCACCTACAATTTGGCAAGGGACTTGAATCGTATCCATCGAATGCTGTGCCGCATCGCCTCCCTGGTCGCCGCGCTAGCCTTGGGCCTCGTGCTCGAGACGTCGCTCGCGGGCCAGGAAGCTTCACAGGCCGTCTTCAAGGCGCGCGTCGAGCGCGTGCCGGTGGCGACTGTGGTCCGCAGCCGGCAGGGCAAGCCGGTCACCGACCTGAAGCGCAACGACTTTCAACTCTTCGATAACGGCCGCCCGCGCGAGATCATCGACTTCCAGTCCGAGCCCACGCCGATCAGCTTGCTTCTGCTCGTCGACCTGAGCGGCAGCATGGCGGTCGAGGGCCGATGGGACTCCGCAATGTCCGTTGCCCGGCAGCTCGAGCTGTTCTTGAAGCCGCGTCAGGACGAGGTGGGCCTCTACGCCTTCGACCGGCGCCTTCAGGAACTGGCGCCGTTCGGCTCGCCGCTGGGGGACGTGCACTACATCCTGAAATCGCTTCGGCCGTTCGGCGTGACGTCGCTGTACGACGCGATCGCCGATGCCGGGCGCACGTTGTCGAGCCGCGCCGGCACGCGCCGGGCGGTGATCGCACTCACCGACGGGGAGGACAACGCGAGCCGGCTGACGGCCGAGCAAGTCTCCGCGATGGCCAGTTCAATTGATGTGCCCGTGTACATAGTTATGGTAGCGTCTCCCACGGATCCGGACGTGCCATCCACGAAACCGGCCAAAGCGGAGGCCACCGCCCTCGGGCGGTTGGCCGACCTTGCGTCGTTGACGGGCGGCGAGATGTACCGGACGACGACCCCGCTCGACGATCGCAAGGCGGCGGGACGGATCGTGGCGGAACTTCGGCAGCAGTATCTGATCGTGTTCGAGCCGGATACGGCCCCCGGGTGGCATTCCATCAAGATCCAGACTCGCAACAAGGATCTCGTGGTTCGAACGCGGAACGGGTATCTTGTAGGGAACCGTTCCGATCGGCAGTAGCCGCAGGAGGAGACATCGTCATGCGTAAGGCGTTCGTCACATTCACGTTGTCCGCGTTCGTCGCCGTCAGTGCGACCGCGTGCGGCGCGCACAAGAAGATGACCACCCAGCTCGACGCCCTCAGCAACAAGGTCGAATCGATGGGCCAGTCGCTCGAGCAGACGCAGGAGCGCACGCGGCAGAACGAAGCCAAGATCAACACGGTGGACCAGAAAGCCGGCACCGCGCAGACGGCCGCCGACGGCGCGCGCACGGCCGCGGGCGCGGCCGACACCAAGGCGGGCGCCGCCAATGCGAACGCCGATCGCGCCAACGCGGCAGTCACGGCGCTCGAGCGGAAGCTCGTGCTCAACATGACGCTGTCGGACGCTCAGGGCGGCTTCGACTTCAACAAGTCGCAGCTGCCGGCGTCGGTGACGTCAAAGCTCGACGAAGTGGCCACGAAGATGAAGTCGGATCCGCGCGGCGGATTCCTGGACATCGTGGGCTACACGGACAGCATCGGCACGCCGAGGGCCAACGAGAGAGTCGGCATGGACCGCGCGAACGCCGTGAAGAAGTATCTGTTCGAGAAGCACCAGATTCCGCTCTTCAGAATGAACACGATCAGCTACGGCGCGGAGAATCCGGTCGGCGACAACAAGACCAAGGACGGCCGCGCGCAGAACCGCCGAGTGGAAATCAAACTCTGGATGTAACACGCGGCTGAGAGCTGAGACTAGATGGAGGCCGGGTCTTTAGACCCGGCCTTTTTTCTTTGCCAGCGCCGCGTCGAAACCCCCGAACGAACACGTCAAAGACGCCCGATCCCGGTAAGTCTTACTCCTTCCACCCCTCGCCCTAATCGAGGATCTGGCCTTTTCCGGCCAAAAACGCCATTCCATGGGTTGGCAAGGAAGTTGAACCCCTCAGGCGGTGCAGGAGGGCTCGAACATGCGTCAGTCGATGGTTGGTTTTATCGTGTTCGCGCTTGCGGTGGGCGGGACCACGGCTTGCGCGACAAAGGGTTTTGTTCGAACGGAAACAGGCAAGGTCAACAGCAAGACGGACACGCTCTCGCAGGAGCTGGAGAAGACGCAGGAACGGACGCGTCAGAACGAGGCCAAGATCACGGCCGTTGACGGCAAGGCGCAAGGCGCCCGCACCGCCGCTGATGCGGCGCAGCAGGCGGCGACCGCCGCCGATCAGAAGGCGCTGGCCGCGGGCGAGAGCGCGAAGGTGGCCGCCGACAAGGCGGCTGCGGTCGACAAGAACACCAAGCGGCTCATGTACACCGTCGTGCTGAGCGAAGATCAGGGCGGCTTCAAGTTCAACGCAACGTTGCTGCCGGCCGAAGCGAAGGCCAAGCTCGACGAGATGATCGTCGGCATCAAGGCGGACCCGAAGGGCGCCTACTTCGAGATCGAAGGCCACACCGACAACGTCGGCACCAAGATGGTGAACGAGCGTGTGGGCCTCGAGCGCGCGGAAGCCGTGAAGCGCTACCTCTACGAGCAGCACAGCATTCCGCTCCATCGGATGAACGTGATCAGCTACGGTCAGGAAAAGCCGGCGTCGCCGAACGCGACCAAGGAAGGTCGCGCGCAGAACCGCCGGATCGTCATCAAGGTCCTGATCTAAGAGAAGAGAGAGCTAGACGCTGGTGACGACCGGCGTCCGTAGGCCGACGCTCGGCCGCACGGTGGTGGGTCCACCTGCCCGGATCCGCCACCGTGTTATTTTTTTGAGCCCCCCATGAAAGCGCTCGTGCTCACGCGGCTGGGCCCCGTCGATGAGCGCTCCCGCCCGCTCTTACCCGTCGAGATGTCTGCACCCGCGCCCGGCGACGACGAGTTGCTCGTGCGCGTCGCCGCGTGCGGCGTCTGTCATACCGAGCTGGACGAAATCGAGGGGCGGCTGCCGCCGTCGCGGCTGCCCCGCGTGCTGGGACATCAGATCGTTGGCCGGGTGCTCGCCGCAGGCCGGAACGCGTCGATGCATCGCCCCGGCGATCGCGTCGGCGTGGCGTGGATCTTTCGCACGTGCGGCCAGTGCGCCTACTGCCGCAGCGGGCGCGAAAATCTCTGCCCGCGCTTCGAGGCCACTGGTCGCGACGTCGACGGCGGCTTCGCTGAGTTCGTCACGGTGCCGGACGCCTTTGCTCATGCGCTGCCTCCGATCTTCAGCGACGTGGAAGCCGCGCCGCTGCTGTGCGCCGGCGCGATCGGCTACCGATCGTTTGCACTAAGCGGGCTCGTGGATGGCCAGCCGCTCGGCCTGATGGGCTTCGGCGCGTCAGCCCATCTCGTCCTCCGCATCGTCCAGCGCGCGTGCCCGCGATCGGCAGTACTTGTCTTCGCGCGTAGTGCCGAAGAACGCGCGTTCGCACTCGAGCTCGGCGCGGCCTGGGCGGGCGACATCACCGATGCCCCACCGGAGTTGTTGTCGGCCATCATCGACACCACGCCCGCCTGGGCGCCTGTCATTCAAGCGCTCGCGCGGCTCAGACCCGGTGGCCGCCTCGTGATCAACGCCATCCGCAAGGAACCCGCCGATCGGGACTCCTTGTCCGCGCTCGACTACGCCACACATCTCTGGAAAGAGAAAGAGCTGAAGAGCGTTTCGAATGTGACCCGGCGCGACGTTCGCGAGTTTCTCGATCTCGCAGCGACGATCCCGATTCGCCCTGACGTACAGGTGTACCCGTTCGAAGGCGCCAACCAGGCGCTCGTCGATCTGAAGATGCGCCGCATCCGCGGCGCCAAGGTCGTCCGCATCGCCGCCGGCGCGTAGCGCCGTACTTCCGCGTTCTCGTTCGCTGGGAACATCGCCGCGATCCGAAAGGAACATGGCGGCGAGCGGCACGCGCGCGCACCAGGTAGCTCTTACGCGGCGTCGTGGCCTCCGGCGCCACACCTCGCGGAAATCGCCGCACAAATCCGGAGTGGACTCGTTGCATCACGTTGGCAAGGAAGTTGAAGCGCACGATCGTGGAATGCGATTCATGCTTGCCGCGCTGATCGGAACACTGGCGATCGCCGGCCTCGCGGCCGCATCGCCTCAGGACCGATCGACGACGGTGTTCCGAAGCGCGGTGGGGCGCGTCACCGTCACGACGATGGTGCGCGATCAGCATGGCCGCCCCGTCACCGGCCTGACGCGCGAAGACTTCGAGATTCTCGACGGCGGACGTCCGCAGCCGATCGCGGAGTTCCGGTCCGAGCTGACGCCGCTGACGATCGCCCTGCTCATGGACTACAGCGGCAGCATGGCGCTGTCGGATCGCCGCGACGCGGCGCGCAGCGTCGCCTCAGACGTCATGGGCTGGCTCACCGCTCAGGACAAAGTCGGGCTCTTCGCGTTCGACAAGACGCTGCGGGAGCTGGCGCCGATTGGCTCGCACCCGTCGGCTGTTCTCGAGGCCCTGTTCGGCGCCCGGCCGTGGGGCGTGACGTCGCTGTTCGACGCCATTGCCGACACGGGCCGCATGCTCGCCGCGCACGCGGGCACGCACCGCGCGATCATCGCGCTCACCGACGGCGGCGACAACGCCAGCAACATCACGGCCGCGCGGGCGTCCGCGATCGCCAGCGCGATCGACGTGCCCGTCTATTTGATTCTCGTCTCGCCGAACGCGGGCCTCAAAGGCGTCGGGCTGGACGCACCAGGACTCGACACCGACGGTCTGCAGCGCCTCTCCGACCTGGCGCGCTGGACCGGCGGACAAAGCCTCGTCGCGACCACGCCGGCACGCAGCCGCCTCGTCACGCGAGAGATCGTCACCGAGCTTCGTCATCAATACGTGATTGCGTTTGCCCCGGACCCGCGCCCGGGCTGGCACGGCATCGAGATTCGGACGCGTGTCAAGAATCTCGTCGTTCGCGCGCGGAGTGGATACACCGTCGAGAGCCGTCCGGACGGCATGGAACAGTGAACAGGAGGTTGGTCATGCGGAAGTTGTTGGTGGGAATGGTTGCGCTCGCGTTCGCCGTCGCCGGTACCTCGGCGTGCGCGTCCAAAGGCTTCGTGAAAAGCGAGGTTGGCAAGGTCAACGGCAAGGTCGACACGCTCAGCCAGTCGCTCGAGCAGACGCAGGAGCGCACGCGTCTGAACGAAGAGAACATCGCCAAGGTCGACAGCAAGGCGCAGGGCGCGCAGGCGAGCGCCGACGCGGCGCAGCAGGCTGCGACTGCCGCTGACACCAAGGCCGGCTCCGCCGGGGATGCCGCCCGGAACGCGGCCGCCAAGGCCGAGGCCGTCGAGAAGGACATGCGGAGGATTACCGCCACCGTGGTGCTCAGTGAGGACCAGAGCGGCTTCGTGGTCGCCAAGGCCATCCTGCCGTCAGAGGCCATGGCCAAGATCGATCAACTGGTGACCGGCCTCAAGGCCGATCCGAAGGGCTCGTTCTTCGAGATCGAAGGCTACACGGACGACAGGGGTGACAAGGCCGCGAACGAACTTCTCGGGCTGGCGCGCGCGAACGCGGTGAAGCGGTACCTCTACGAACAGCATCAGGTGCCGCTGCACAAGATCAACATCATCAGCTACGGCGAAGACAAGCCCGTGGCTGACAACAGCACGGCGGAAGGACGCGCGCAGAACCGCCGCGTCATCATCAAAGTGCTGAACTAGTAAGAGAGGTCGATAGAGTTCTTCTTGATCGGCGAACAACCATCGCCGATCCAGCGGCGGCGGGTTTCTCCTTGCCGGGGCCCGCCGCCGCTTTTATTTGGGCGCGGGCTCAAGCCCGGCCCCTACGTCTGTCGACTACCGTCCGCATCTCGCGGCAACGACCTTGTCGAGGACGTCGGCGTACTCGGGCCAGAGGACTTCACGCTGCCCTTGACGCGTCTTGTGGGCGACGACCATGTCGAGCGACGGCAGCACGGTGATGAACTGGCCGATCGCGCCGCGGCCGGTGTACGCGCCCGCGTAGGCGCCCCGGTTGAACGGCCCATTCCAGACCCACCACAGCAAGCCGTACCCGAACGGCCCCTTCTTCAGGTCGTCTGGATGCATGTCCGCGACGGACGTCAGGGGCGCGACGATGCGCTTCGCCCAGTCCGGCGGGACGAGCTGCTGCCCTGCCCAAGCCCCCTGGCGCAACATCACGAGGCCGACACGCGCCATGTCGCGCGTCGACAGATGCATGTGGTACGCGAGGTGCTTCGACGCGCTGGCGTTGCCGGTCTTGCGCTGCAGCGCGCGGTTGAAGTCCTGCATGCCGATCGGCTTCGCAAGATCCCGCTCCAGCACGTCGTAGATCGACTCCCCCGTCTCCTGCTCAAAGATCGTCCCCAGCGCATTGAAATCCCAGTTGTTGTAGAGAAAGTACGTGCCGTGCGCGACCGAACCGCGCGCCGGCGCCTCGCCCACCGTGTCGCCGCCGGATGACGAAGCGGCGTTCGAGGCGGGATGGTACACACCCGATCGCGCGGCCAGGAGATCGAGCACGGTGGCCTCGCGCTCTTTCGCCGACAGCCCGCTCACGTCGTCGATGTTCAGGTCCTTCAGCGTCTTGTCGAGCGTGATCTTGCCGCTCTTCACGTAGTTGCCGTACAGCATCGCGAGGATGCTCTTGCGGACCGAGGCGAGATAGCTGACGAACTTCGTGTCGCCGTAATCCATCAGCACGCGGCCGCCCACGACGACAACCATGCCGGTGGTCGGCAGCTCTTTGAGGCGCGCGGTGACGAGGTCGAGCTTGTCCTGACAGTAGCCAGCCGACTTGGGATCGGCGATGCGCTCCCACTCGGCGCCCGGAAAGACGGCCGCCTGACTTTGCGATCGGACGCCGAGGCTGACAGCAACGACGAGCGCAAACGTCGCTGCCCAAAAGACGCGAAACAAATGAGCGCGCGGTGAATGCATGCGCGCGATGCTACGCCGTCCCGGTGTAGCTGTCGAGATGCAGAAAACTGGCGTAGGGGCAGGCTTTAGCCTGCCCCGCTACGCCGGCCGTTCGGAGAATTTCACGAGCAGGTAGATCGCGACCGGAAAGAGCACGAACGCCAGCACGGCCGTGGACACGAGCCAGGAGTGTTCCGTCATCAGCATGGCGAACCACGCTTGGTAATCGGACCACGGGATCTGGACGCTCACCACGGAACCCGCGCGCCCGGTGAGCCAGTGCAACCCACGCTGGAACCAGGACGCGCTCGCGCCAAACAGCGCCCCGAGCACCCCGACGGCGGCGGCAAAGGCCACCGCCTGCGTCACGGTGATCGGACGCACGGCCAGACGCGCGGCTTCCTGACGCGCGCGCATCTGTGCGCGCCACCAGACCAGACCGGACTCCGGCAGCGGCGGCGCGGAGGGCGCCGCCTCGAGCTCCTCTTCGAACGCCATGGTCACCGCCACGACGTCCGCGCAGATCTCGCAACCGGCCACGTGGTCGCGGAGATCCGCATCCGCGCGGTTTGGCCACCGCTTGGTGGACACGGCCGTCATGACGTCGCTTTCGTACGGGCACTCGACTGGTTTCATCGACGCCCTCCTTCGACGGCCGCGGTCACTGAGCCCAGGAGGCCGGCGAGCCGGCGGCGCGCACGGAACAACAGCAGCTTCACGCTGCCGTGCTGCAGTCCCAGCGCCGTGGCAATCTCACGATGCGACGAGCCCTCGGCGTACGCCAGCCACAACAGCGCGCGCTCGCGCGGCTTCATTTGATCCAGCGCACGCGAGAGGTCGGTCCGTCGCTGGAAGCTCCCGGCGACGTCGTCGCCCGATGCGGATTGATTCTCGTCGTGCGGCTCGAGCGCGGGCTGCGTCTGACGGCGGCGGTGCGAATCGCGCGCGAGGTTCGTGGCGATGCGGAAGACGGCGTTCCTGCGGTGCGCTTCGTTCTCGTACGTCGAGCTCGCACGCAGGAAGCGATAGTAAGTCTCTTGCAGGAGGTCGTCGGCGAGCTGGCGATCGCCGGTGATGCGTGACAAATAGCCCCACACCGCGCGAGACGTCCGGTCGTAAAACGCCCGGAAGGTGTCCTCGTCCATCTGGAAGGCCACGTCACGGTCCGCGGTCTGCGCCTCGAGATGGAGGCGTTCTGCGTCGGCGACGGTTACATCACGGAAGAACATGGGGCGACTCAGTATACGCGCCTCAAACGCCGAGGTTCTCGCGGCCGGCCGGCTTCACCGTGTCGAACAGCCCGAGCCGGCGGGACAGCGCATATGAGACGACCGCGGAGGCCACGAATCCGATACCAATTGAGAGCGCGAACACGCCCATGGTGAAGAGGGGCTGCTGCGCCTCGAGGTCGACCCGTCCGCTCGCGAAGATAAGCCCGACGCCAGCGGCGGCGGCGACCATCCCCGCCTGCACGGACCAGAGAATGCGGCCGAAGGGCGCCGAGTAGGCTCGTGCGCCGCCATCCACACTGATAGGCGCCGCTTCGAGGAACTTCCGTCCCGCGGGCGACTGCACATACGCAATCAGCTCGTCGTTCGCGGTGAACCGGTCGAGCAATTTGTTGTGGACTTCGGTCTGCGTCTTCGACAGCCGGTGCCAGCGTCGGGAGTCGATCAGCGTGCGCACCACCCAGCCGATCGCACCGATGATGATGCTCATGATGACGACGACGCTGAGGCCCTCGTACATGTCGTTCCACATTTGCTGCCCAGGGGTCCGGTCGTAGCCGGAGCCGGAGTACGCGTCGAAGCGATCGAAGAAATACTCGGGGCTGCGCTTGAGCTCGGGATGCTGAGTGATAAACGCGGCGAGCGCTGGATACGGGGCCATGTAGGCCTCGTTCGACAGCAACGAGGGGTCGAGCTTCAGAATTCGGCCAAGGGAAGGCGGGTACTGCTTGAGGACGAGCATCAATTGCTCGCGCACCCGCGACGCGTCCAGGGCTTCCTGCAACGTCTGCGGACCGGTCGGCGTCACGCGGGCGGGCGCGGGCTGGGTCTGGGCGAAGGCCGGCTGGGCGGCGGCGATGGTCAACGTCAGGGCGGCCAATCCGGCCGATATCACGCGGGTCCAGGGGCGTCCGGTCACGGTCAAAGTCGTCATGCCGGTAGATACGCGGTATTCGGACGGGGGTTAACGAGGTTCCGGGGTTCGGGGGGTTCCGGGGTTCCGAGGGTTCCGAGGGTTCCGAGGTTCGAAGTACGTAGGGCGGACCGAACGTCGGTCCGCCGAGGTCCTGCGGTCGAGGAGCCGACGGACTCGAGTGGACCGGGATGCTAGACTGAGTGGTCCCCGCCGGGCGGTCGCGCCTGACGGGCGATGCGTTCACGCCTCGAGGGCCGGCGTAGCTCAGTTGGTAGAGCAGCTGATTCGTAATCAGCAGGTCCGCGGTTCGAGTCCGCGCGCCGGCTCCAAACAAACACAATCGCACCAACGGCTTGCGAGCGCGGGCGTTCCCGCGCCTTCAATCAGTCAGCAGCTCAGGCCGTGGTTCCCCTTTGAAAGAGTTTGAAAGATAATCCACGCTTCCCAATGCACCACCGAGTCGATCCTACGGACTACGCTGGCGCCTCTGATGGCCGCCACTACCAAATCGACCTGATTCCCGACGTCTGTCCGCTGTGCCACCACGCGCTCGTGCCTATGCGACAGGGCGTAGCCGCCATCATCGGTGCTGACAGCCAGCCCAATTGTGTGATTGAAGTCGTACTGCATTGCACGCGGCGCGCGTGCGGACGGCTGTTCATTGGGCGTTACCGCCAGACTTGGATTGGCCAGTTCCGATCAGATGAACTGTTCCAGCTGTTTGAGCTGACACCGCAGACAATCACGCCCCCGTCGATCCCGGAGGAGGTCCGCGTAATTTCGCCGACTTTCGCGGAGGTCTACGTTCAGGCGCACGCGGCGGAAGCCCACAAGCTGGCCCAGATTGCGGGCGTAGGGTATCGACGCGCGCTGGAATTCCTCGTGAAGGACTTCTGCGTCAGTGAGGAACCGACCAAGAAGGCCGCGATCGAGGCTGAGTTCCTGGGCCAGACGATTGCGAACCGCGTCAAGGACGCGAACGTGAAGGCCTGCGCGGAGCGTGCGGCATGGCTAGGGAACGATGAGACGCACTACGTGCGCAAGTGGGAAGACAAGGACATCCGGGACCTGAAGACGCTCATCGAGTTGACGATGGGCTGGATTCGACAGAGCGCGCTGACCAAGGGCTATCTCCAATCAATGCCCCAAGGAAAGAAATAGATGGGCATCCTCGAAAACGCAAAGGAGATCGCATCGCTGGTCAGAGACGTAGGCAACATGGATCTCTACAGGAAGATCCTCGATCTTCAGGGCGAGATTATCGAACTCACGCAACACAACAGAACCCTTGAGCAGCAAGTTGCCGAACTCAAACGTCAGCGCATCGCAATCGACGAACTTCGTTTCGACGCCCCGTTCTACCTCGGCCAAACCGACGAGGACTTGTTCTGCGCGCGTTGTGTCGAATCGGACCAGCGCGCTGTTCACTTGGTGAAGACGGTTCGCGTGGAAATGGCCCGCCGGGTTTGGGCCTGCCCACAGTGCAAGCGCGATTTTCCAGATATGAGGCGCCCGCGCGAGGGGTAACACCTCCGGTGGGTTCTACTTAACTGCGACGAGCGGCGCCGCGTTCAGCCGGTGGAGCCGCTCCACGTTCGAGTTCGTGTAGCGCGCGGTCGTCGTGACGCTCGCGTGAACAAGGCACGTCGCCGCTAGGGCGACACCAGCACATCTGACGGTGCCGCCCTCCTCCGCCGCGGGGAGGGCGGCATTCTTGGACTGCGTCGATCGACCGAATAATCTCTGATTGAGATAGCCTACCCGCGGGGTCGCTTCGAGTTGAAAGCGCCGGTCTCACTGCCCCGTTGTGACGACCCGCACGTCTACAGTTTGCAGCGCGCTCTCGAGACGTTCCGGTGGCCGTCACCGGAACGATAATCTCAGCATGCCCAAGATTCGAGCCTCGATCCCCAAGGCCGTGAGTGATGCCGTGCTCAGAGAGTTCAACCACCGCTGCGCTATCTGCGGCGAGGCACGTCCTCATCTTCATCACATCGACGAGAACCCCTCGAATAACCCACCCGAGAATCTGATTCCGCTCTGCCCGAACTGCCATCTCACCGACCAGCACGATGCAACGAACGCTGTGCCGAAGGTCAAGCTGGCGTTCTTTCGGATCTACAAGCACCGGAACATTCTGAAGCCCCAGTTCAAGTCCATCTTCAGCCGCATGGCGTTCTTGAATGAGATCCATGACGATGCGAACGCTCTCAAGTTGTCAGAGGCCGCGGACGAACTGATTCGGTTCGTTGAGCACGTCCCGATGGGAGGGTTCTTCGCTGGGTCATTGAAGAGTCATCTCGCACTTCCGTTATCAGGCGCCGTCTACGTTCCGGGCAGCCGGGAATCGGAGATCATGTATGAGGAGGCACAGCGGAAACGGGATTCGAAGTATCTAGAGCAACTTCGACGGGTCCGCCCCGACGTGGAGCGGCTGATCGTCGAGCTGCTTGACCACCAAGACTGGCGGGCAGCCGACGACCGTAGGACTAGCTGACCGCAGCCATCCCTTCGCGTGGCGGCCTGCCGCGCCGAAGTCCGCTCTTCGGACGAAGGCGGGCAACTCGCTCGCTCGTGCGCTCGAACATTCCGCGAACATGGGTGACGGTCTATTCCGGAGACATGGGTAACACCGTCGCCCACTCTGCTCGCACGGCCCGCTCGCGAAGTTGCCGCAGCCGCGAACTGCGGTACGCTCAGCGTCAGGAGGCCCTCCAAATGCCTGCTCAGCAATCCGTCGGTCGAAACCGCCCGTTGGCGGCTGTGTTCGGCCTCGTCGCACTCACGGCCTGTGGTTCGGGATGCGTCGGCGCCGGTTCTACCGTGTCTCAGTCGCCACTGCCGACGTCGGTCAGTTGCACTGATGCATCACAGCTGCGCCAGCGGGCGCTCGACGATCGCCTCCATGTCGCTGAACTGAAGAGCGATCAGGAAAAAACGTCCGCCGGCAACCGTGCGAACTTCTTTGCGTCGCTCGCGGTCATCGCCTCTCTCAAGTGCAAGGTGACGGTCGCTGCGGCCGACGAGGGTTTGAACAAGGCTCTTGACGCGGCCCGAAAAGCGGCTGACACCAGCAGCTTCTATGACAGAACGAAAGGGTGGAGTGATGCGAACTTCCTCGCCAGCGAAGCGATAGCACTCCTCGTCCAGCAAGTCCCGAGTCAGCCTTCGAAATAAGCGTCACCGCCCGCCAGCCTTCACGTCGTACACCATCAGCGAATCCTGGTTGCGGACATAGAGCCGCCCATCGCTGACCACCGGATGCGCCCAGCTCGGCATCCCTTTGTCGGGAATCGTGAAGCGGCCCTTCTCCACGTAGCCGGACGACGTCGCTTCGGCCAGGCCGACGACGTTGGTCTCGCTCTGAAGGTAGAGGTGACCGTCTGCGAATGACACCGAACCCTTGCCGACGCTGCGATCGCGCCACATGACGTTGCCGGTGGCGAACTCGAGGCAGGTGAGGATCGCGTCGTTGAACCCGTAGATGTAGTCGCCCACGAGCACGACGCCCCCGTGATGGTTCTTCATGTTCAGCGTGAAGTACGCCTCGTTCGACGTCACTTCGCCGTTCTGTGCGCTCAGATTCAACAGACCGCCGCCGGTGCCGTACCCCGAGGTGAAGAACACTTTGTTATTGGAGAAGATGGGCGTCGCGATGTTCGCCGTGCGATTCGCCGCCCTCGGATATCGGAACATCAGCTTGCCGTCCGACGCGCGAACGCCGACGCCCGCCGCGGCAGTGAACGTCATGTACGTGCGCACGCCTTGCACGTCTGCGGCGATGACGGACGCATATGCCGCGGGATCGCTGAGATCCTTCGAGGTCCAGATGGTCTTCCCCGTCAGTTTGTCCAGCTTCACCATCCCGGCACCCGGGCCGCCTGGAGAGACCACGAGGTGCGGGCCGTCAACCAGCGGCGACTCGCTGACCAGCCATCGCAGTTGCTGTCCGCCGAAATCTCCCAGAATATTGCGATGCCACACTTCGGAACCATCCGTCTTGAGGCACGCGAGATCGCCGTTCTCGGTGAGCACGTAGA
>Ga0137427_10000921_pt1 | contig 13962 bp, 10 predicted proteins | sample EasRivERMZT700_2_FD_102309 | JGI IMG/M metagenome (GOLD analysis project Ga0137427, IMG submission 102309) | Soil microbial communities from meander-bound floodplain in the East River, Colorado, USA - East River MetaG ERMZT700_2 | ecosystem: Environmental > Terrestrial > Soil > Floodplain ...
CGCATTTTCAGCCCTGGGCTTTCTTCCGGCAGTTGTGGTTCACTCCGTGTTGAGATCGCGTGGCATGTCCGCAAAAGCAGTCGGTCGTGGCCTGCTCGCCGTCTCTTATGCATTGAGCTTCGTCGCGGCTGTTTTGCATATTGCTTCGGGGGTTATCGATCGAACCGCACCGTCACAACCGGCGCTGCTCATTCTGACCGCGGGATTCGTTGCGGTGATGATTACCCTGTTGCTGAGCACTTCGAAGACGTCGGGTTGGGGGCAATCCTTTTGGGTGGTTGCGCTTGCCGTATTTGCAGTATCTGCGCTTCACCTCAGCAATCATCAGGGAACGGATCCATGGTGGCTGGAACTGCTGGGCCACCATTCATCGGTCCCGTTGGCTCTGGCGTTTCTGCACCAGGACTATCGTTTCGCCCTGGCCGACATTTTTCTGAAGCGAGCGATGGCGCTGGTCGTCCTGGTCAGCCTGGTATTCGGCATTTACGTCACGGGAGTCATTCCGTTATCCGAACCGCAGTCGATTCTGGTCCTGGCGCTGTGGGTTTCGACAGCACTGGTGTATCCATGGATCCGTTCGATGGCCGGTTGGTTCGTGGATAACGTCGTTCTGCATCGACCGGATTACGACATGCTGCTGGCAGAGGTGTCGCGGGCTGTCGGTCGTCACGAATCGGTGGATGCGATTCTCGATGAACTGAGGCAGCTTTTGGGTCCCGCTCTCTCGGCCCGCTCGGTCCAATGGTCGAAACTCGAGAGTTTCGAGATTTCTCAGAGTCTGGTCACAATCACCGCACAACGAAGCGTTATCGCGATTATTCCAACCGTCGATGCGCCGCACTATTCGCTGACGATCGCCGCGTTCGAAGGAGGGCGCCGTTTGCTCTCCGACGACATCGCCGTTGTCGAACGGCTCGCGCTTCTGACTGCCCGCCGCATTGATGCCGTGTGCACCACTCATGAACGGCTCGAACGCAACGATCGCGAGCGCGAAATGAGCAGGCTTGCCGCCGAGGCGGAGCTTCGGGCGCTGCGCGCGCAGATCCATCCGCATTTTCTGTTCAACGCTTTGACCACGATCGGCTATCTGATCCAGACGGCGCCCGACCGTGCACTCGCCACACTGATGCGGCTGTCCGGACTGCTGCGCAGCGTATTGCGATCCGGACCGGAGTTTTCGACGCTTGGTGACGAACTGAAAATCATCGCTGCATATCTTGAAATCGAACATGCCCGCTTCGAAGATCGGCTGGTTGTTCACATCGAGGTGAGCGACGACTTGAAGCGATTCCGCATTCCAGGACTTCTTTTGCAGCCTGTGGTCGAGAACGCCATCAAACACGGAGTCAGTAAATCTGTTGCCGGCGGTGAGATTCGGATCGGCGCGGAACTCATGTTGGTCGCAGAACGTTCCGCCCTGCGGGTTGTTGTCGAAGATACGGGAGCCGGAAGCGATGAATCCTCGATCGCCATCGGACGCAGCAATGGTGTTGGCTTGAACAATATCGAGAGGCGGCTGCAGTGTTACGGAGACGAATTGGCAAGTCTGAAGATCAGCAGCAAGCCAGGACTTGGAACTCGAGTCGAGATCACAGTGCCGGCCGAAGTCTTCGAACCCACGCCTGCCGTTGAACGCGTTGGACAGCTTCGATGACGGCGAAGCTTCGGGTCGTTATCGCGGACGATGAACGTCCGGCCCGTTCGTTTCTCGCCGCAACGCTCCGTTCATTCAAGGATGTCGATCTCGTAGGGGAAGCCGTCAATGGAACCGAAGCGGTGAAACTTATCGAGCGCGAACGGCCGGACATCGCGTTTCTCGACCTCCAGATGCCGGAACTCGACGGCATCGGCGTTGTGCGGCTCCTCAAGAAGAACAGGATGCCGCTGATCGCCTTCGTTACCGCGTATGACCAATATGCGGTGCGCGCGTTCGAAATAAATGCCGTCGATTATTTGCTGAAGCCCGTCGAAGCCTCACGTGTGCGGGAAACGTTGGATCGCGCTCAGGGACGTCTCGAACAAAATGAACTACGCGCCGAAACCGCCGACCGCGTGCGTGCGGCGGTTGAGGAGTACGAAAGCACGACACCGGCCGTCGGGCTCGAGCGGATTCCGGTCCGACGGCGGGATGAGATCGTGCTGGTTCCGGTCCATGACATCGCTTCAGTCGTCGCCGAGGGCGAACTGCTTCACATCCGAACGCTACACAACGATCGACACACCATCAGTTACCGCTTGAGAGATCTTGAGAAACGAATTCCCACCGGCAAATTCGTTCGGCTTGGCCGCGGCACCATCGTGAATGTCGGAATGATCCGTCGCATTGTTCCGCTCCCCGGCGGGACATACTCCGTCGTTCTCAACAACAATCAGGAATTCAAGGTCAGCCGGATACAGTCGCGAGTCATCCGCGAACAATTGTTGCGGCTGTAACCTTTCCCATGACGCGGATGGCTCCGATGAGTCGCGTTGCTTCAGTGAAAGGTGTTTCACCGTGTGCGGAACTAAATGGCAGCAAAAGAGGAGGCGTGCGCATGCAACGACCGCGCAAACGACTTTATGCCAAGCTCTTCTGTAGATTCAGCATACTGTCCAAGAGCACCAGTGTCGCTATACGACGTGATAAAGCAAGCCGAATCATATAGTCGCTCCCGGACCAAGCGGCGACACACTTCCTCGTAGCGCTGGGCGTACGAACGACTGGCAAAATCTGAATCAATCTGAAAATGAGGCAGGTGGAGCGGCTTTGTTGGACGGATAGCTTCTTCACTAGCTTCCAGCATGAATAGATATCCGAGCCATGGTCTACTTGAGATGGGAAACATACCTTTTGCATATGCGTGCCAGAAATCAGTAGCGTTGCCCAGTGCCTCTTCGACACGGTTGTTGAAATTGTTTCCGAGACTGCCTACTTGAGACTTCACCTCGATGGCGGCGACGAGATGGCCGTTTACAACGACGACCAAGTCCCATTCCTTGGCTGGCCGGAAGAATCCGGGCAACGTTCGTGAGGACTTACTGGCAGCATGAATGCATGCCCCGTCTAATCCCGCGTTTGAAACGATGCGGCCAACAAGTCGAACAAATCCATCGGCGTGCTTGCCGCCGGTAACGGCTTTTCGATTTCCAGTGTCGAGGACGCCTGACTGATTTCCCTGACGAGAAGTTTGTGCTTGGCGGGTAATCCAAAAGTGGCGGACAGCATCGGAAAGCAGACCTTCAACGTCCAGTCTTTCACTCACCCCTTGATTCCCCATTTATCCTTACTGCGTACGACTTGAGCAGTCGAGGCGCGGCCTCCTGGATCCGTTGTACAGACATTTGAAAGTATTCGTGATCGACTTCTACGCCTATGCTGTTCCGGCCCCAACGCGAGGCGGCAACGTTGGTGCTCCCGGTGCCCATAAAGGGATCAAGAACGGTGTCTCCGGCGAAGCTGAACATTCTTACAAGTCGTTCGGCCAATTCCAACGGATAGGGTGCTGGATGGTACCGTGTCGACGCCCCAGTAAGACCCGACCATATCTGCTGAAACCAATCTTTATGACGGTCGGCGGGAATAACACTTAGTAGTCGGGCCGCTGGCGACGGTGTTCTATATCCCCCAGGCTTTCTTTGCATCAGAATGAATTCAATATCGTTCTTGATGACTCCATTGGGTTCATAGGGTTTACCAAGGAAGCCCCCGCCATTTCCAGTCGCCTCGAAGGCTGCATTCGCGATTTTGTACCAAATGATCTGAGCAAGATTGCTGAAGCCGATCGTCCGACAATGTTCCTGAATCGACGCATGAAGTGGCACCACAGTGTGTTCCCCGGCATTGCGTCTCCTCGATAAGCAAACGTCCCCAACCACACATATCAGGCGTCCTCCTGGAACAAGCACCCGATAACACTCGCGCCAAACACGATCAAGCTCTCCAACAAACTCGTCGTAATCTGCAATAAAACCCATCTGTCCTTCGGACACGTTGTATTCCTTTAGTGTCCAGTAGGGAGGCGATGTGATCACTAGATGCACAGACTCGTTGGGAAGAAATGTTAAGGTTCGAGAGTCCGAGTTCCACAGGTCCTGAGTTGTGGGGAGCAGAGTCAACGCCTGTTCAATAGCAGAGATAAGTGCGGTGTCTTTGGCAATCCTGGGGATTGATGTTTGATCGACTAACTGTTCCAACAGGCCCGCAGGAACATATGCAGCGAGGTCAATAGGAGCCAAGCTCTTCTGGGCCAAAGCTGACATTGTCTCAATCACACAGCACCTCCACAATCCCATTCACATGTTCTCATGCTAAAAGGGTCTCCTAGCAATCGGACTTCATCACAATAGATGGCCAGAATTGGACCCCAGCGCCGCATTCGGATTTTCTCTTTGTCGAAAAACCTGGTAGTACCATTGTTGTGTCACAAGGTTGCGTGCGCACGTCGAATGAGAGGCCGCAGTGAGATCGGTTCAACGTTTTATTCGAGTCCTGGCATCGATGGCCGGTGTTGCACTAATTACCTGGCTCGCGTATGCGGCAGTTCCCGTCAATGCCACCACTGTGGGATTCGGTTACCTTCTGTTTGTGTTGGTTATCGCCAGCACGTGGGGATTTGTCGAAGCAGCCGTGTCCGCTGTCCTGGCCACGATGACCTTCAACTTTTTCTTCTTCGAACCCAAACTCACTCTTACGATCACCGATCCGCAAAACTGGGTCGCGCTCTTTGCCTTTCTGGCGAGCGCCCTCATCGCAAGCAGGCTGTCCACGAAAGCCAAACGCCGGACCCAGGATGCGTTGGAGAGGCAACAGGACCTGGAGCGTCTTTACACGTTTGGCCGCGCTATCTTGTTGATCGACGACGGTGCACCGTTTGCAAAACAACTGGCCCAGAAGTTGGCGGATACGTTCGAATTGAATGCAGCGGCCCTGTACGACAAGCGAACAGGTGAAATCTATCGCGCAGGCCCGCTCGACTTCGACGGAATGGATAGCCAACTGCACGAGGCTGCGCTGCAGGGAACGGTCTTCACAGATCCCGAAGGCAGCCGTGTCATCACAGCGGTCAGGCTGGGCTCCGAACCGATCGCGAGTCTCGCGCTGCAAGGCTCACGAATGACCGACTCCGTGCTTCAAAGCATCGCGAATCTGGTAGCGATTGGGCTGGAGCGGTCGAAGGCGCAGGATCTGGCGCATGAAGTCGAGGTGGCGAAACGCAGCGATCGACTGCGCACGACGCTGATCGACGCCATGGCCCACGAATTCAAAACGCCGCTGACTTCCATTCGTGCGGCAACTACCGCCCTGTTGGCGACCGACCACAGCCCGGCCAGCACTGAGCGGATGCTCCGTATTGCCGACGAAGAGGCCACACGCCTCGAAGAACTGATCGACAGTACGCTGGACATTGCACAGTTGGACAGCGACCAGATCGATGTTGATCTGGAAATGTCGAACATTAACGATGCCGTTACGGAAGTTGTCGGTTCGGTGCAATCGAAAATCGGAGATCACCCTGTCGAATTCAGGCGGGATGACCAATTGCCTCCAATATCCATGGATCGCCGTCTCATGCGGATTGCAATCAAGCATCTTCTCGACAATGCCTTGAAATACTCACCGTCGGGCGCGCCGGTCGCGATTCATGTTTTTCGCAACGATGGTACGGTGGCGCTGGAGATCACCGACAATGGCAAAGGAATATCGGAGCAAGAACAAGCCAGGATTTTTGAACGATTTTATCGGAGTCCCTTGATCCGGGATCAGATTCCCGGTTCCGGGCTCGGCTTGAGTATTGCCCGTCGAATTCTGCAAGTGCATTCCGGCGACATCGCGGTGAGAAGTCGGCCAGGCGAAACGACATTTCGCCTCACGTTGCCGATCGAGCCGAAAACGGAGAAGAAGTGAGTTCAGGTCGAATTCTCGTTGTCGATGACGAACCACAAATTCGACGAATCATGCGCGAGACTCTGACCAGCGCCGGCTATGAAGTCGATGACGCTCGAAACGGCATTGAAGGTCTGGAGAAAGTGCGGGAGTTCCGCCCAGACCTTGTTCTGCTCGATATCAATATGCCTGAAATGGCCGGTGTAGACGTCTGCAAGGCGATCCGGGCCGACTCGAACATTGCGATCATCATGCTGACCGTTCGCAAATCCGAGGCAGACAAAGTGGCCGCGCTCGACGCAGGCGCGGACGACTTTGTCACGAAACCGTTCAGTACGCCCGAACTGCTCGCGCGCGTCCGGGCCGCACTTCGCCGCGTCCCTGTGCTGCAGACCGCTCAGGCAAAGGTGCAGTTTGGCGAACTCACGATCGATTTTGCCGCCAGGACAGTGAAGCGTGGTTCCGAAAGCACGCATCTCACACCCAAGGAACTCGACTTGTTGCGCTATCTCACTCAGCACCCGAACCAGGCGGTGTCCCATCGAGAATTGCTTCAAGCGGTATGGGGACCGGATTACGGCGACCAGGTGGACTATCTTCGAGTTGTCATCAAGAACCTGCGAAAGAAGATCGAGTCCAATCCCGAACATCCCCGCTACATCAAGACCGAACCGTGGGTGGGCTACCGTTTCGAAACCCAGCCGGAATCTTCATAAAATCATCACGGCCACCAGACTTCCTGGAGAAATCGGAAGTCGGACGAACGGAAACCTCAGAACCCGAAATCTTAAATTGGACGAAATTCGGGGTCAGGCACATAAAACTGATAAAACAAGTGCCAGACCCCATTTCGTCCAATTTAAGATTTCGGGTTTTCGGGTTCTGAGGTTTCCGTTGGTCTAACTTCCGATTCCTCGACCTTCATGAATTCTTCATGCCTTCTCTATGACTTCTTCAGGTACTTCCTCCTACCCTCAAATAGACGATGGAAAGGGATCTCGAAATGTCACTGGTTTGGGATCAACGCTTAACGCCGGCGACCGAATGTCCTACGCAGGCACGGTTGCCGGAAGAATCCAGCCTGAATGTCGTTGTGATCTTCACCTCGACGGAAGCAACGATTGCGGCGCTGAAACGCGCAGGGACAATGGCTGAGAACCTGGGCGCGAACGTAACTTTGGTCGTCCCGCAAGTCGTACCGTACCCCTTGCCCTTGACGAGTCCGCCCATCCTGCTCGACTTCCAGGAGAGACGCTTTTGCGAGATCGCCAGTAAAAGTCCCATAGCGCTCCGAGTCCGACTTTATCTCTGCCGGGATGAACTCGAGACGCTGAAGAGCGTACTGACTCCACATTCCCTGATCGTCATGGGAGGTCGAAGGAGATTCTGGCCTACCAGGGAGTCGAGGTTGGCTCGCAAGTTGCAAGCCGGTCACGAAGTGATCTTCACGGAAGTAGGGTGATTTTCATGATGGATTTGTTTTACCTGGGCGCGGGTTGTTTGTTTCTTGTGGCGTGCTGGGCGTTGACCAAAGCCTGCGACAAGCTTTGAGAGAGGTCCTATGGATTACATCATAGCGGGCATCGCTTCCATCGGATTGTTTGTCTATTTGCTTTACGCGCTGCTGAAGCCGGAGCGATTTTGATCGACAGAAAAGGATGTGACTAGTGAATCCGATGGGGGTTCTGCAGATAGGCTTTTACTTCCTGGTGCTGCTCGTTTTGACGAAGCCGCTAGGCGTTTACATGGCGAAAGTCTTCCGCGGCGCAAGAACCTTCCTTCACCCGGTTCTCGGACCGATTGAAAGGGTTATCTACAGATTCGGCGGCGTGGATGAGACTGTCGAGCAGCGTTGGACGATGTACACGGCATCGTTGCTGGCGTTCAGTGTTGCGGGCTTCGTCCTGACGTACTTGATCATGCGTCTGCAGGCCGTTCTGCCGTTTAATCCACAGGCCTTCGGAACGACCCAGGCAACGCCGGATCTCTCCTTCAATACAGCAGTCAGCTTCATGACCAACACCAACTGGCAAGCGTACGGGGGCGAAGCCACACTGAGTTACTTCGTGCAAATGGCGGCGCTAACCGTACAGAACTTCGTTTCGGCCGGCGCGGGGATGGCGGTTGCGATCGCGCTGGTTCGGGGGTTTGCGCGACAACAGGTGCAGTCCATCGGAAACTTCTGGGTCGATCTGACACGAGCGACACTGTATGTCCTGCTGCCGTTGTCTCTGGTTGGCGCGTTGTTCCTTTGCTCACAGGGCGTCATTCAGAATTTTAATGGCTATCAAAAGGTGACTACGGTTGAAGGGACGGAACAAACCATTCCTGGCGGGCCGGCGGCATCTCAGATCGCTATCAAACAGTTGGGTACGAACGGCGGCGGGTTCTTCAATGCGAATTCCGCGCATCCGTTCGAGAATCCGACGCCGTTATCAAACTTTCTTCAGGTCCTCTACATCCTCATCATATCGGCCGGACTGACATACACGTTTGGCGTGATGGTCGGCGATACACGGCAGGGTTGGGCGATATTCGCAGCCATGAGTGTCCTTTTCCTTGTGGGAACATTTATTTGTTACGGATTCGAACAAGCCGGCAACCCGATCCTGGCTCAGCTTGGTATCCAGACACAGACAACGGACACACAACCGGGCGGAAACATGGAGGGCAAGGAAGTCCGCAACGGTATCGCCAATTCCGCCTTATGGGCGACGGCAACCACGGCGGCCAGCAACGGCAGCGTCAACAGCATGCATGACAGCTATACACCGATAGGCGGGTTGGTCCCGTTGTTCTTCATTCAAACCGGGGAAGTCATTTTCGGGGGCGTCGGCGCCGGCCTGTATGGTGTTCTGCTGTTTGCCATCCTTGCCGTTTTCATATCGGGACTGATGGTCGGGCGCACTCCTGAATACCTCGGCAAGAAGATCGAAGGTAAGGAAGTCAAGATGGCTATGCTTGCGCTCATCGCAACAGCCGCCGCCCTGCTGGCGTTTGCGGGAGTGTCTTCCGTCGTCGAGTTTGCCAAAGACACCTATTGGAACGGTTCATTCGGACCCGCCACAGCAAATCTGAATAACGGCGGTCCGCACGGCTTCTCCGAAATCCTTTATGCGTATTCAAGCGGCGTCGGCAACAACGGCAGCGCATTTGCGGGCATCACGGTGAATACACCCTGGTACAACCTCACGATCGGCCTGGCCATGCTGATCGGGCGCTTTCTGATCATCGTTCCAATGTTGGCGGCGGCTGGAAGCCTTGCCGCGAAGAAGCGCGTGCCAGTGACGGTCGGAACGCTTCCCACCCATGGCCCATTGTTCGTTGGGGTGCTTGTGGGAACGGTTCTGATTGTCGGCGCCCTGACGTATTTCCCTGCGTTGTCTTTGGGTCCAATCGTCGAGCACTTCCTGATGCTTGAAGGGAGGCTGTTTTAGTCATGTCGCGAGGTACCTTGGGAAACGTGCCGATCTCGGCGAAACGGCCGGATCCGACTGAACTTCTGCCGAAGAAGCTTGCGCATGCCCGACCGCTTTTCGATCCGGAGATCCTCAGTCGCGCCGTGAAGGACTCCTTCGTCAAGCTCAATCCCGTCAAGTTGCTCAAGAACCCCGTCATCTTTGTCGTTGAAGTCGGCGCCGTAATCACGACGATTTTCCTCATTCGAGACGTCGCCAACGGCACACCGGGTATTGGGTTCCCTCTTCAGATTGCGTTGTGGTTGTGGTTCACGGTTCTTTTTGCCAACTTCGCGGAAGCCATGGCGGAGGCGCGCGGTAAGGCACAGGCCGATACGTTGCGCAAAGCAAAAGCCGAAACCATGGCCAAGCGCGTCATTGACGGCGGACGAATCGAGGTTGTTCCGGCATCGAGACTTCGGGTGAATGACGTTGTGATATGTAACGCAGGCGACGTCATTCCCGGCGACGGAGAAGTGATTCAGGGAATCGCCACCGTCGATGAATCGGTGATCACCGGTGAAAGCGCACCCGTAATCCGCGAATCTGGCGGGGACCGGAGTGCGGTGACCGGCGGAACCAAAGTGCTGTCGGATCAGATTCGCATCAGGATCACGTCAAACCCCGGCGAGACATTCCTCGATCGGATGATCGCGCTCGTCGAGGGAGCCGAACGTCAGAAGACACCCAACGAGATCGCATTGAATATCCTGATCGCCGGCCTCACTCTGATCTTCCTGCTCGCCGTTGTAACGCTGCTGCCGTTTGCCCAATACAGCGTTACCGCAGCGGGCGCCGGCGCTATACCTTCAGTGGCGGTTCTGGTGGCGCTGCTTGTTTGCCTCATACCAACCACCATTGGCGGACTGCTCTCGGCGATCGGAATCGCCGGCATGGACCGGGTGATGCAGCACAATGTCCTCGCCATGAGTGGAAAGGCCGTCGAGGCATCGGGCGACGTGAATACGCTGCTGCTCGACAAGACCGGCACGATTACGATCGGAAACCGGCAAGCCGTCGAGTTCGTTTCTGTCAAAGGCGTGCTGGAGGCCGAGATGGCCGATGCGGCTCAGCTTTCCAGTCTCGCGGACGAGACCCCGGAAGGACGTTCGATTGTGGTCCTTGCCAAAGAGAAATATGGACTGCGCGGTCGAGAGGTTTCGACTCACGATGCAAAGTTCATTCCTTTCACTGCGCAAACGCGGATGAGCGGTGTGGATCTCGACGGCCGCCATTTTCGTAAAGGGGCAACAGACGCGATCGGCAAGTTTGTGCGAGAACAGGGAGGGCTCATTCCCCAGGACATCATCGATATCTCGGACAGGATCGCGCGACAGGGTGGCACTCCCCTCGCGGTAGCCGATGGAAATCGAGCGCTGGGCATTATTCACCTGAAGGATGTCGTCAAAGGTGGCATGAAGGAACGACTGACGCAGCTTCGAGCGATGGGCATTCGGAGTGTAATGATCACGGGCGACAACCCGCTCACTGCCGCGTCCATCGCCGCTGAAGCGGGCGTGGACGATTTTCTGTCACAGGCGACACCAGCGGACAAGATGAACTACATCAAGAAGGAACAATCCGAGGGGCGTTTGGTCGCGATGACGGGCGACGGCACGAATGACGCTCCCGCCCTGGCGCAAGCCGATGTCGGTGTCGCCATGAATACGGGAACGATGGCGGCAAAGGAAGCCGGAAACATGGTGGATCTCGACTCGAACCCGACAAAGCTGATTGAAATCGTTGCCATCGGCAAACAACTGCTGATGACGCGGGGAGCGCTGACAACCTTTTCCATCGCCAACGATATTGCCAAATACTTCGCCATCATTCCAGCGATGTTCATGACAACGTATCCGGCTCTGGGTGCTCTGAATGTCATGGGATTGCACAATTCCCAAAGCGCCGTGCTGGCGGCCGTGATTTTCAATGCGCTGATCATCATCGCGCTGGTGCCGTTGGCCCTTCGAGGCATCAAGTATCGTCCGGAAAGTGCGGCGAGCCTGCTGCGACGGAACCTGCTGGTCTACGGATTGGGCGGGATCATCGCGCCCTTTCCGGGAATCTGGATCATCGACCGCATTGTCGTGGCATTGGGGCTCGCCTGAGGAGACTGCAATGTTCAACCAACTGGGGCCCGCATTTCGAATCACTCTGCTGTTCACTGTCCTGACCGGATTTGTCTACCCAGGACTCGTGACGCTCCTGGCTCAGGCGTTATTCAGCAATCAAGCCAACGGGAGTCTTATTTCCAAGAGCGGACGGGTCGTGGGGTCCAGCCTGATCGCGCAAGACTTTACAAAGCCGGAGTACTTTCATACCCGGCCTTCAGCCGCCGGAAACGGCTACGACGCCTCTGTTTCCAGCGGTTCCAATCTTGGACCGACAAGTCAGAAACTGGTGGATCGCATCAAAGGTTCGAAGGAACAGTTTCTCAACGAGAACCCCGACTATGACGGGCCTATCCCCGCTGACGCGCTCACCACAAGCGGAAGCGGTCTCGATCCGCACATCTCTCCGGCAAATGCGCTCGCACAACTCAACCGCGTCGCCAATGCCCGCCGCATCGATCCGGCGCAAGTCCGACAAATGGTCAATCGGTTTACTGAAGGAAGTAGTCTTAGGATTCTTGGCGAACCTCGAGTCAACGTGCTCCTATTGAATATCGCACTAGACGAGGGATTTCCCGGATCCAACTAGAGTTCAATTGAATTAGAGGTGGTCATGCTCTTCAGATTCATCAGCAGTGGTGCGTGCGTTCTCATACTGACAACAGGCTTCGTGTTCAGCCAGGCAGATCAACCGCAGGCGCTTCCGGAATGGCTGAAGGAGACGTCGTACAGCGCAGGTTTTGACGGATACTATTTATGGAACTTCAATCGACCGTTGGGACGGGTCAATCTCCTGCGCGCCTATGACGTTCTCGCCAATAGCTTCACTATCAATCAAGCGAACCTGATCTTTGAAAGGCCGGTGAACGTCGAAGATCACCCGCGTTGGGGCTATCGTCTCGACCTGATGTTTGGTCAGGCGACGGAGACCCTGCAAGGCGGCCCTCAGAACGAGGCACGAAATGATGTGTATCGGCATTTGTTTCAGGCTTTCGGAACTTACATCGCGCCCGCGGGCAAGGGACTCAGAATCGATTTCGGGAAATGGGGCAGTTCGCTGGGTTACGAAGGGAACTACACCAAGGATCAGATTAACTATTCGCGAAGTTACCTTTTCAACTTCCTGCCCTTTTATCACATGGGATTCCGCACTTCCTATCCGGTGTCCGACAAACTCGCAGTCAGTTATATGCTGGTTAATGGGATTCAACAGACCGAAGACTTCAACGAGTCAAAATCGCAGCAGGCGCAATTGTTACTTACGCCTAACACATCATCGTCATGGACGCTGAACTACTATGCTGGGCGGGAACAGCGTGACCTGGTGCCCATCTTTAACCCCGGAATCCCGACGATACCAAGCCAACCCGGCCTGTCGATTATTCCTGCCCGGCCGATTCCCGATGGGCGACTCCACACCGTTGATACGTATGCATCGATCAACCTGAATGAGAAATGGATGGTTGTTGGGGAATTCGACTATGTGATCAGTCGGGTAGAAAAAAACTCCCCTCCTCAACGGATTATTGGCGGCGCCGCGTACCTCAAATATCAATTCACGCCGAAAGCTCATTTCGGCCAGCGCTACGAGCGCTTGAACGATAAGACTGGTTTGTTCGGCGGCGTTTCACAAAACTTGAACGAACTTACGTCAACAATCGCGATTCGAGCCGTAGAAGGTTTCGAGACGCGGCTGGAGTATCGGCGGGATTTTTCGAACGTGCCGTTCTTTCCGACATCCGAACCAGGAGTGTTGAAAAAGAATCAGGATACGATCACAGTGGGCCTGCTTTGGTGGTTCGGCGGCAAGAAGGGAGCCTGGTAAAGCGTGGCACGAAAGCCATGAACAAAGAGCATCGACGCGATCCCGAGCGCATCCTGGCGGAGGTTGAACTCGCCGACCAGCGGAAGAGTTCAGGGCGTCTCAAAATCTTCCTTGGGTACGCGTCTGGTGTGGGCAAGTCCGCAAAGATGCTTACAGAAGCCCGCCGCCGTAAGCGTCGCGGTGAAGACGTCGTCGTTGGAGCGATCCAGCCGAAGTCCACGCCGGAGATCGATAGTGTTCTCTCCTCGCATGAGATCATTCCTACCATCAAAAGCGCCGGCAAAGACGTGATCGATGTCGTGCGGATTTTGCGCCGCCGGCCGCAGGTTGTTGTGATCGATGGATTGGCTTATGACAATCCACCGGGAAGCCGCCATGCGAAGCGATGGCAGGAAATCGAAGAACTTCTGCAGTCAGGCATATCGGTGTTGACCTCGGTCAACCTCCAATACATCGAAGAGATGCAGGAAGAGGTTGCATCGATCACCGGCAAACGGCCGACTGAAACCGTGCCGCTGGCTTTCCTCAAACGCGCTGACGACATCGAGGTGGTTGACGCGCCCGCGGAGGAGCAGAAGTCATCGCGTCTTCGCGAGATGGCGTTATTGATGGCGGCCGAAGTCGTGGAGTCCGAGCTCCGGACGTACCTTGAAGCCCACCGAATCGTCGAGAACTGGGGCATCCAGGAACGCATTCTCGTCGGTA
>Ga0137427_10000923_pt1 | contig 13941 bp, 9 predicted proteins | sample EasRivERMZT700_2_FD_102309 | JGI IMG/M metagenome (GOLD analysis project Ga0137427, IMG submission 102309) | Soil microbial communities from meander-bound floodplain in the East River, Colorado, USA - East River MetaG ERMZT700_2 | ecosystem: Environmental > Terrestrial > Soil > Floodplain ...
GTTCGGGACATCGCCGCCGGAATAACCCACCCGAGTGGACACGACACCCGGATATCGGCGCAAGAGCTCCTGCACTCCCCAGAAGCAACCTCCGGCCAAAATGGCTCGCTCTGTCGTATGTGTCATGTCGGTCTCCTTTTCGGGTCCACTCGAGTGGTTAGCGCTAGCGGTTGTGCAAAGACGCCCGCAGAGACAATCTCTGCGGGCTCCTGTTCGTCTTCTTCGCTATTTGCGCAGTGATCTGAAGCCCGCGCGGACTTCTTCCGAAAAGAGTTTCGGCTGTTCCCAGGCGGCAAAGTGGCCGCCTTTCTCCACCTTGTTGTAATGGATCAGTTTTGGATACGCCCGCTCTGCCCAGCTCCGGGGGGCTGGATAGAGTTCGTCAGGAAAGACGCTCACGGCAACCGGGATGGCGACGCCGACGCCCTTGACCGCGAAGAACGACGCCAACTTGTTCTCCCAATAGAGACGGGCGCCGGAAACCGCCGTGTTCGTCAACCAGGTGATCGTGATGTTGTCGAGGATGTCGTCGCGCGTGAGGCCCTCAGACTGTCCGTTAAAGACGCGCGCGATGAGCTCCAGGCTGCGCGCATCGTGGTCAAGGAAATAGGCCGCCAGGCCGACGGGGGAATCCGCGATTCCGTACAGCGTCTGCGGTCGCAACCCCATCTGGAAACCGTAGCCGATGCCCTTTGCATAGACGAAGCTCAGTCGCTCGTAGGCGATCTTCTCGTCGGCTGACAGACCAGCTGGCGCCGGCGCACCTGAAAAAGCTGCCTGGTCGACATCGACTGGAATCACGTTGGCCATGTTGGTGTGAATGCCCAGCAATTCCGGCGGCGCCTGCGCGCCCATCAGCTCGGTGATGATCGCGCCCCAATCGCCACCCTGCGCCACGAATTTTGTGTATCCGAGACGCTTCATCAGCACGGTCCAGGCCCGTGCAATGTGGGCGGGATCCCAGCCAGCGGTGGTCGGCTTGCCCGAAAACCCGTAGCCAGGCATCGACGGAATCACCACGTGGAAAGCATCCGATGCGCTTCCGCCGTACGCGGTGGGATTGGTCAGCGGATCAACGATCTTCAGCTGCTCGACAATCGAGCCGGGCCATCCATGCGTGACGATCAGCGGCAACGCATTTTCATGCTTCGAACGAACGTGGATGAAGTGAATGTCCAGCCCATCGATTTCGGTGATGAAGTTCGGTAGGGCGTTCAGTTTCGCCTCGCACTTGCGCCAGTTGTATTCTGCCCCCCAATAGCGAGCCAGATTCTGCATCGTCGCAAGCTGCACGCCTTGCGATGCATCCGAGACCGTTTCCCGTTCAGGCCACTGTGTTGTCAACACGCGCCGGCGGAGATCCGTCAGTGCCTCTTCAGGAAAGTTGACGCGGAAAGGCTTGATCTCATCGTTCTCAACCGCTGTACGCGGTTGGGAAGCGCGCAAAGTCGTAGCCGTCGACATGGTCAACCTCCTGCTTTGTGAGTGCTGTCAAAATGACCGAAGGATGGAAGCACGAGGACCATGTCGAACCTATTGGACCATCGTATCGCCAATACCTTCGTATGAGCTCACAGAGGCAGAAGAGACGCCTACACGACATGAGTTAGCACGAGTCGGTACGTGCGCTTCGAAGCATGGGTTGGAGCGAGCATCTTCTCGCGGACAACGAGTGGCCGCGGCGTGGCACGCTGCCCAAAAAGGGTCCGGCCAAACAATTGGCGGCGGACACGCCCACAAGCAGGAGCCCGCAGAGATGACTCTGCGGGCTCCTGCTCGTCTTATTCGCTATTTGCGCAGCGACTTGAACCCTGCGCGCATCTCATCCACCAAGAGCTTCGGCTGTTCCCACGCCGCGAAGTGGCCGCCCTTGTCGAGCTGGTTGTAATGGACGAGGTTGGGATACGCCCGTTCCGCCCAGCTCCGCGGTGCAGGGACGACCTCGTCAGGAAAGACGCTCAACGCAACCGGGATGGTGATGTTCTTTGGTCCCAAGTCGGTCTTGGCGAACCCCTCCCAATAGAGACGCGACGATGAGATTGTCGTGTTCGTCAACCAGAACAGCGTGGTGTTGTCGAGCACATCGTCTCGCGTAAGGCCGGTTGACTCCCCGTCGAAAGCACGTGCGATGAGCCGCAAACTAGCCGGGTCGTGGTCGAGCAACCAGGCTGCCAAGCCGACCGGTGAATCCGCGATGCCGTACAGCGTTTGCGGGTGCGCCGCCATGAAAAGCTGTGTTGGAATGGTCTTGTACAAAGCGACGATCGTCTCGTACGCGCGCTTTTCCTCGGCCGAGAGACCTGACGGCGGCGGGCCGCCGGCCGCGGCCGCCTTGTTGATTTCGGGTGGAATCGCGCTGGGCAGGTTCGTGTGGAGACCGATCAATTCCGGATGTCCCTGCGTGGCCATCAGGTCGTTGATAAGCGCGCCCCAATCCCCGCCTTGCGCTACATATCGCGTGTACCTAAGGCGCTTCATCAGCACCGCCCAGGCACGTCCGATCCGGGCTTGGTCCCAGCCGGTCGTTGTCGGCTTCCCGGAAAACCCGTAGCCCGGCATCGACGGAATCACCACATCGAAAGCGTCCGCAGCAGTCCCGCCATGCGCTGTGGGATTGACGAGCGGGTCGACAATCTTCAGCTGCTCGATGACCGATCCGGGCCATCCATGCGTGACGATGACCGGCAGGGCATTCTCATGTTTCGAACGAACGTGAATGAAATGGATGTCCAGCCCATCAATTTCCGTGATGAAATTCGGCAGGGCATTCAGCCGCGCCTCGACCTTGCGCCAATCGTATTCTGTCGCCCAATAGTGCGCGAGCTTCTGAATCGTCGCGAGCGGCACGCCCTGCGAAAAGTCCGTGACGGTTTCCCGCTCCGGCAAGCGTGTTGCGGCGATACGCCGCCGCAAGTCGGTCAATTCCGACTCGGGAACGTTGACGCGGAAAGGCCTGATCGCATCGTTGTCATCCGCTGCATTCAGTTGCGAAGAACGCAAAGCCGTTGCGCTAGACATGATTATCCTCCTGCTTCGAGAGTGGGGTGTGCAAGTTGCGCAGGGATGTGAGCACGAGGACAGCATCAAACCAATTGAACCATCGTATCGCCGATACCTTCGTATGATGTGGCGCAGGAGGAAGCCTCTCTTGCGCGACAGCAACAATCCGCCGCATTAGCTTTGACCGCCGAGCGCTGCCTCATGCGCCGAGGTCCGGATCAACTCCACCGACCAATACCAACGTGTCGCCGACACCATCGTCCAATGGAGTCGCCGCCCGCGCGCGTGATCAAGTCGCGCACGTCGTGTCGACGGCGACGACATTCTGAGGAGAAAGATCATGTCAGCATTTGGAACACCGACGCGGCGGCACTTTCTAGCGGCGTCAGCAGCTGCGGGCGCAGTCAGCCTGCTATCCGAGCAGCGTGCCGCGGCGGCCGACGGCAAGACAATTCGGCCCTTCCGCATCTCTTTTACTCAGGAGCAACTCGCCGATCTTCGCCGGCGAATTGCGGCCACGCAGTGGCCCGAAAAGGAGACCGTCGCAGATTCATCGCAGGGCGTTCCGCTCGCGACCATGCGGGCGCTCGCGCGCCATTGGGCGACCGACTACGACTGGCGCAAATGCGAGGCGAAACTCAACGCGCTGTCGCAATTCGTCACCGAGATCGACGGGCTGGATATCCATTTCATTCACGTTCGTTCGAGACATGAAAACGCGTTGCCTCTCGTCGTCACGCACGGATGGCCCGGCTCGATTATCGAGCAGATGAAGATCATCGACCCACTCACCAATCCCACGGCCTATGGCGCGAGTGTATTGGACGCTTTCCATGTGGTGATTCCGTCGATGCCGGGCTACGGATTCTCAGGCAAGCCAACGAGCACCGGTTGGGGGCCCGAGCGCATGGGTCGAGCCTGGGCCGAACTGATGAACCGCCTCGGCTACGCGCGCTACGTGGCCCAGGGCGGTGACTGGGGCGCCTTCGTCGTCGATCAGATGGGCTTGCAGGCCCCCCCAGGCTTGCTCGCCATCCACACGAACATGCCCGCCACCGTTCCCGCTGACGTCGACAAGGCGCTTCTCGCCGGCAGCGCACCGCCATCCGGTCTCTCAGCTGAGGAACGACGTGCTTATGAGCAGTTGATAAGAACGTTCAAGCAAGTCGATTACGCCAAGTACATGGCATCGCGGCCACAAACCCTATACGGCATTGCGGATTCACCGGTCGGCTTGGCCGCCTGGCTTCTCGACCACAACGATGCGGACGGCCAGCCGGCCGTGGCAGTCGCTTCGGCTCTGACGCGGACCACAAGCGCCACGGGCGAACTGACGCGTGACGAGATCCTCGACAACATCACGCTCTATTGGCTCACGAATACCGGGGTCTCGGCGTCTCGTCTTTACTGGGAATATAAAGGCGGCTTCTTCAACACCAAGGGCGTCTCCATTCCGGTGGCCGTGAGTGTTTTCCCCGGCGAGCAGTATGAAGCTCCCCGAAGCTGGACAGAGCGCGCGTATCCCAAGCTCATCTATTACAACAAGCTCGACAAGGGTGGCCACTTTGCGGCGTGGGAACAGCCGCTGCTCTTCGCAGCCGAACTTCGCGCTGGGTTCAAGTCGCTGCGTCAGTCGGTGAACGCTGGAAACTGAGAGAATCGCGGCGCGCACATCGTGCGCGCCGCCGTTGGTCAGCAGCGAACACGACCCTATGCCACCTCCAGTCCCGGCGCCGACTCGGCTTTGCATGGGATCGAAAATGAAAATGTGGCCCCGGGACCATAATTGGCGGACGCCCAAATCCGGCCGTCGTGACTTTCAATGATCGAACGGCTGATCGAGAGACCAACGCCCATGCCGTGGCTCTTGGTTGTGTAGAACGCCTCGAAAAGTTTCTCGAAGTTCTGCGGATCGATACCCACTCCGGAGTCGCGCACCGACAGCCGGACGCGGTCCCCGTCTTGCCGCGCAGTGGCGACGGCGATAACGCGCGGCCGGTCGTCCACCGCCCTCATCGCATCGGCGGCATTGAGGATCAGATTCAGGATGACCTGCTGAAGCTGAACGCGATCGCCCGTCGCGGCCGGCAAGCTCGCATCGAAATCGGTTCTTAGGATGACTCGACTACCCTGAAGCTCGCTCGACAAAAGAGTAAGCACTTCTCGCGCAGCCTCATTCAGGTCGACCTTCTCGGTCGTGGGCTGTCCGCGTGCGAACATAGCCCGTAGACGCTGGATCACCTCGGATGCCCGGTTTCCGTCACGCAGCGTGCGCTGCGCCGTCGCGCGCGCACCGTCCAGGTTGGGTGGATCGGTGGCCAGCATGCGCAGGCAGGTGCTAGCGTTGGTGATGATGCCCGAGAGCGGTTGGTTGACCTCATGGGCGATCGACGCGGTTAAAGCGCCCAGCGTCATGACCCTTGTTACATGGGCGAGCTCGGCGCGGGCCTTGTTCAGCGCATCCTCGGCAACCTTGCCCTCGGTGACATCCTGAAGCGCGCCTAGGAACACGGGCCGATCGACGATCTGTTCGTTCCGATGACCGACGACGTGCGCGTATCTAACAGCGCCGTTTGTCGTGATGATGCGGAAGACGAGATCGAAGTCCGCGCCTTCTGCAGCGCGCCCGAGCACGGCCGCTACCATTTGCATGTCGTCCGGATGAATGGCCGCCTGTATCCTTGGCATTGTGACCTTAGATCCGGGTTCGAAGCCGAAGATGCGGTAGATTTCTGCGGACCATGTGTGGTCGTCGGCCTGCAGATCCCACGTGAAGCTTCCGGTGTGGCTCAACCTCTGGGCTTCGGTCAGGTGGCTGTGGGCGCGCTTGAGTTCGGCTTCGTTCGTCTTGAGGGATTCCTCGGCTATCCTGCTGTCCGTCACATCCTGAACCGCGCCCATGAACACCGGGCGATCCGGGAACTGTTCGAGCCGATGCGCGACCCCAAGCAGGTGCTTCAAGCCGCCCCGCGGCGTCACGATCCGGAAGTCGAAGACGGGATCTTCGCCCGTGATTGCGCGCTCGATCGCGCCCTGGAACGCCGGCACGTCCTCGGGGACCACGATGCTTTGAAGCCTCTGGGTCGTGATCGTGCTACCGGGCTCGAATTCACAGATGCGGTAGAACTCATCGGACCAGGTATGCTCGTCTCTGGCCAGGTCCGCGGTAAAGCTGCCGGTCTTGCTGAGCCGTTGAGCCTCGGCGAGATGACCGTAAGCCCGCCGGAGCTCCGCCTCGCTCCCCTTCAGGGCCTCCTCGGCGTGTTTGCGTTCGTCGATATCGATGAGCAGGTTGTACCAGCGGACGATACGACCGTTCGAATCGCGAAGCGGAAATCCGCGAGACTGAAACCAGCGATAGACGCCATCGAAACGCCGAGCGCGGACTTCGACCTCGAAGGGGGCCCCCGACACGATCGATTGGGCAAAGACCTCGACGGCGCGTGGGCTATCCTGAGGATGAACTGTGTCGCTGGTCTCCCAGCGCTTTAGATCCTCCAGCGTCTTGCCGTAATACTCGAGGATCTGGCGGTTGACGAGTTCGAGCTCGCCGCCGGACGTAAAGACGGCAACAAGGCCGGGTATGCTGTCGACGATCAAGCGCGCATTGCGTTCGCTTGCACGCAGCGCCTCCTCGGCAACTTTGCTCTCCGTAATATCTTGAACGGCGCCCATGAATACAGGTCGACCAGCGATGAATTCGACGACACGCGCGGAGCCGCGAAGATGCTTCACCGTGCCTCGCGGTGTGATAATCCGAAATTGAAAGTCGACGTCGTGGCCGGTGATACCGCGCTCGATTACAGCATCGTACGACTGCAGGTCCTCGGGGTGGACGATGTCCCGAACCCTCTGGATCGAGACCTGGGATCCCGGCTCGAACTCGCAGATGCGGTAGAACTCATCGGACCAGATGTGCTCGTCCTTCAGCAGGTCCGCGGTGAAACTGCCCGTCATGCTCAAGCGTTGGGCTACGGTTAGCTGCGCATAGGCTTGTCTAAGTTCCGCCTCGCTCGCTCTTAGGGCTTCCTCGGCGCCCTTGCTCTCGGTCACGTCCTGAATGGCGCCGATGAACACGGGGCGCCCTTCAACCTGCCCTTTGACATAACCAAAGGCGTGCAAATACTTCAGGGCCCCGCCGGCCGTGATGATGCGAAAGACCTGATCGAAATCCGTCCCGCCGGTGATAGACCGCTGGAAACCAGTATCGAAGGTCGGCAGATCCTCGGGGTGGAGGGCCGCTCGAACCGCGTGCACCGAGATCTTGGTTGCGGGATCAAACTCGAAGATGCGGTAGAGTTCCTCCGACCAGATGTGGTTGTCCGTCATGACGTCTGCCGTGAAGCTGCCCGTCCGACTTAGCCGCTGTGCTTCGGTGAGATAGCGATAGGCCTGCCGGAGCTCTGCCTCGCTCGCTTTCAATGCCGCGTGGGGCGCACCCTCTGTGGGGATGCCTGCGGCTTCCTCCGCCCTTAGCCGATCCTCGATATCGGTGTTGATGCCGCACCATTTGATCACCCGACCTGCCGGGTCGGTTATGGGCGCAGCGCTAAAGAGGAACCTACGATACTCACCGTCGTAACGCCGCAGGCGTGCTTGGACTTCTCCGGGTTCGCCGGTCTCCAGGAACACCCGCCAGCGTCCAAGCAGCCGGTCAACGTCCTCGGGATGGATCGCGGATTGCCAGCCAAAGCCCAACGCCTCGTCACCCTTGAGGCCGGTGTACTCACGCCACCGTCGGTTGAGGAATTCGGCGCGACCATCGGGGCTTGCCGCCCAGACCAAACCAGGAAGTGAATCCGCCAAGGGGGTGAAGAGTTCGAACTCCATACTCTTCTCGTTCGTCCCCACGCGCGCGCACTATCCGGGAAGACCACAAGCCAACAGGCCACAATATTACAAATAGGCACCAGAAATGACATAGATATTACTGTGATTTGAGAATCCCAACGACAGAGGGAGCCGGCGGTCAGAACCGCGCCGCAAAACTGATGCCGTAGGTTGCCGGCTGCCCGACGAACCGTGCGATCGCGTTGCCGTTCGCGAAAACGTTGCTCCAGTAGTACTCATCCGTCACGTTCCTTCCCCAGATCCAGGCGCGATAGCGTGCTTCGTCAAGCTCGATCCCCGCCCGTAGATCCAGCAAGGTGAAGGCGTCGATCTGAAGGATGTCGAGCGCGCCGACGCCCGCGTAGGTTTTGCTGTTGTAGGTAATCGATGTGCCTACGAACCCGTTCATGCGGGCGGAAACGGGGAACGCATAGTCTATGTTCGTGATCGACTGCCACTTCGGCGAGAAGGGGAACGGCGTGCCGGAGTGGTCGCCGAAGTTTGCTCGGCCATCGAAACCGACGAACTGGTCAACTTCCGTCTGCACATAGGTGACGGAGGTGTCGACGGTCAGTCCGCCGAACGGACGAACGAGCAGCTGTGCTTCGAAGCCTTCGACGTGCGATTCCGGGATGGACACCAGAGCCTCAAGCGGCCCGAAGGTTGGGTCGAACGTCGCGCCCCGCAGCTGCTTGTCGCGGTAGTCGTAGTAGAACGCCGCAGCGTTGAACTGGGCACTGCCATCGAACAACGTGATCTTGAGGCCGACCTCGTAGGCAAGCACCGACTCCTGCGGCACGGGCGTAAATTGCGTGACCGTTGACGCGGCGACCACCGGGACGGCGCCAGCCTTGTATCCCTTGCTCACGTTGGCGTAGAGCAGCACGCCGGTGCGTGGCATCCAGTTGATGCCGGTTCGCCAGGACACGCTGTCCTCGTTCAAGCTGTTGTGCACGTTATCCACGGGCTGCAGTCCGTTGGCGGGGTCAAGGACGACGCAGTCGCCGATCTGCGTCGGCGGCTGCGCGCCGGCGCGGAATATGTTCCAGAACCTCGTGAAACGGTCCGTAAGCGCGGACATGCACTGGTCGAAGCTGCGTCGGTCGACATTGTATCGGACAGCTCCTTCGACCATGAGCTGGTCGGTGACGTTGTATTCGACACGTCCAAAGGCAGCGTACGTGTCCACGCGCATCTTGCTCGTCAGTTGTCCCATGTCGGCGTACGCCTCGGGATCCAGTCCTTGGAAAAGGTGGCCGACGTCGTTGTCGCTGAAGAACTCGAGCGGCTCTTCTTTCACGTCGTCATGGGCATAGTTCGCGCCAAGCAGCCAGTTGAATCGTCCCATCTGCCCGGCGGCACGCAGCTCCTGAAAAAAAGCGGACACCCGACCGTCACGGTCGATCAGTTCAGTGAGATGGAAAGGCGTGCCGTCCGGGTCTTGCCCGTAGGCCCTGTCGAAATGGGCATACGAGGTCAGCGACGTGAGCGTGATGTTATCCCTCAAGCTGTAGTCGTTGCGCCAGCTCACGTGATAGAGCGTGGTGTCACTGCCGTAAGGAAAAGGGGTTTTGGTGTCAGGCCGCAAAGGAGTCCAATCGGCGGCGCGCGCCTTGGTCACGACCGGGAACGTCAAGAGGCCAGGAACGGCCAAGGCCGGAATCGCGACGATGGGCTCGATGAACTGGGCCGCGATGCTGTCGGAGCCGTCGTGCGTGACGGTGAGCGCCAGCTGGGATTCGAGCTGCGCGTTGGGGCGCCATTCGAGGATCGCGCGGGCCTGCAGCTCACGGATTTTGCCCAGCTGGTCGCCGGCGCGCGTGATGCTTTCCTGCCAAGGATCGCCTCGTCGCCCCTGAACGGCAATCCGCACGCCAAGCTGATCGGTGATCGGGCCGCTAACAAATCCGCCAACAAGCAAGCGGTTGAACCGGCCGAAGGTTACATCGGCTCCCGCTTCGAACGTCTCAGTGGGCTTGGCAGCGATGTAGCTCACCGCGCCGCCCGTGGCGTTTTGCCCGAAGAGTGTGCCCTGAGGCCCTTTCAGCACCTCGACCCGCGCCAAGTCGAAGGCGACGAGCTTGGTCATGGCGGGGTAAGGTATCGGCGCTTCATCGACGTAGACCATCACGGCTGGCGGCGTTCCGAGGTCGCTGTTGAAGAAGCCGACGCCTCTCAGCGTGAACGAGGCGGAATTGAAGCTGCTCTCCTGAATGGTGAGCCCGGGAACGAGGCGCGGAAGGTCCCCCACCGACGTGATGCCGCGTTCGAGCAGCACATCTCCGGTTGCGGCCGTGATGGAAATTCCAACCGTGTTGACCGGCTGCTCCCGCTTTTGTGCCGTAACAATCACTTCCTCGATCTGCCCCGCGGATGTTACCGCGTCCTGCCCCAGCGCTGCCGTAGGTATGGCAAGTGCCAGAAGCGACGCCTTCGCAGTCTTGGTCCGTAGGGTGGATGCGCGCATGATCCATCTTCCTTCGAGCTTCGGTGAGTAGCACTTCTGGGAGAGCTAACCGGCCGCTCAGGCGCGAGCCGATGGCGTGGTCACCCGAACGTAAAGACGAAGACCTCCGCGCCTGGATCGAGGAACTCGATCTCGAACTGCCGATCCCTGATTGGAGCTGACTGGCGGATCAGCTGATACATCCTGGGCTCGTCGATAGTGCCGTTTCCTGCATCATTCACATCAATACCGTGGGACATGCCTGGTGGCTGTCCGTCAATCGACACGCGGAAACGAACAGGTGTGCCACGTTCAGCCGGAGCCATAACAAGATGAAGGTCACGGGCGTGAAAGCGGTATGAGACCTTCCCGTTTGCCTTGTTTAGTGCCGCGGACTCTCTCCTCATGGTCCAGTCGCCGACGAGGGCCCACGCGTTGAGGTTCATCTTTGTCGGAGCGCCGTAGACGCGCGGTCGATCGAGAAGCGGTTCGCCGAGAGAAGCGAACCGCTCGGCGCGCCCATATCCCACGTAAGTTTCCGGCGTCCTCAGACTGTTCCAGTCCGCGGCGAGCTCTGCACCCTCACCGTGGGCGGAAACGAGCGCGCGATCGAACCCATCGTATCCAGCTTCGGCCAGCAATTGCTGGATCGTGACTTCCAACTGCTCGTAATTGCCTTCGCCAAAGTTTTGGTGTCGAACGCGACCCTGCGCATCGATGAAGTAAAGAGCAGGCCAGTACTGGTTGTTGAAGGCATTCCATATCGCATAGTCGCTATCGATCGCGATGGGATAGTCGACCTTCTGCTCCTTCGCCGCCCAAACGACGTTGTCGAGGTCCTTCTCGAAGCCGAATTCCGGCGTGTGCGCCCCGATGATGACTAGTCCGTGGTCCTTGTACTTCTGCGCCCAGGCCCGGAGGTAGGGCATCGTGCGCAGCCAGTTGATGCAGGAATAGGTCCAGAAATCGATGAGGACCACCTTGCCACGCAGATCCGCAGCTCTCAGTGGTTGCGAGTTGAGCCATGCGTTCGCTTTGCCCAGCGACGCCAGTTCGCTTTCAATTGACAATTTGGCTGTCGCGGCCAACGTCCGCCAGACCATGGTCCCGTTCCCAGCTGAGATGTAGATGGAAGCGCAGAGCGCGCTCAGAAGCATGGCCGCGAGCCAGAAGCGATAGCCTTGCATCATCTGTCATCCGATCCGGCCCCATCGAGTGGAGACAACACGAAGTCGTGGCCTTATCACGCGGGCCCGTGCGAACGATCGAACCAGAGCCGAGGAGCCCGAGCAATTGTACGAAGGTATCGGTGGATTGTTTGTGTGAGGCCGACTGAGACGATCGTATACCGATACTTTGGTACTAATGGCGCGACGATACAGAGGTGCTATGGATATTTTGGGAAAGTGGGACATGGTCGTGGCATGAACAGAATAAGCGAGCGACGTTTGTCGAGTATGTGCCTTGCACCACTGGGGATCGTCACACTGGATGGTGCAGGGATTGCATCGACTCGAGGAACGCATGATAGAGCCACGTACACTCGTCGCCGTCGTTGATGACGATGAGTCAGTGCGCGAGTCGCTACCCGACTTGCTACGGACGCTGGGTTACGATGCAGAGGCATTTGCTTCAGCGGAGGCGTTCCTGACGTCAGGTTCCATCCCTGATACGCGGTGTCTGATCCTCGACATCGCGATGCCCGGCATGTCCGGACCCCAGCTGCAGCAGGAGCTGAAGCGTCGGGGACACATGTTTCCAATCATTTTTATCACGGCTCGAGCGGATAAGGGCGTCCGGGCTGGTCTTCTCCGGAAGGGGGCCGTTGATTGTTTGTTCAAGCCGTTTAGCGAGCAGGACATCCGTGCTGCGCTCGATGCGGCTCTCCCGCGGAGTTAAGTCACGACGGTGTGCTTGTACGACAAGGGACGATGGGGATATACCAATGAACACAGCGATCACCATTGCCGCAGGCCCGAGGTTGTGCGCTATGGCATGTGTCACACCGATAGTGTTCGTTGTCGATGACGACATTTCGGTACGCGAGTCGCTTGAGCTCCTCATTACGCACGGCGGTTGGCGACCGGAGATTTTCGCGTCTGCGCGAGAGTTTCTCGCCCGTCCGCGACCACAATGTCCAAGCTGCCTCCTGCTGGATGTGGGTCTGCCCGATCTGAACGGTCTCGAACTTCAGAAGCGCGTCTCCGGCGATCGCTCCGACATGCCGATCATCTTCATCACTGGCCGCGGCGACATCCCGATGACGGTTCAAGCGATGAAAGCAGGTGCCGTCGAGTTCCTGACAAAACCTCTGACCGCTGACGTTCTCTTGAGCGCGATCCAGAACGCGCTGGAACGCAGTTGTGCGGCCCTCGAAGAGGCAACGAGCCTGACCTCGCTCCGCGGTCGCCACCAGTCCCTCAGCCGCCGTGAACAGGAAGTGATGGCGCTCGTGGTGCGTGGTCAGTTGAACAAGCAAGCAGGTGGTGCACTTGGGATCAGCGAGATCACGGTGAAAGCACATCGCGGGCAAATGATGCGAAAGATGGGGGCAAGATCGCTGCCGGAGCTCGTGAACATGGCTGCCCGGCTCGGCCTTCAAACAGCCGGTAGAGGCTAAGGTAACTTTCCGTATCGACCAACGCCTCGGCCACTCAGAGCTGTGTTCGCGAGCGTGGTGAAATCAATTCCCTTGCCGATGCGTCACATAAATTGACGGAAACGAACGCGCCAACGCGCTCGGAGCAACCAACGCCAAAGTATCAGCGATACCATCGTCCAATGGTTTCGGTGTTACGCCCGTGCCACATCGTCGGCGGGACTTGGACAAATGACTCTCAAAGCAGGGGATGACCATGTGCACCGCGACTTTACGCTCTGCTGGACCGCGTACAGCGAGTAAGAGGGCCCGAATCATCGTGGCAGCCGTGCTGATCGCGGGAAGTAGTTTGGCGCTGTCCATGGCGCACGCGCAGGACGCGGGCATCAAGCGCACCGACCTGATGCGGCACGATCTCAGCGCGCGCGGACGCGAGGTGGTCCAGGTGATGGTCGAGTTCGCCCCTGGAATTGTGTTCCCGAGGCACTCCCATCCGGGCGAGGAGATCGTCTATGTCGTTGAAGGCGCACTCGAGTATCAGCTCGATGGCCAGCCGCCGGTGACGCTCAAGGCGGGCGAAGTCCTGTTCATCCCCGCCGGAGGCGTCCACGCAGTTAAGAATGTCGGCAGCGGCAAAGGGACGGAGCTAGCTACGTATATCGTCGAGAAAGGGAAACTGCTTCTCGTCTTGGCAAAATGAGCAATCCGTAGGGTCGCTAGACCGGAGTGCTAACGGGCTCGGCTTGCAGACAGTTCCGATTTCATGTCGTTTGAATCGCAAAGCTCAGTTTCAGGAATCTGTGTCATTGTGGCTCGCTCATATGATTCTCAATAGAATCATACGCGCAAATGACGTGTCAGTTTATCGTCTTGGAGTGGATGACCAATATGTTGGCTGCGAACTAGTGATAGCCACGGATTATCGCTGATGTCCGCTTATTGCCGGTGAGTTCAACCGGTCAGCGCAACACCTTCTAATCTTTCTGGATGAGGAGGTGGGACATGGTGACGTCACGGATTAGGTTCACGGGGAAACAGAAGGCTGAATTGTGGGAGCGCTGGAAGA
>Ga0137427_10000924_pt1 | contig 13937 bp, 15 predicted proteins | sample EasRivERMZT700_2_FD_102309 | JGI IMG/M metagenome (GOLD analysis project Ga0137427, IMG submission 102309) | Soil microbial communities from meander-bound floodplain in the East River, Colorado, USA - East River MetaG ERMZT700_2 | ecosystem: Environmental > Terrestrial > Soil > Floodplain ...
CGACATTGATTACGTGTTCTCGAACCCGGCCTCCTCCGCCCGCGGTATCCACGAGTCGATCACGACCTATGGCGGCAACAAGAAGCCCGAATTCATCACCTGCATGCACGAAGAATCCGCCGTTGCCATGACGCACGGCTACTTCAAGGTCGCAGGCAAGCCCGCGGCGTCGCTCTCGCACGGCACCGTCGGCCTCCAGCATGCGGCGATGGCGGTGTACAATGCGTGGTGCGACCGCGCGGCCGCGATCATCCTGGTCGGCAACCGCATGGACGCGGTCGACCGCCAGCCGGGCGTGCCGACGATCCACGCCGTGCAGGATCCCGGCCTGCTCACGCGCGACTTCACCAAGTGGGACGACAACCCCCAATCGCTGCAGCACTTCGCCGAATCGATGGTGCGCGCCTACAAGATCTCGATGACGCCGCCGTATGAGCCGGTGCTGATCGCGGTCGAGGAAAAGCTCCAGGAAGAATCGATCGAGCAGCTCCAGCACGGCAAGAAGCTGGTCATTCCGAAGCTGAACCGCGTGTCGGCACCCGCCGGCGATCCGAATGCGGTGCGCGAAGCAGCGAAGCTGCTGGCGATGGCGGACAATCCGGTCATCGTCGCCGACCGCTCCGGCCGCACGCCGGCCGGCGTGAAGGCACTCGTCGAGCTTGCGGAGACGCTGAACTGTCCCGTGGTCGACAATCTCGGGCGCATGAATATGCCCAATCAACATCCGCTCTGCCGGATTGGCGGCGGAAACCTGATCGAGCAGGCCGACGTGATCCTCGGACTCGAGCTCACCGACCTCTGGGGCTCGGTGAACAGCATGGACGACTCGGTCGAGATGCGGCAGGCCTCCCGTCTCAAGCAGGGCGCGAAGCTGATCAATATCAGCATGGCCGACATCTATATCCGCGCCAATTATCAGGACTTCATGCGCTACCAGCCGATCGACATCGCGATCGGTGCCGATGCGGAAGCCACCCTGCCGATGCTCACGGAATACGTGAAGCAGGCGATCCCCGCGGACCGCCGCGCGGTGATCGCCGCGCGCGGCGACGCGGCGAAAAAGGCCCATGCCCAGGCGCGCGAACGCACCTTGCAGGCGGCGGCATCGAGCGCCTGGAACGCCATCCCGATCAGCTCGGCGCGGCTGTCCGCCGAAATCTGGCAGCACATCAAGAACGAGAACTGGGCTCTCGTGTCGCGCGATTCCAGCCTGTCCAACTGGCCGCACCGGCTGTGGGACTTCCGCGAGCACCACCAATTCATCGGCGGGCCGGGCGGCGCGGGCATCGGCTACGGACTCCCGGCTGCGGTCGGTGCCGCGATGGCGCATCGCGACAACGGCAGGCGTCTCGCCATCAACATCCAGAACGACGGCGACTCCATGTACGCGCCGGGCGCGCTGTGGACGGCGGTGCACCACAACGTTCCGCTGCTCACAATCATGTGGAACAACCGCGCCTACCACCAGGAGATCATGCACCTTCAGCGCATGGCCAATTGGCGGCAGCGCGGCGTGGAGAACGCGCATATCGGCACGACGATCTGGTCGCCGTTCGTCGACTTCGCGAAGCTGGCGCAGTCGATGGGCATGACCGGATACGGGCCGATCACCGATCCGAAGGATCTCTCGGCAGCGATCAAGCGCGGCGTCGACGCGGTGAAGGCGGGCGAGCCCGTGCTGATCGACGTCGTGACGCAGCCGCGCTAGGAGGACAGCGATGCGGACCAGGTTCAACGTTCTTGCAACCGCGTCCGTGCTGTGCGCGGTTGCCTTCGGGGTCTCGCCGAGCTTTGGTGGCGCGGCGCCTGCCGGCGACGTGGCGAAGGGCAAGGCTAATTTCGAACGCGTCGGCTGCTGGCAATGTCACGGCCGCGAGGGCCAGGGCGGACGCGAAGGGCCACGCATCGCGGCCCCGGTTCCGATGGCGTACGGCGCGATGTCGGGATTCGTGCGCACGACCAGCGGCGACATGCCGCCCTACACGGAGAAGGTTCTCTCCAACCAGGAGATGACCGACATCTACGCCTATCTCCAATCGATCCCGGCGCCGCCGGATCACAAGACGATCCCGCTTCTCAGTCAGTAGGAGCGATCCGGAGGGGCACGCGCCGATCCAATGAAGTTCGCACTCACTCGGCGCAACGTCGTCACGGCAATTGCCGCTTCATCCGCGTACCTGGCGGCCCCGGTTCGGCTGCGGGCACAGACGCGCACCCGGCCGTCGCGTGATCGCCTCGAGGAAGCACTCGCGCGCATCGCGGACCCGCGGGGCGAAGGCAAGCGGGCGTGCCTCACTGTCTACGCCGATGCGGCGCGCGCGGCTGCAGACGCGGCGGATGCACGCGCGCGGAGCGGGATCAGTCTCGGCCCGCTGGATGGTGCGATCGTCACCATCAAGGACCTGTTCGATGTCGTGGGCGAACCGACGCGAGCGGGGTCGAAGATCCTGATCGATGCCGCACCCGCACGAGAGGACGCGGCTATCGTGCGCCGCCTTCGCGCCGCGGGGGCCGTGATCGTCGCCAAGACCAACATGACCGAGTTCGCATTCTCCATCCTGGGGGTGAACCCGCATCACGGCACCCCCGGCAATCCTGCCGACAGAACGCGCGTTCCGGGCGGCTCCTCGTCGGGGGCCCCGGTCGCAATTCTCGACGGCATGTGCGAGATCGCGATCGGCACCGACACCGGCGGATCGGTCCGGGCTCCCGCCGCGTTCTGCGGCGTCGTCGGCTTCAAGCCGAGCAAATTCCGGGTGCCCACCGACGGCGCGTTTCCGCTCTCCTACACGCTCGATTCGATCGGGCCGCTCGCAAGAACGGTTTCGGCCTGCGCAGCGGCCGACGCCGTCATGGCCGGCGACGAGCCGTGGACGGTGGAGCCCACCCCGCTGCGCGGGCTGCGGCTCAGCATCGCGCAGGGCCTGCCATTGCGCGACCTGGATCAGACGGTCAGCGCCCGCTTCTCAGCCGCGACCGAGGCGCTCAGCCGCGCGGGCGCCACACTATCCGACGAAGCGATCTCGCTGTGGGACGACATCGCCCGGGTGCAGGCGAAAGCGACGTTCTCGTCTATCGAAGCCTGTGACATTCATCGGCAATGGCTGGACACGCGCGCAGCGGACTACGATCAGTTGGTGCGTGACCGCATCCTGCTCGGGCGCAATGCCTCCGCCAGCGACTACGTCGCCATGCAGCGCGAGCGCGCGGTTCTGGTGCGCGCGATGGATGCGCGGCTGGCCGATCTCGACGCCTTGATCATGCCGACGACGCCGTTCGTCGCTCCGACGATCGCCGAGGTTTCGACGCCCGCGGCGTTCGTGCCGAAGAACCTGCTGGGCCTGCGCAACACCTCGCTGATCAATTTCTTCGACCTCTGCGCGATTTCGCTGCCGCTTCCCCGCGCGGGTGGGCTGCCCGTGGGCCTGATGCTCGTCGCCAGAAACGGCCAGGACCGGAAACTTTTGCGGATCGCCGCCGCGGTCGAGAAGCTCTTCGCGGCGTAAAGCTACGGCACCAGTTTCGCGAGGGCGGCCATTACCTCTTCACGCGGCTGCGGAAGCCGGATCGTGAAATCGTTTTCGAGCACAGCGGCGATCTCGTCCGCGCTCTTGAGCTCGCGGCGTTCGGTGCGGCCGTCGGGATAGTGAACCGAGAGGCGGTTGTTCAGCATGCCGAGGCGCCTTCCGGCGGGGAGGCGCGCGACCATCAGCTCGGTGGTGAAGCGCGATTCCGGATGGGTCGCGCAATACCAGTTCGAGACCTCGTAATCCTGGGGCAACTGCTCTTCCACCATGAAGCGGTAAAGCGTCGTCCAGCTACCATTGACCTCGGTTTGCACGTCGAACTGTTCGCCCGCACGCGCGACGCGGAACGGACCGTGCGGGGTTTGCTGTTCGCCCTCATCGAGCAGGCTGAGCGGACCGCTGAGCGCCCAGGCGCCGAAGCCGACATCGGCGATGTACGGGCCTTCCGGCAAATCGACCTTCAGCAACATGTGACTGCGGCGGATGCGCCCCGGCATCTGGTTGATATAGACATGCGCCGCGAGGCCGATGACCTTGTACCCCAGACCGATGAGCGCGAGCGCGAAGAGGCCGTTCTGTTCGAAGCAATAGCCGCCGCGCCCTGCCTGCACGAGCTTCCGCTCCATCGACAGGGGATCGAGGTGCACGCGGCGGCTGAGCAGCGGGTCGAGATTTTCGAAGGCGATCGCGGCCGGGTGCAGGGCGTGCAGCGCCCGCAGCGTGTCGAGCGTGGCCGTACGCGGACCGGAATATCCGATGCGCGCAAGATAGGCGCCGATGTCGATGGTGTAAGGCGCGTCGGTCACGTCCGGCTCCATGATAGTCAAGCGGGTCTGCCCGAAAATGGGGCCAAACGCCAGAGACCTTATCCTCATGACGTAAACTGAGTATAACCGTCTCCACACTCACCCACGCGGAGTCGCCGCCAATGCGCCCTCTGGCCTCGTTCCGATCGCTTGCCACCGGTCTCGCGCTGCTCTTGGCGGGCTCGACGAGTCTCGCCGCTGCCGATGACGGCGAGCAGCTGCTCACGATCGACCACTATGTTCCGGTCCGATCCGTCCTGCCCACGATGGGGGGACAGCAGACGCAAATCTATGTGCGCGAACGCGTGAAGGCCGGCGCGGCCCTCAGAGGCGCGAGCGCCGGTATCGTGCTCTTCATCCATGGCGCCGGGACGCCGGCGGAAGTCGCCTTCGATGTTCCGTACCAGGACTATAGCTGGATGGCGTATCTGGCGAACGCCGGGTTCGACGTCTTCACCATGGATACGACCGGCTACGGCCGCTCCACGCGGCCCGCGGCCATGAACGATCCGTGCAACCTCGCGCCCGAACAGCAGGCCAAGCTCATCCCCGCTCTCATCGCCAAGCCGTGCGGGCCGAACTACCCGTATCAGCTGACGACGATTGCCTCGGACTGGAACGATGTCGGCGCGGTGGTGGATTACTTGCGCACGCAGCGGCGGGTGCAGCGCGTCAGCCTTGTCGCGTGGTCGCTCGGGGGCCCGCGCTCCGGCGGCTATGCCGCGCAAAATCCCGACAAGATCGAGAAGCTCGTGCTGCTTGCACCCGCCTATAGCCGGGACATGGCGGCGGCGCCACCGATGCTGCCGGCGCCGGGCGTTGCCATGAACACGCAATCGCGCGCCGATTTCGACGCGAACTGGGACCGCCAGGTGGGCTGCACCGAACAGTACGATCCCCTGGCATCGCAATCGGTGTGGACGGCCATGCTCGCCTCCGATCCGGTAGGCGCCACCTGGGGATCCGGCGTGCGCCGCGCGCCTCAGACCACGAGCTGGGGCTGGACGACGGATGTCGTGAAGAGGACGCAGATCCCGACTCTGATGGTCTCCGGCGTCCACGACAAGCAGGTGCTCTCCGAGCGCGTGCGCAACCTCTATGCCGATCTCGGATCGCCGCAGAAAGTGTTCATCGATCTCGCCTGCTCGTCGCACAACGCGATGTGGGAGAAGAATCACCTGCTGCTGTTCCGGGCGTCGCTCGAGTGGCTGCAGTCCGGGACGGTGAGCGGCATGAAGACCGGCGTGCTCCGGCTCGGCTACGGCGACTAGCCGTTCGCCTCTTCGAAGCACTTCTTCGGTTCCAGCCTGAGCAGGGCTTCCAGGGACGGATTGGAGCCGGCGGCAAGAATTTGCAGGCTCGACACCTGATCGAGGCGCACCGAGGTGTAGCCCTCCTTGGTCTTCTGGTCGAACTGCACGTAAAGGCATCCTTCCACGGCGATGAGCTTGCCCCGGCAGCGCCCCGCCGGCGACGCCCGAGACCTGGACCCGCACCGGCCTGTCAACCAGTGCCGCATTATCCGCGGCGAGGGGGTGCCGGCGAGGTCTAACGCGAGTTTGGAGGATGAGCGACTCAGTCAAGGACGCTTCGAAACGCTGCCGCCGCTTTGTTGTACCTTTTGAGCCACAGTTCGACCGGAATCCGTGCTTATCCTGCTGGAAATGAGAACCCACGCGCGGTTTTGGTTGTATCCATCGGCAACCGCACGCGCGCGAGGGCGTTTTAAGACTGCGTTAACCCTCGCGGGCTCCTAGTACATGCTTGGGGTCCTCATCTACCTTGGAGGCCACAGTGCATGTCCGCCGGGGGGGCAAAAAAGAAATGAACGAGGTCGAAGCGCCTTTGGCGTCCCTCGAAGATCGGTTGCTTGCCGAATACCGAACGCATGTCGCTCAGAGCGGCGCCGAAAGACGCGTAGCTCTGGTTGACAGTTCTTCACCTGCCCACTTTGCGATAGTCACCGAACAACTCCTCTATCTGGCGCAGAGCCGAGTTCGTATCTTTTCGAACTACCTGAGTCGCTACAGTCGACACGGTCACCAACTGGAGCACCGGAATGGAGAGCGTCCAGGGCAGCCAGTATGGGCGGCTCGTGCTCTACGCGATGCCGCATGCAGTTTTCTTCGGACCGATCGCACGCAACTTGACATTATTGTTCGCGAGAGCATTGATTTCGAAAACAACGATCCGCGAACGCACCCGTTCCTTTCTGCAGTAATCCAAGACCCCTTGCGAAAAGGCAATGTAACGCTGCGAGTAGCCCGCGATTCGGTTAATCCCTACTTCGATCTCTTTAGGCATAATTTTGTGGTGGTCGACGAAGTCGCATACCGGCATGAAATCGGCGATGCGTTAAGAGCAGTTGCTCAATTTGGACCAGATGGCAAAGCGCTAGTATTTGTGCGCGCATTCACTCTCATGGAGCGAGATATCGAGGTTGAGGCGGCCAAAAACCTGGTAACGTCGCCCCTGGTCGCGAGCTTTAGTCCGAACGACAATGACCTTGAGAGACCGGGCCATGCCATCCCGGACCTGCTAACAATCGATTGGTCGAGATACTCCAGCCACCAGAGTTCGCGCGTCGGGCCGAAATTAGAGACCGCGTATTAGGCGTAACGCGTAAAGCCCCATCGTCATGACTCTATCTTTGGCCAATGCCCAAAGCCCACGATCTAGAGCCCTCGCCGCCGGCCAGGAGCCGTGCAACTCGGCTCCGGCGAGCATTTGGAATATTCATTCGAAACGTCACTGATAAACTCTGGTCGGTGGCAGCCTATACTTCGAATATCTCCCACGTCCTATTGGATCGTCGGCACATTCACGGTCGGTCGTTTGCGCGTTTCTGTCTGCGTGGCATGATATTCGTCATCGTAATTGCTTGTTTGATTCTCAGTCTTGCACCGCTTAATTTTGTGGTTTGTATCTTCTTGCAGGAACCGGCTGCGCGTACAAATAACGGCTTGCTTGCTACACTGATTAACGTCTCTGCAATAATAACCGCGCCGATTCAGCTCCTATCAAGACTGATCCTCGACGGTTCCCCACAGTTTGCCGCTCAGTCTCCAACCAATATCAAAGTTTCTGACTTAGGGACGATACTTCAAGCGCTCTTTGGCTTCAGCATCGGACTCGGCATCGTTTTTGCCCTCACCAAATTTGTCAGAACAATATTTGCCGGTCTTGAAGCTCGCGCTCAGAAAGAGGTGAAACGCGCCAGCGACCTCACCAGAGGAATCGACGACTTAACGCCTGCAGAGTGGTATCGAGAGGTCGTGTCACCATTTCTACGTGGAATGAGACGTCAACTTCGCTTTGTTGAGGGAACCGTTTATGCGACTTTTTTCTTTACCGCTTCGGTCGCAGGGCTTCTTATGATGCTTTCTCCTTGGCATCCGAACCTTGCACTCTATCCAGAATTGGAACAGCCGTTTGTACTCTTTACGATCGCGCCATTTGTTCAAACGCTTGCCTTAATTGTTATCTGGGCCGTAAGCCGACTATTTCCAGTCTGCCTATTTCCGACGACGAGAGAGAACGCTCGGCTAAACCATGAAGTTCGAATTCAACACGAGGAATCGATTTCCGCAATTGCCAAGATCGTCGATGAGAAAGAGGGGGCTCCAGGTTAGGACTCTTGCGGTCGCGCGAGTCACGTCACCGCAAAAGGTGTTCATCGATCTCGCCTGCTCGTCGCACAACGCGATGTGGGAGAAGAACCACATGCTGCTGTTCCGTGCGTCGCTCGAGTGGCTGCAGTCCGGGACGGTGAGCGGCATGAAGACCGGCGTGCTCCGGCTCGGCTACGGCGACTAACCGTTCGCCTCTTCGAAGCACTTCTTCGGTTCCAGCCTGAGCAGGGCTTCCAGGGAGGGCTGCGCGCCGTTGGTGAGAATTTGCAGGCTCGACACCTGATCGAGACGCACCGAGGTGTAGCCGTCTTTGGTCTTCTGGTCGAACTGCACGTAAAGGCATCCTTCCACGGCAATGAGCTTGCCCGGTAGCGCGCCACCGGCGACGCCCGAGACCTGGACCCGCACCGGCTTGTTAACCAGTGCCACATTGTCCGCGGCGAGCGCAGTGCCGGCGAACATCAGGCCCGATACGGCGATTGAGAGCTGTGTTCGAAACATGTCTAGACCTGCATTTTCTTCCGATGGATTGACAAGAATGTGCAGAACCAGCGCATAAATGTACATGCTCGAGAGCCACCCCGTTGCGGAGAAAATCTTTGCCGTCGCGCCGATGATGGATTGGACGGACCGGCATTGCCGCGTCCTCCATCGCCACCTGAGCGCGCGCGTGCGGCTCTACACGGAGATGATCACCGCCGACGCGATCCTGCATGGCGACCGCGAGCGCCTGATCGGGTTCTCGGCAATCGAGCATCCGGTGGCGCTTCAGCTCGGCGGATCCGAGCCCGCGAAACTGGCCGCGGCGGCGAGGATCGGCGCGGATTTCGGTTATGACGAGATCAACCTGAATGTGGGCTGTCCTTCGGACCGCGTGCAGTCGGGCTGTTTCGGCGCCGCCCTGATGCGTGAGCCCGAGCGCGTGGCCGACTGCGTCGCGGCGATGCGCGAAGCGGTTTTGATTCCGGTCACCGTCAAGTGCCGCATCGGCGTGGACGACCAGGACCCGAGTGTGGCCCTGCCCGCCTTTGTCGAGGCATGCGTACAGGCTGGCGTCGATGTGTTCGCCGTGCACGCGCGCAAAGCGTGGCTCTCGGGCTTGAGCCCGCGCGAGAACCGCGAAGTGCCGCCGCTGGACTATGGGCTGGTTTACGAGCTGAAGCGCGCCAAACCGGAACTCACGATCCTCATCAACGGCGGGATCGGCTCGCTCGAGGAGGCGCAGGCACATCTCGCCCACGTCGATGGCGTCATGCTGGGGCGCGCGGCCTATCAGACACCCGCGATCCTGCTCGGCGTCGATGCACAATTCTTCGGCGATGCGCCCCGCGACTTGTCGGACGCGGTCGTGGCCTATGTGGACTACATCGCCGCGCGGCTGGAAGACGGCGTGCCCCTCAACGCGATGACCAAGCACATGCTGGGCCTGTTCCACGGCCGCCCCGGCGCCCGCCTGTTCCGCCGCCATCTCTCCGAGAACGCGACGCGCAAGGGCGCGGGCATCAACGTGCTGCGTGATGCCTTGGCGTATTTGGAACGCGAGCGCGCGGAAGCCGCCTAGATTTTCTGATCGTACTCGCCGACTTCGGGGTATTTCTTCAGCCGCGTGTCGATGTCGTGGAACATCGCCCGCATGCGCTCTTTGGACACGGGGCTTTCGCAGACCACGACGAGCGACGGCTTGTTCGAGGAGGCGCGCACGAGGCCCCAGGTGCCGTCTTCCACCGTCACGCGCACGCCGTTGACGGTGACGAGGCGTGCGATCTTCTGGCCGATGACCGTCTCGCCCTTGGCGGCGAGCTGTTGGTATTCCTTCGTGATGGCGTCGACGACCTGATATTTGCGCTCGTCGGGGCAATACGGCGCCATGGTCGGCGAGCCCCAGGTCTTGGGCAGCTCGTCGATCAGCTCGGAGATGCGCTTGGTGCCGGCGCGGTCGAGCATCTCCAGCACCGCGATGGCAGCCACGATCGAATCGTCATAGCCGCGACCGATCGGCGGGTTGAAGAAATAGTGGCCGCTCTTCTCGAACCCGGCGATGGCGCCAAGCTCGCTGGTGCGCCGCTTGATATAGGAATGACCGGTCTTCCAATAATCCGTGACGACGCCGTTCGCCTTGAGCACGGGATCGACCTCGAAGAGCCCTGTCGATTTCACGTCGACCACGAATTTCGCATTGGGAATCCGCTCGGACAGATCGCGGGCGAGGAGAACGCCGACCTTGTCGGCGAAGATCTCGTGGCCGTGATCGTCGACGACACCGCAGCGATCGCCGTCGCCGTCGAAGCCGAGCGCCAGCTCGGCGCCTGCGCGCTTCACCTCCTCGCCCATCGCGCCCAGCATGTGCAGGTCTTCGGGGTTGGGATTGTATTTGGGGAAATTCCAGTCGAGGGCGGTGTCCATCGACACGACGTCTGCGCCGATTCGCGCGAGCGCGTCGGGCGCGAACGCACCCGCCGTACCGTTGCCGCACGCAGCCACCACGCGGATCGGCCGCGAGAGCCGGTGTCCGCGCGTCACCTCCTTGAGATAGGTCTCGCGCATGTCCTTCACGCGTGTGTAGCTGCCGCCGGAACGCGGCTTCGCGCTCGCCGCGAACACGATCTCCTTCAAGCGGTTGATCTCGTCGGGGCCGAAGGTGAGCGGCCGCGCCGCGCCCATCTTGACGCCGGTCCAGCCGTTTTCGTTGTGGCTCGCCGTCACCATCGCGACCGCCGGCGCGTCCAACGCGAACTGGGCGAAATAGGCGACGGGCGATAGCGCCAGGCCGATGTCGTGCACCGCGCAGCCCGCGCTCATCAGGCCGAGCGTCAGGGCCTGTTTGATGGTCAGAGAGTAGGACCGGTAATCGTGGCCGACCACAACCTTGGGCTCGATGCCACGCTCGTGGAAATACTCGCCCAGCGCCAAGCCTAGCGCCTGGACACCGATGAGGTTGATCTCCTTCTCGTAGAGCCAGCGGGCATCGTATTCGCGAAATCCGTTGGGAGCGATGAGCGGCTCGCTCTCGAAAGCCGCGGTGTTGGGCTTGATGTCGTTTCTGGGGGCACCGAACATACAGACTCCTGCCTTCGCCTCTTCAACAACGCAGAAGCGGTCAGAGAGGGTTGGACGGCCTAGCGTGTGTCGTCAACGAGATTTCTTGGCGCGCGGCGGAACTCGCAGAGAAAATCGCCGCGCGCGCTGTTGAGGATGAAGCGCAGCGACTGCTGGAACCGCGCACCGTCCGGCGACAGCGAATCCTCGTTCGTCGGCAGGATGACCCCTTCGACGAGATACAGCCGGCCAAAGCGGTAGAAGAGCGCGATGGCCGAGCGGCTGCCGTCGTGACCCACGATGCTGAGCTGGCGGCCCAGGATCCGGTTCACCCGGTGGGGCACATCGACCACAACTTCGCCGCTTGCAGTGAGGTGTCCGATCGCTTCGCCGACCGCTTGGGCCTCGTTCTGGTGCGCTCGTGACAAATCGGCGACGGTCACCCTATAGAGCGCACCCGACTGCCGAACCGAATAGATGCGGGCGTCCACTTTCGTGCCTTCGCCGGTGGCGTAGGTTCCGCTTTCGATTGTGGGCTCTGCGGGAAATCGAATGGCGAAGCCGGAGTAGCGGTACTCCCGCCACGTCTGGGCTTGCGCCTGACAACACAGGAACAAGGACGCAGCGGCGGCCAGCACGACAAACCGCCGGGCCGTCAGCACCGCAAGCGCCTCCGCGACGCGGGCTACTGCCCCGACCATCCCAGGGTCTGCTGGAATCGCGTCGCCTCGCCGGTGCCCTTGTCAGGATGCGCAGCGAGAAGCTTCCCGTTGGCGACGTAAAGTTTCTTGTCGCGGAAGAAAACCGCCACCGAAGCGCGGCTGTCGTCCTTGCCTTTGATGCTGAGCTGCCGGCCGTAGGTCGAGTTGATGCGATGGGGGATGTCGACCAGCACTTCTCCATCCGCGATCACTTGCTTCACGGCCTGGTCGATCGCGGCCTCCTCTTGCATGGTCTCTTGCGAGAAATCCGCAACCGTCACAGCATAGGAAATGTTCTCGTGCTCGAGCGAATAGATACGTGCTTTCACCGTCTTTCCATCGACCGTCGTGTAAGTACCGTCCTCGACTTTCGGATCGGCGGGCAGGTGAACGTAAAACCCGTTGTCCGGATAGTCGTATTCCTTCCAGGTCTGCGCCGAGGCGGGCAGCGAGACGATCAGGGCGGCGGCAACGAAGGCAATGAGGCGCATGACATCTCCTTCACGGGCTAATCGAGCAGGCGAACGGCCTGCTGGAAGTAATGGATGCCGGCGCTTCCGGCCGGATCCGAATTTTGTAGGGGATAAATCACCTTGAGCTGGAGCAGCTTGTTCCCGATCAGAAATATGGCATCGGTATAGCTGGTGCCGTCTGGACCCTCAACGCGCAGCTCGCGGCCGTAGTTCCAGTTGAGCCGGGCGGAGACATCGTGCGTGAGCCGGCCGATGGCCATCAGCCGATCGGCCGCTTCGTCGATCGCTTCATCGCGGCCGGGCCGGGCATCCGCGAAATCGGCAATCGCAACGGCGTAGACCACGCCCCCGGAATCGAACGAATAGACACGCTCGGTGACCGAGGAAGCGAGGCGGGTCGCATAGGCGCGCTCGGCGAGGACAGGCTCGCCCGGGTAGCGGGCGGCAAAGCCATCCTTCGGAAACGGGTACTCCTTCCAGCCGGCTTGGGCGCCTGCCGGCGGGGAGGCAAGAAGCACGGCGAGCGCCAAGCCGGCACTCATGCGGGACATTGTGACCGAAGCACGCATAGTCGAATCCTGGCATAAAATGACCGGCGCCGCCCCCGCCCTGGTATCAGGACTTCGCTATTTTATACCAGATTCTGATGTGGTATAATATGTTATACAGGAGATTAGTGTAGTTATGGTCGATGCGATCCTGACCCTGGGCTCGGACAACCGCGCCGCGCTGCGCCGTCTGGTCGAGAGCCTGAACCTGCCGCGGCTCGAGGCGGGATGGGTCTGGCTTGCGGGCGCCGGGCCGGGCGATCCAGGCCTCGCGTCGCTTCACACGCTCTCGGCGATTGCCGAGGCCGAAGTGATCTTCGTGGACGCCCTCGTCAACCCCGCGCTGCTCGCGCTCGCCCGGCCGGATGCGGAAATCATCGACTCGGGGAAACGCGGCGGCCGACCCTCGCCATCGCAGGATACGATTTCGCGCCGCCTGATCCTTGCGGCGAGGCGTGGCGGACGCGTGCTGCGCCTGAAAGGCGGCGATCCCTTCGTCTTCGGCCGCGGCGGCGAGGAAGCGCTCGCGCTGGTTCGCGCTGGCATCCCGTTCCGCGTCGTGCCCGGCGTGACGGCGGGCATCGGCGGTCTCGCCTATGCCGGCATTCCGGTCACCCACCGCGACGTCAACCAGGCGGTGACGTTCGTCACCGGCAGCGGAGTCGACGGTAAGGCGCCCGATCTCGACTGGGAGTCGATCGCAAGAGGTTCACCGACGATCGTGCTCTACATGGCGCGCAGGCATGCGGGCGAGATTGCAGCGAAGCTCATTGCTGCCGGACGCGCTTTGAGCGAGCCCGCAGCCATCATTAGCAGCGCCTCCCTGGATCAACAGACGACAACCGTCACCACGCTGGGCGAACTTGGAGAGCGCGCTGCCGACGCGCAGACGCCGGCCATCCTCGTGATCGGCGAGAACGTGCGCCTCGCGGAAGGGCTCGATTGGCTTGGCGCCGCCACGCAAGGGCGAACGCTCGATCCGGATCCCCTCCGGCGTCACCGCCTCAGCGAGGCCGGATAAGACCATCTCTAATGATTGGCTTAACCGCAGTTTAGTGCGCTTTCCCTATCGTGCGCCGAGCAATCCCGGAACTTCGGCATGGCGCGCGCACAATTTCACAAGAACCAGCGGGTCTACGTGCGCCCGGTCGGAACCTGGGCGCAAATCGAGCGCGTGGTCCCGCACTGGACGAAGGGTCTCGAAGAGCCCATCC
>Ga0137427_10000927_pt1 | contig 13935 bp, 11 predicted proteins | sample EasRivERMZT700_2_FD_102309 | JGI IMG/M metagenome (GOLD analysis project Ga0137427, IMG submission 102309) | Soil microbial communities from meander-bound floodplain in the East River, Colorado, USA - East River MetaG ERMZT700_2 | ecosystem: Environmental > Terrestrial > Soil > Floodplain ...
AATGTTGCCAACTTGCTGCTTGCGCGCGGAGCCGCGCGCCAGGGAGAACATGCGATCCGTTCAGCACTGGGCGCCGGGCGCGGCCGATTGATCCGTCAAACACTCACCGAGAGCTGCCTGCTGGGCGTTTGCGGAGGAATCGCAGGGTTCGTTGTTGCATTGGGCGGCGTTGACCTTTTAAGGAATCTCGCTTCGGATTATCTGCCGAGGCTTTCCGGCATCGTCCTGGACGTCCCGGTATTGGTGTTCACTTTGGCCCTCTCGGTCCTTACGAGTGTGCTGTTCGGATTGCTGCCGGCATTACAGTTGTCGCGCGTATCCCACATGGAAGTCATCAAAGCCAGTTCGCCGATGAAGAGTTCGAGGCGTCATCTCACGCGCGGCAGCATCGTCATCGCGGAGACCGCCATGGCCGTTGTCCTGCGCTGAAGCTGTCGAATGTGAATCCGGGGTTCGATCCCACGAACGTACTGGCATTCCAGGTCGCGCTCCCGCAGCCAGTAAATCCCAACGCGCTGAGTGAGGAGTTTACTCAGGAATTCCAGTCGCGGCTTCAATCGCTGCCGGGCGTCATGTCGACAGGTTTTTCCAACGCGTTGCCGCTGATACCAAGAACCGGGTTCTCGCAGCCCCGCATCGAAGGTGCGCCAATGTCGATGCAAGGCATCCCGGAGTTTCGAGAGGTCAGCCGCAGCTACTTCACTGCGATCGGACAGCGGTTGCTCGCCGGACGCGGTTTTCTCGAAAGCGATGCAACGGGACAACCGCGCGTCGCGATCATCAACCAGACAATGACCCGCTACTTTGGAGGCGAGAGTCCGATCGGAAAAACGATCACGCTCGCGAAGAATCCCGCAGAAATCGTCGGCATCGTCGATGACATCCACGATCAGGCCCTGAGTGTGGAGCCGAGGCCGCAGGTGTACATCGATGTGCGGCAGAGTCTTGGCCGGACACGCAACGCACAGGCTTTCAACTGGGCTTACTTCGTCGTGCGTGGCGACCGACATCCGTCATCCCTGATTCCAGATGTCCGAAACATTCTGGCGCAGATGATTCCCGGCGCCACGCTGAGGCTCAATGTCGCGGACATGGAACAGGTTTTGTCGAACTCGATCGCGCTGCCGCGACTCTATGCCGTTCTACTCGGTGTCTTCGGAGCCGTTGCCGTTCTACTGGCGATGATTGGTGTTTACGGCATCACCACATATTCGGTTGCAAAGCGAACGCGAGAGATGGGAATCCGCATCGCGCTTGGCGGCACACCACGGGAGGTATTGTCGCTCGTGCTCAAGCAGAGCGTGATGCTGGCGACGATTGGGACCGCGCTCGGCCTTGGATGTGCGGCCATGGTGACTCGATATCTCGAGGGTATGCTCTTCGGCCTAACGCCGCTCGATCCGATGACGTTTGTTGCCGTCCCCGCCGTATTCGTGCTCATAGCCTTGCTGGCAGCTTATGTACCTGCCCTGCGCGCGACTCGAGTCGATCCGTTGATCACGCTGCGGCACGAGTAAGAAGCTTATGGGGCTGGCCGATAGCCCAGAGCGGGGTATCGGTGCGGATGAAAATCTGTCCATTCACGAAAACCAGTGAGCTCAGCGTGTAATCGTCGGACTGTTTCTCAAATCCAATGCGTTCGAATCCTGCACCGGAAGGTTCGGTTCCGGAACAGATCACCGCGACTTCGATTGATCGCGAAAGCCACAACCACAATCGACAGACTGTCATCGACTCTCCAATGTAGGCGCGGGCTAAAACCCGCGACTATAGCAATGATTCTATAGACAGCATTTTTCGAATCGCTTAACACGCACGGAACAATCTTCACCGGGCACTTGCCAGAACGCGGTTTCTGTATCCTTCGCCAAAGGATCGTTGAGAGGATTACTCGCGTGTAACGCCGAAGGGTTTAGCCATCCGATTCTCAACTCCCGATAAGTCGACTTCGGAGAAGTTGAGAAGCCCAGTGGCCGGTTAGTGGAAGACCGCCGATATGCACTACACATGCTGTCGGCTCCGCGAAACGGATATCGCTTAAGTGAATCTCAGTTGTCCTTATCCTCTTTCTCGTCCTTGATCAGGTCGGCAGATTCAGCTCGAAGAACCGGAACGTCTGTTTCAATGATGGCCCAAACCAAAGCGTCATCTACAGTCGGGTACTCATGGGTCAATTGATTGCGGAAGTCGACAATCCGACGCGCCCGTGTGATCGACTCAAAAGTACCAGGAGCAATCCGAGAAAGCGTCGCCATCGCTTCGCCAATGAGTATGAACTCCCGCTCGACAGAGGAGCGGACGAGACGGTTCCGTTGAATTCCTGAAGACTCAGGTTGAGCGTGGCAGTCGTGATTGCATCGCAAGATTCGAGGATGTCGGCAAGATAGGCACGCGGGTCACGCGGCATAAAGCAATTGCTTCGTACGCTCGATTTCACGGGAGACATAACGATTCTTGATGGCATCCGCCATGACTAGATCGATTTCCCGGTTCAAGAGCGTTCGAAGCTCGTCAAGCATACCGAAGTAGGCGTCAACCCGAGCATACGACGCCATGGGCTTGAACTTCACGAGAAGATCCACGTCGCTCTCTTCCGTCCTGAAGTCCTCTCGCAGCGACGATCCAAACACCTCAAGGCGTTCAACTTGGAAACGGGAACAAACCTCTGCAATGGCCTGACGTTTTCCCTCGAGTAGTCCGAGCATTTGTAGACTCCTCGGCCATTGTACACCGCAGGCCAGAGAATCCGCATGGCCGGTCTTGTCGGCAAACCGGACATGAATTCAACCAACTGCTACAGGTTCATAACAAAACAGCCGCTCCGATTTTGGACCGGCTGTCTCATTTCTACCCTTGGTCCGATTGCTAAGTTCGGGCTCGTTATTTCTCAGGCACGGGCGGCTTGACGCTCGTTGCGGGGCGGGTCCCCTTGAGGATCCACCGCTGGATTCGCCGGCCATTGCCTGCCTCGCCCGTGTACATTCGGTTCTTCGAATCGATCGCGATCATGTGCGCCCGAATGAACTCGCCTGACTGCCGGCCCGGCTTACCGAACCGGTCCAGAATCTGCAGGTCCTTGCGTCGCAGTATCCAGACGCGCATGTTGGTACCGTCCATCAGGTACAGCAGGCTTTGCTCCGGGTCCCTCGACAACTGCAAGCTGAAGCCGCTCCCCGAACCGCCGGTCTCGGGACGAACAAATTTCTCCATCAGGTATTCGCCGTTCTGCCGGAACACCTGGATGCGGTTGCCGCGCCGGTCAGACACATAGATCAGCCCGTCCTTTGTGCCGACGAGTCCGTGCAGAGTGGAGTACTGCTGGGGCGGGCTGGCCGGATTGACCGGATATTGATACTTCTCGTCGTCGCGGGGCGGCTTGCCGTACGCGCCCCAGTGGCGGAGATATTTGCCTGTCGCGGCGTCGTATACCACTACGCGTTTGTTGCGGTAACCGTCCGCGATGAAAATCTCGTTGGTTTTCGGCTCGACGTAGAAGTTGGCGGGACCACCCAGGTGATCGGGGTCGTTGCTCCCCTTGTTGACGCCGGGCTCCCCGATGGTCATCAGGTGCTTACCGGCCTTCGTGAATTTCATCACGTGGGTCCCGTTGCTCGTACCCATCCAGACGAAGTTGTTGTGATCGATGTAAATGCCGTGCTCCTGGTTGAACCAGGTGTAGCCTTCACCCGGACCGCCCCAGGCCTGTAACACCTTGCCATCGGGATCGAGTTCGAGTACGGGCGGAGCGGGGAAGCAGCAATCGGCGATCGGGGGCTTCACCGCGGCGCCGATTTCCTGATCGGTCAGACTCGACGGCATGTGGATCACCCAAAGGTGATCGTTATCGTCCGCGAACAGGCCCCTGATATCCCCAAGGATCCAGTCGTTCGGAAGCGTCGGCGGCCAGGTGGGATCGACCTCGTAGATCGGAAGTTTGTCCGCTGTTGGCGAGCCTGCTGCCGGCTTGGCATTGGCTCCCTGGGAGCGGGCGCTGCCGGTCCACAGAAGCAACATGGCGAAGGCGACGAGTATCCGTGAATATCTCATGATGGTTCGGCTCCTTTGGTTGATTACCGCTGGCGGGTTGGCGATCAGGTGTCCGCCCGCGATGATTATCGATGCAATTCCCGGATTGGTCAGCAAAAAATCATCTGAAGGCCTGGAGTACTCGAGTTTTCGAAATTGGCGCTGCTTAGTGTATTATGCTCCTTATGAGTATACTCAGAAAGAAAGTAGACCCGAATTGGTTCCTTCCGCTGACGGCCGTAGAGTTTGAAATCATGCTCTCGTTGGCGCGCGAAGACCTGCATGGCTACGCGATCATGCAGGAGGTCGAACGACGGACCGAGGGGGTTACGGTTTTACGCCCGGGGACGCTCTACCGCGCGATCTGTCGTCTGTTGGAAAGCGATCTGATCGATGAAGTGGAGGCATCCAGTCCAGCCGAGGATCAACGGAGGCGCTGCTACCGGCTCACACCATTGGGACACAGGGTGGCCGTTCTCGAAGCAAGGCGTCTGGCAAGGCAGATTCGCGTCGCAAGATCGCTGAAGTTGCTGCGCGGCGAGCGCTGAGGACGATTTCATGCGCTTCCTGTCGATGATCTTCCGGCTTTTTCTTTTGGCCTATCCGCGACCTTTCCGAAAGCGTTTTGGCGAGGACATGCGGCTTGCTTTCGAAGAGAGGCTGCGGCTGTCGCTCAAAAAAGGACCACTTTCTAATGCAGCGGACATTTGCGCCGGTTTCGCGGATGCCGTGATTAACGGTCTGGTTGAAAGACGGATGATGCGCCGCTTCTATCGGCGAAGAGGAGATTCCACGTTGACGACACTGAACCAGGACCTTCGAGTCGCTTTACGCAACTTGAGACGACGGCCCGCTTTCGGCATGGTGGTGATTCTGACTCTTGCGGGAGGCATCGGGGCAACAACGGCGATGTTCAGCATCGTCAACGCCGTGCTGCTTCGACCGCTGCCCTACGTCCAACCGGAAAAGCTCGTGATGGTTTTTTCGAAAAATCTTTCTCCTCTCGCCGATCCCCATGTGGAGCGCGGTTCGGCCGGCGCTTTCGAGAGCGGCCTGTCGATCCCTGACCTGCAGGATCTCAGACAGGCACAGAGCGTCGAAGGCTTCGCCACGGTGACCGGATTCCAGCCCGTCCTGACGGGGCTGGGCGACGCTTCCCGCATCAACGGAGCTGCGGTTTCACCGAATTTCTTTTCGATTCTGGGGACGCCGCCGGAATTCGGACGTGATTTCGAGCCGGACGATAACTTCCTCGCGGGCAAGCCGGCCGTTATCCTGAGCCACGGCTTCTGGCAACGCCGACTGGGTGCCAACCCGGACATGATCGGCCGCACGATCACCCTGGATCGAGTTGCCTACCGGATTGCCGGCGTCTTGCCTTCCGGTTTCCATTCGCCTGACGGTATGAACTGGGAACTCTACCGTGCGGTAATTCTTCGCGCCACGCCGACCAATCGTGGTACTCGAATCACTCCCGTCGTCGCCCGACTTCGCAGCGACGTTGCAACCGGCCGTGCCGAATTGTCATCGATCGCCGCCGCTCTCGCCGCCCGGTATCCGGAGACTAACAAGGATTTCAGCGTTTCAATCGTGCCGCTGACTGATCTCATACCCCGGGAGACAAGTACGGCGCTCTGGATCCTGATGGGGGCAGTGGTGCTGGTCCTGCTGATCGCGTGCGCGAACATCGCGAACCTGATCCTGGTTCAGGCCGCTGGGCGGGAACGTGAATTTGCAATTCGGTCCGCCGTCGGAGCGTCGCGACTCCGGTTGATTCAGCAGTTCCTGGTCGAAAGCTTTGTTGTTTCTCTGACCGGCGGGAGCCTGGGTATTGTCCTCGCCTTTTGGGGTGTTCAGGCGCTGGTTGCATTTGGTCCGGAAGGTATTCCGCGGCTGGATCAGGCTACAGTCGATATGCGTGTCGCCGCCTTTGCCGTCGTTCTGACGATTATGACGGCCGTTATCTTCGGGCTCGTTCCCGCGGGGCGAGCATCGAACATGCGGAAATCCCGGCCCACTAGCATTCTGGTGATCGCTCAGATCGGCCTGGCGATCGTTCTACTCATCGGCACGGGTCTCACTCTGCGCAGTCTGATGCTGCTTCAGTCGGTCAATCCGGGCTTCAAAACGGATCGCATCACCTCGTTCTACACTTCGATGTCGCGCGTGGATTTTCGCAGCGTCGAGCAATCGGCCCAGTTGTTTCGCGAGATCGAGGAGAGGTTGAAGGCGGTTCCGGGCGTCGAGTCGGTTGGCGCGACTCTGCAGTTACCGATCGTTGAGCATGATGTGGATCTGACCGCACTCACAATTCTCGACCGCGCGCCGGTACCGGAGCACGAACGTCCGACATCGCGACTTTTGATTTCAACGGCTGGTTACTTTGCAACCATGTCGGTTCCGCTATTGCAGGGACGTTTCTTCAGCGAAGCGGACCGGCTGGATAAGCCGGGCGTGGCAATCATCAACGAAGCGCTGGCCGCCCGTCTTTGGCCTGGTCAGAACCCGATCGGTAAGCGGGTCGCGCTGGACCTTCTGCTGACGCCAGGAGAGAAGCCGGAGCGAGAGATTGTAGGTGTTGTTGGAAATATCAAACACTTCGGTTTGGAATTCTCCGACGAGCCACAGATGTTCCTGCCTCACGGACAGAGTCCCTGGCCGGCGATGTTTTTCGTCGTCAAAAGCGCGAATGACAAGACCACGATGGCGCGAGGATTCCGAGAGGCCGTCCGGAGCGTCGTGCCCGATATGCCGGTCGATCGCATTCGTACGCTCGACGACGTTCTGGCCCAGGCTACTGGGCAACCGCGGTTCCGAACTCGATTGATCACCGTGTTCGGCGCGGTGTCGATGTTGCTGGCGCTGATCGGAATCTACGGAGTCATTTCCTATTCCGTCACGAAGAGTCTCAAAGAAATCGGCGTACGGATAGCGGTAGGCGCCGAGCGAAGGCACATTCTCCGGCTTGTGTTGCTTCAGGGCTTGAAATTGACTCTCGCCGGCGCGTCGGCGGGGACGGTAGCGGCCGTATGGCTGTCCCGCACGTTGTCCAGCCTTCTGTTTGGAGTGAGCCCCAACGATCCAGTCATTTTTGCGGCTGCAGTTTCAACCTGTTGTATTTGTTCCGTGCTGGCATGCTACTTTCCGGCCCGCCGCGCCATGAAAGTGGATCCGATTCTCGCCTTAAGGCTCGAATAAGGCGTCAACCCGATGTTTCGCAGCGCGGGGGATTAGAGTACCCTTGCGATGAAATACCAACTTCGAGGTCGGCAAGAATGATCCAGGATATTCGTCAAGCGTTGCGCATCCTTTTCAAACAGCCGTCGATTACAATCCTGGCGATCCTGGCCATTGCTATCGGCATAGCGGCCAATGCCTCGATTTTCAGCGTCGTCGAGGGCGTCCTGTGGCGGCCGCTTCCCTATAAGAATTCCGATCGGCTGATCTTCTTCCGCTCCGATTTTCGAGGTGAATCCGGCTTGCCGGGCATCGCTTCGGCCGAATTTGAGGATATTCGTTCGCAGAGCAAGCTGATTGAGAGCATCGGGTGGATGAACCCGCGATCGGCCAGTTTAACGGGAGACGGTCAGATGGAGCGCGTTGCTGCCCTGGGCGTTTCCGACGGCTTCCTGGAAGTCCTCGGCGTGTCTCCAGCGCTGGGCCGCTCGCTCTTTGCGAAAGAGGATCGCGCCGATCTGAGAGTCCGCAACCTGATGATCAGCTATGAACTGTGGCAGCGCCGCTATCACGGCGACGCCAATATCATCGGGCGCGCGATCGAAGTGAACAATTACATTTCTACCATTGTCGGCGTACTGCCGGAAGGATTTCGCCTGTATCTGGGCGCGGACGCCAACGTCTCACCGCAGGTGGACGTCTGGTTTCCGGGAGACCTCGGCAGCACTCTGAGCCGGGGTTCCCATCACTACCGGACGATCGCCCGGCTCCGGAACAGTGTGACGCTTGCCCAGGCACAAGCTGAAATCGACAGTGTTGCGGCGGGTATGATCGAGCGCAATTCGAACGCGTATCCGCAGCGCAACTTTCGTTTACACGTCAGCGGCCTGCAACAGGACGTCGTCAAACCGGTGCGCACCTTCGTCCTCGTCCTGTTGGGCGCGGTTTGCTTTGTCCTGCTGATCGCCTGCGCGAACGTTGCCAACCTGTTGCTCGCCCGCGCCTCTGGGCGCAAAGCGGAAATCGCGATCCGCGCTGCCCTTGGCGCCGGGCAGGCGCGCATCATTCGCCAGATGCTGACCGAGAGCATGGTGCTGGCGCTTGCCGGCGGAGTGGCGGGGTTGCTGCTGGCTCAACAGGGCATCGATCTTCTTCTGTACCTGAAACCCGATAACCTGCCGCGCCAGGACAACATTTCACTGAATCTGTCCGTCACGCTGTTTGTCCTCGGCCTCTCCCTGCTGTCCGGCATCCTCTGCGGGCTGGCGCCGGCGTGGCACACACTGAAAACCGATATCCAATCCACATTAAAGGAATCCGGCAGATCGAAGACGTCAACAACACGCGGAAACAAGATTCGGACTGCGCTGGTCACGGTTCAGGTCGCGGCATCCCTGATATTGCTGATCGGCGCTGTTCTGATGATTCGAACTTTTGCCAATATGCGGCAGCTTGATCTGGGGTTCGATCCGGCAAATCTGTTGACCCTGCGCGTGGAATACGATTCCAACACGATTCGTGGCGCCGACACCTGGCGCTTCTACCAACGTGCCATCGAAGCCGTGCAGCGCCAGCCGGGTGTAGAGTCCGCCAGCGCCGCGAACTTCCTGCCGTTCGATCCGCTGACGTGGACAGACGATCTCGCCACCGAAGAAAACCCTGGACAAGCCTGGATCGCGCTATACAACCCGATCCTGCCGGGATATTTCCGCACGATGCGCATTCCACTTGTTGCGGGACGCGATTTCACGGAAAAGGATAATGACGACGCTGCTCCTGTGGTCATCGTCGATGCGGATTTCGCCAGGAGGACATGGCCGGGCCAGGACGCGATCGGAAGGAAGCTGATCCTTCATCCCCAAAGCAAAAGCGACCGGCGGGTGCTTGAAGTCATCGGGGTCGCCCACCCTGCGCGCGTCGGACTTTGGCCGGATGAGCGTCCGCTGGTCTATGTTCCGTTTGGCAGCGATTACGGGTTCTTCCTGAAAATGACCGTGCGCACCCAGAGCGCCGCAGCGAATATGGCGCCGCTCCTTCGACACACCATAGAAGAGGTCGGCGGCAAACGCCCCGTCTGGGACATTCGCACTATGGATGATTACCTTGCGGCCGCGCTGTCGGAAACCCGATTCGCCCTGATCCTTCTGAGTGTTCTCTCGGCAGTGGCGTGGATCCTCTCCGCAATCGGCGTCTACGGAGTCGTCTCCTATTCGATTGCGGAACGCATGCATGAGTTTGCAATCCGCATCGCCGTCGGGGCTCAAGTTCGCGACATCGTTCGACTGGCCCTGGCATGGGGCCTCGCCCCGGCGATTGCGGGAGCGGCGCTTGGCGTTGTGGGGTCCGTTGCACTGACCCGGTTCCTGCGATCCATGCTTTTCGAAGTCAGCCCGACGGACGGTCTGACCTATGCCGCCGCGTCATTCACATTGCTGGGCGCCGCTCTGCTCGCGTGCTACGTCCCCGTGCGTACACTCGCGCGGCGCGCCGCTCCCCGGAAGTTCCTGCAATAGCGTTCGGGCTAAGCCACGCGGCACGATTTTTGATGACGGCGCGTCGTTGTACAATTCATCCACAGGATTTCGATGATCGCACTAACGACGATTTTCGCCTTGTTGCTGGCACAGACACCTGCCACGAACAGGCAAGCCCAGATGGGAGTCGCAACCGGCCAGGTATCGACTTTGGACGGAAAGCCGGCACCCGGCATTCGAGTCAGCATCATGGTGTTGCCTGATCCCAAGGATCCGGCTGGCGCCGCGCTTCTCAGCCTTGCGGAGACGGACGGCTCCGGAAGGTTTCGACTCGAAAACATTCCGCCCGGGAAATACTACATACAAGCCGGCCTTCTCGATTTTCCAACTTACTATCCCGGCGTTCCGACGCTGGAGGGTGCGACACCTATTTCAATCGAAGCAGGCATCACGACAGAGGGCTTGGACTTCAAGATGAAGAGGCCGCCGGGAGTTCGCGTCAGCGGGCGGGTACCGTTAAACCTGAATCCGCAAGCAAGCATGGCCATTTTGATGGGTGGAGTCAGCGGTGCCACGGCGTCCAGCGCCATTGGTGTCCGCCCGGGCAGCGTCCTTACCATGAACGTCAATGGCACTATTACGACGATAACGATGGGTGGAGGCGGTTTTGGCATGCCGATCGGTCCCCCCCAACGGGCCACCATTGGAGCTGACGGGACGTTCGAATTCCTGAAGGTCAAACCGGGACACTATGTGGTGATCGTCCCCGGCACTCAGTTCAATCGCGGTATCCTCGTCGATGACCAGGACATCGATCTGGATTCTTATGTCGCGCCGTCTCCCGTGCCTCCCAAGCCTGGATTTAAGGTTAGCGGAGTTGTCGGCGCCAATTCGATCTTCGCCGGTATTCCCAATCAACGTGTCGTGCTGTTAGACGCATTCGGATGGTCGTTATCGGAAACGACGATGGGTACATCCGGAAGATTTGAGTTCTCGAATGTTCCGCCAGGCGATTACACGTTGACCGCTGCTCCGGCTTCTCGATCACACGGCGTCGCAATAGCGGTTCGAGATCGGGACATCGACGGAATCGCTGTTCCCGGTTCGATCGAAGTAACCGGTCTGGTGATCGTTGAAGACCCCACCGGCGCAGCAACATCGGGATACTTCTCCACCGCTTCGACCACACTTGTCGCTACCTCGGCTAATGGCTCGACGGTTTATTCCCAGATCGGGAGGGGAACTCTCACGGTGTACGCCGATGGGAGCGCGGGAAGCAGCTTCACAGTTACGTTGCACGAAAAGGAGTATCAGGTTTCAGTGGCCAATTTGCCGAGCGGATTGACGCTTCGAGCGTTGACTTACGGCACGGTCGATCTGCTTAAAGAGCCGCTCAAGCTCGATGGTTCCTCACGAACTCTGCCAATCCGCGTGACGCTGGTCAAAGAACCGTAGTCGCAAAAAAACGCCGATTTGGATTTGGCTGAGAAGGAAGAGCAAATTGAAAGGAAGAAAATCATCGAAGACTTCTTTCGGAACGACTCATGGCGCAAAAATCTGGTCGATCAAGTTTTGCCAGGCGATCACGCCCACAGCGGTTGCTGGGAAAACGATCGCGTGTGAACCGCATGGATCCAATCTCAACCTTACGGCACGAATAAAGTCCGAGAGCTTTACGCTTATGCTGCAGACCGGCTCGCACGGGTTGGAGATTCTGGATTTGTTATGATCCATCCATGAGACTCACGACGATTATCGGTATTGGACTGGCAATAAGTGCAGGCTGCTTGGTTTCCGCGGCGCAACAGCGCGGCGCGCTTGTGGCGACTCTACCGAACGACGTCAAGATGGAATTTGTTCGAATCCAGCCCGGACAGTTCATGATGGGCTGTTCCCCCGGTGACGATCAATGCGCCGAGCATGAACGGCCCGCCCACACGGTGAGGATCACGCGAGGCTTCGAGATCGGGAAATATGAAGTCACTTCGGAACAATGGCAGGTCGTGATGGTCACGAGCCCTTTCGTGGTCTACCGGAACGAAGACAAACGCGCCGCCGGTTTCATCGGCTGGTCATCCATCCAGGAGTTTTTCGATAAACTGAATGCCCGCAAGGATGGGTACACATATCGCCTCCCGACCGAAGCGGAGTGGGAATACTCGGCGCGCGCCGGAGCCACAAGTCGATACACGGGACCGGATCTGCCGGCGCTCGGCTGGATCGGTCAGAACGTGTATGCCACGCCGCAGGTGGTCGGACAAAAGAAACCGAATGCATGGGAATTAAGCGACGTTCACGGCAATGTGTGGGAGTGGACGCAGGACTTTTATGACAGAAATTACTACTCCCGCAGTCCGGCAAGCGATCCGAAAGGCCCCGACAGCGGTCAGTACCGCGTTCTTCGCGGCGGCTCCGCACTCTCCGATGCCAGTTCGGCTCGCCTTTCCGCGCGGCACTTCGTCGGAGCTCCAGTGACTCAGGACTACTATGGTTTCCGTGTCGTCAGAGAGCCGGTTCGTTAATCGACTACTGACGGGTTGCCGACCATGTCCCGGAATCACGACCACCGAAATTGACCGTGCCCGTCATCGACACCGAGTTTGGCTTACCCGAAAACGTAATCCTCAAGGTCTGCAATGTGCCGGTGAGTTGAATTTCCGCTGCCGTCAATGTGCCGGTTAACGGCACAATTCCGCGATCGGTGTTCGCCTCGCCCGTCAGTTGAGTTCCTTTGATGGTGAGAGTGAGAAATCCGAGGACCGGCCCGTTTGGCGTTTCGACGCTCAGCGCCCATTGTCCGCCGACATCGTTGTAAGGTCCCCTGGAGGCGTTTGGATTTACAGTAACGCTTATGGGCCTTTTGGGAGGCAGAGCCGAAGAGGGCGGCAGGATCTCCTTCATTCTCATGTACGTCACCATGTTGCCGTAGTGTTCGAATGCATGAGCTGTATGGAAAGCGAAGGCCGTAACTTTGGGCATTGGTTCCAGCGGTACGCGCGTTCCTTCGCCTCCGGCGTCAAACTTCACCATTGCGACGATCGCGGCGTCCGTCATTTTAGCGTGGACCTGATCGCAAAAAACAAACGAGTCCGCAAGCGCTTTCAGAAGATCCGCTTTCGTGCTTTTGCTGCGTTCAATCCCCTCATCGCGCGCGGCATCCGCTCCGGCGATGATCGAGCACAACCGGAAGTTGGAGTCCGCGAGATGACCGATCAACTGTGCAAAAGTTCGTACATCCGGGGCGGTCAGCGGCTGGAATTTGTAGTGTTCTTCCGGCATCCGATCCGCAGCAGCCGTCACAAGTCTCTTGATAAGTGCGTAGTGAAAAGCAGAGCCGGCTGAAATCGGATTCGACGCCTGTCCAAAGACAGGGGAAAGCGCGCTCAGAATAAGCAGCGTTAAGGTCGCCTTTTTCATGCGCCTCCTTTTCGCCGGAATCGTAGCACCTTCAGACGTCGGCGCTCATTCTCCCTTAATCATTCGGCCTGTCAGTCGAGCAGCAATTAGCCCAGCCAGCAGCCCGATCGTCCACACTGGTGCCGTGATCATGAAATTGATTACGCCACCAGCCGCTTTCATGTTCAGCCCAAACAGGACGTTCCCAATGAATGCCGCCACGAGAGTTCCAAAGAACCCAACGATCATGGCTCCCACACCAAAAAGTCCCAGCGTGCCGGCCCTGACGCGGACGACGCCGGGCTTGCAGTACCACGCCAGGCCTCCTGCGACGCCCCAGAAAAGCGCATACAGGAAATAGGATCGGAAGCTCGGAAGTGTGAGTCCGAATGAACCGACCCCGACGGCGAAAGCACCGCTGAGCCCGATGATCCAGCCGCCGGGAAATTCAAAGAGCGTCCACACCAGAACCGCAACGACACCCCAGCCCAGTCCCCAGGCGGCGACCAACCGTCCTCCAACTGCGAACGAGACTGGTCCAACGATCAGGACAACGATTGCCAGATTCCGGGCCAACAAGCGTAAGCGGGAAACCCGCTGTCTATCGATGACTGCTTCCATCACGAATCCTCCAGCAAACTTTCATTCGATGAGGATTCTGATCCGCCCATCATTCTGAAGTCCTGTGAGAAACGTTGGATAATTGTTTGGAAAAGTCAGTCTCAGCCGCAAGCTGTTGCCCAAAGCGCCGGAGGCGCGGCGGGACAACTCAGCCACGGAGGGATGTCCTTATTCCTGGCCGAAACTGTCGTGCAAATCACGCGACAATCGTACTTTCTCCGCTTCGAGCAAATGATGAAGA